>Ga0172380_10008117_pt1 | contig 11609 bp, 7 predicted proteins | sample Leawe162metaG_FD_119747 | JGI IMG/M metagenome (GOLD analysis project Ga0172380, IMG submission 119747) | Leachate microbial communities from a municipal landfill in Southern Ontario, Canada - Leachate well 162 metaG | ecosystem: Engineered > Solid waste > Landfill > Unclassified | place... | reverse complement strand
GTTCACTTCAGTCATCCTCGGCCATTCAAGCTACAGGTCTGGCTGTTTCGCGGGAGCTGCGCCAGCCGGCGCGCCCTTGCGGAAATCCTGGCCGAATACAAAGCGATCGGTCAGTGCCAGGGGAAGGGTTGCAAGCGTCGTGCCGGTGTCGGCCGTGCGCAATTCGATGCGATAGCTGCCGGGGGCAAGGCCGTCGGCGCGATAAAAACCGGATGTGCTCGGGCGGACTTGCGTGACCAGCTCACCGTTGCTGCCGATGATGGCAATCCGCAGCGCTGCGGGATCGCCATGCCCCTCGACGCGCCCGGCGCAGCCGAGGCGCAGTTCCAATCCGAAATCGACCCGCGTGTTGGCACCCGAACGCACCTCGACGTTGCGCGCGGCGCCGCTGGCGGAAAGCTCGATCGGCAGGTTGTCGGGTTCCAGGCCGATGCGGTACACGCCCGGCTTGAGATCGCCCAGGTAGAAGCGCCCCGATCCATCGGTTTCGGTGCGCAGTTGCCCGTTCACGCTGACCCCGACATGGGCAAGGGTTTCGCGCCCCAGGCCTGATGGCAGGTCACCGGCAAGGGCGCCGGAGATGCCACCGACCTGCTGCAGGGCGACGTTGTAGCCGCCACGTGCAAGCCCCGATCCGGTAACGGCAAAGTCGGCGACGACATTCAGGGTCACCGTCGGACTCGCTGTGCTGCTGCCCTGGATCAGCGGATCCTTGAGCACGTTCAGGCGCGCACTGAGGCCGGGGCGCAATTCCATGCCGCCTTCGAAATAGTAGCCCAGCGAATCATTGGCGCTGAGTGCGCCCAGCGTCCAGTTCGCGCGGCGCACGCCAAAGGGCTGGCGCTTGAGGAAGAGCCCGCCGCGGTCACCGACATCCTGCTGGTGGAGATGTGTGGCGAGGATCCGGTAGGCCGGATTGAGATCGTATTCGGCGGCCGTTTCGCTCCGATCCTTGTAGCGGGTCAGCGAGACGTGCGCGCGCGCGGCCGGATACCAGCTCGCCGAGTACGAGTACTCGCCGCGATAATCCGGCCGCGCACTGAGCGAGAGCGATTTGATCGGGCGCCAGTCGGCGGCCAGCTTGGTGTATTCGAGATCGCCATTGGCGGCGTCGCTGAGCGTGCCGTGGACGACCGAGATGCGCGCCGAGCTGCCGATGGCGCGACCGATTTCGGCAAAGGTGGATTCGGTTGCCGCGCTCGCGTCGAGGTCCGCGGTGTCCTGCCCCTCGATGAATCCGGCATCCAGATGCTGCGCATAGGCATGCCAGAACCAACCGTTGCGGCCACCATCGCCAAGGATGTTCCAGGCGCCGGCGCCGGCCGAGTTGCGCGCGGCATAGGCGGCCCAGGCGCCGAGCGGGCCGAGACTGGCCGCTGCACCAAGGCTGCCGTAACGGCGACCATCGACACCCTGGACCACGGCGTCGACGCTCAGCGAGGAGTTCACGCCATAGCGGAATTGATAGAAACCGGCGCTGCCGCGTGCCGCATCGCTGGAGTCCAGGCGCCGGCCGTTCAATCCGGCCCCGGCGAAGCTGACCCAGGTGCCCTCGGGCAATTGCAGGTTGCTGGCCTGCGAATAAACCCGATCGACCCGGTTTGGCACATCGATGTCGCGGAATTCGAAGATGGCCACTTCAAGGCGGATTGCGTTGACCGGCGAGGCCGGCACGTTGCGGAATTCGTAGCGGCCATCGAGGCCGATGGTCTGGCGCATCAGCATCTGCCCATCGAGCTGCAATTCGGCAATGCCGCCGGGCGGGCCTTCGCCGCGCAAAACGGTCAGCGGATTGGCCGCGTACGGCACCAGTTGGCCGCTCAGCGGTGCCTGCGAATACAGGTATTCCGGCGAATTGGTGTAGGCCATCTGCGCACCGCTGAGGTCGAAACCGGGCAACAGCGGATTGATGGCAACGCGTTGCTGACCAAACAGCCAGCGCGCCGGCCCCTTGTCGAGCACCCAGACCAGTTCGTTGATGCGCGGACGGCTGTCGATGCCATCGAGGATCTGTGCCTGCCAGTAACCCGGGCCGAGCGCGCCGCCGAGGTCGGTTACGGCGGAAGTCGATATGTCGTTGCCGTTGCTCTGGCTGACGACTTCGCTGCGCCAGCGCGACAGGCTGGCCTTGGGTGCATGCACGTCGATCGGCAACGGCTTTGCCTGGCGCGCCGGCGCGGTGGCCAGATCGCGCCACGGCGTATCGATGACGAGGGCAAACTCGCCCTCGTCGAAACGCAGGCGACAACCGAGGCGGGCTGCGGCCAGCGGCAAGTCGACGAACCTGGCGCCTCGATCGCTGGTGGTTTCGGCTGCGGAAAATGTCGCGCGGCCAAGCGGCGTTTCAATCGCCAAGGCACCCGCGTCGGTTGTGGAGATTTCCAGATCGAGCGCCTTGGCCAGGGTTTCCAGGGAAACCCCGTAATCCGCATCGTCCTTGGCGCGGCGCAGGGCGATCGAGGTCTTCGATTCGCGACCGTCGACCATGCCGGCCGCGAGCAGGAGGCGCGCCTGCTCGCGGCTGGCGCTGTTGGCGATCTGGCGAAAATACGGATAGCTCGGACCCGCGGAAAGGTCCGCGGCAATGGCCTGGCCCAGTGCGCAGGTCGCCAGGGCAAAGGCACAGCGTGCGGCCCAGCGCAGCGTTGCTCGCGGGCGGATGCGGGCGGTGGGACTGTTCATGTGCGCAGTCCAGCGGCTGCCAGCGCGGGCGACGGCCCTTCACGCCTGCTGGATTGCCGTTGCCAAGTGCTCGTGCGCACGCCAGCGAGTGCCCGGCCCATGCCCGTCTCAGTGCCCGGGAACGTCGAAGGCGAACTGCCGGCTGAGCGCATCCTCGCCAAGGTGCCCCAACAGGACCGCGACATAGCGCCCCTTGGCCAGCGTCGTGCCAAGGGCAATCTCGTACTTGCGGCTGCTGCCGGGCAATACCGGTTGCCCCGGCAAGCGGCCCGCGGCAAGCATGCCGGATGGAAGCTCGGGTTTTTCATCGGCGAGGTTGCCGAGCAAGGCCACCTTGTCGAGACCGGGGAAGGCCGCTGCCTTCCAGATCATGAACTGGCCATCCGGGCGCGTATTCGCCGAACCGCGGGCCGTCACCTGCACGTGCAGGGTCGTGGCATCCGCGGTGGCCGAGGTGATCTCGGCGCGCCGTGAGGCCTGGCCTGCCTGCAGGTAGATCGCGCTGCGGAACTGGAAGCGTGCGCGCAAGGCGGTTTGCGCGCCGGCAGTGCTGGCCGCGGGCACATCCTGCGCCTGCGGGATCTCGTCAAAGATCAACATGGCCCGGTGCTCGCCATCGGCCAGTGCGACGGCAGGCCGGATCGAGAAGCGCACGGCCTGGGATTCGCCGGGTGGAATGGTGAACTCGACCGGATTGACCACGACCCACTGGTCCAGCGAGGTATCGGTGCTCGGCAGGATGCGGATCTCGCCGCGGTCGTCGAAATCCCAACTGACCACGCTGACCTTCACCTGCTTCGGATCCTCGGTCAGGTTGAACAGGCGATACGCGTGCGTGCCCTGGGCCTCGGCCAGCGGCAGATCGAAGTACTGCGGGCTGAAGCCGACCTGGGCTGTCGCCAGCGAACTGGCCAGCAGGAGCAGCAGGCCGAGCAGGAGAAAAATTCGCGCTTTCATTCAGAATCCTTCGGTACGGAGGACAAGTCGGCCGGCGTACTGGCCGGCGTGCTGCAAGCTCGCGGTTGGGATCTGCAAGGCGATGCCACCCTCGACAATGCGGTTGCCGGCTTCATCCATGCGCGACGTCGCCGGGCGTTCGAGCACGACAACCGGGATCGAGATTTCCTCGCGCCCGACCAGGCTGAGACGTCCCGCTTCCCCACGCAGCGATTCGACGTGGCTGGTCACCCGCGCGCGGCTGCGGTTTGCCGAGGGCACGCTCAAGCGCCAGACGCGGTTCAAATCCCGCGACACCACGGCATTGATCGGTGGCGCCGGCAACGCGTAGCTGGCACCCAGTCGCGCCGGGCCGAGCGCCGCAGCGGTCGCGCTTGCGGAGCCGCTGGCCACCGTTGGCGTGTCTGCCAGGTCGTTGAGACGGATCGGCTCGATGCGCAGATCGGTTTGCAGGGTTTCCATGACCGCCGCACCCCATTGCTGGGTTGCTGCGGTCGATGGAATCCCGGCCGGGATCCCGGGACTGGCGGACGCCGCCAGGCCCAGGCTCCCCAGCATCGAGATCAACATGCAGGTCGACATCGTTCAGCTCCTCGGGAGCCGTTCGTTGCGTCTCAGGTGCCGCTGACGGTGAGGATGTAGTTGCTGTCGCCAGAGACGGCTGCGGTTGTCGAATAGACACCAGCGGCCGTTGCATTGGTCATGTTGAGGTTCAATGCCACGCTGCCCTGCTGGGCATTGACCAGGCCCGGATCGAGGAAGGTCACCGCGCTGGTGCCGCTGCCTCCGGTGGCTGGCGCCGTGGAAACGGTCGGCGTGCTGAGCACGATCGTTTCCGTACCGCCAGTGCGTGTCAGCGTCGCGCTCGCACCCAACGTGATGCTTACTGTGGTGTTGGCCGAGGTGCCGCCAATTGCCCGCACGGCCCAGACGTTTTGCAGGGTGAGTGGAACGGCCGTAGCACTGAAACCCCCGGGAGTCGTGCCAATCAGGCCGTTGGCGCTGAGGCCACCGAGGCCGCCGGTCGCGTTCAACGCACCGGTCGCACCCAGGTCGCAGTTGGAAATGGGCGGTGTCCCATTGATGACGCTGCCGCTGCCGCAGAGCATTCCGGCCATGGCCGACGACGGCACCGTCACGTTGACCGTGGAAAAGTAGTAAAGCAGGGTGATCGGGCTCAAGGTGACGTTGAGATCGACGACTGCATTCTGCGCGCTGGCGCTGTGCGCACCGAAAATTGCGCCGAAAGCGACCGTCGCGGCCGCGAGACGCGTGCCGCGCTTGCTGATGGATGTACGCATGATCCTGGACTCTCTCTCTGTAGTGGCAAAATGGATGGACGTCGAGTGCGCATTTCTGACAACCACAAACAACGCACGTCGACTTTTGATGAAACACCCAGGATTCCGGCGCTCCGGCGTTCCTCCTGGTCCCCCGTGCAGCGAATCCATCGCCAGACAGTTGGTCGATCCCGCAAGCTAGAAAGCACTTGGCCCGACATGACGCGGCAATTCCCGCCGTGATTTCCGTCGGGCTTCCGGAACCACGTCACAGTCTTTGCCAGTTTCGTGCCAACTGCGTCACAGTTTACGGGTTCCGCTGCCTTGATTTCGCAGAAAGACGGTGTTCCGGTGCGTATCTTGCATAGGCGAGTGGCCCTTCCTGATCTGAATCAAGGCTGCTTTTTCGGCCTCACGGCAGACTTTGCGATCGAAGCGGCGAGCAAACCCGGGCCCGGATCCACGGCGCGGATTTCCTGCGGCTGCTCGTCCCCCTGGATTGGCGCACCGAGCAAAATCGCATGCCCGCAGAATCACCGTTGACCCGCCACCGCATCGATGCTTGCTTCCTCGGACCGTACGGCGAGAACGACAGCCTGCTTGAAAGGCTTGTCGTCGAATTCCTGCGCGATCACGTCTACTGGCGGCGCAACTTCCATCCCGAGGATCCGCCGGCCATCTCGACCGAGGCCTCGCGTCATCCCGACTATCTGGCGTTCGAATCACGCATGCGCCGCGAACTGCACCAGCTCTCGGCGGCACTGAAGCGCTCGGTACCGTTTCACAGTCCGCGCTACATGGGGCACATGGTCTCGGACCTGTTGCTGCCGGGCCTGGTCGCGCAGATCCTGACCCTGCCGTACAACCCGAACAACGTCAGCGAGGATTCGGCGCCGGTCACCGTCGACATGGAAGTGCAGGTCGGCCTGCAACTGGCGCAGATGGTCGGTTACCCGCACGATCCGCTGCAGCCGGATTGTGCGTTTGGCCACCTGACTTCCGGCGGCACCCTGGCCAACTATCAGGCGCTGCGCCTGGCCCTTGCCCTGAAAGCCTTTCCGGTGGCCCTGCGCGCGGCTGGTGTACCTGATCTGGTCCTGCCCGAGGATGACTGGAGTGCGTTCAACCTGCATCCGCGCGCCGGCACGCAGTTGCTTGATCAATGGCAGCGCTGGCTGGCCGGGCAGACATCGGCATTGCGCAAGCAGTGGCGGCGGCGCGTGCAGGAGGCGCGCATCGAGCATCTCGGCCTGGTCGAGTTCTTTGCCCGCCATCCGACCTTGCGCGTGCCGCTGGTGCTGGCCCCGGTGACCGCGCACTACTCGTGGAGCAAGGGCCTGAAACTGCTTGGACTGGGTCGTGCGCAAATGCAATTGCTGCCCGAGAACGGCATGCGCCTCGATGTCGATGCGCTGGAAACAATCCTCGAACGCTGCCAGCGTGAACGCCAACCGGTGCTGCTGTCGGTTGCCGTGCTTGGCACCACCGAATACGGCACCTTCGACCCGGTCGATCGCATGCTCGAGGCACGCGAGCGCGCCACCGCCGCAGGACTCGGTCATTCCGTGCATGTCGATGCGGCCTGGGGCGGCTATCTGGCCACCGTCTTCCGCAACGAGGATGGCAGCTTGCGCAGTCGCGCGGAGATCGCCCGCGGCTACAACGCATTTCCCAACGCGGAGGTGTATTCCGCGATCGCCGCTCTTGCCGATACCGATTCCATCACCATCGATCCGCACAAGCTCGGCTACCTGCCGTTTGGCACCGGTGCCTTTGTCTGCCGCGATCACCGCGTCACCGCGCTGCTCTCGGAAGAAGCCGACTATGTCTTCACCGGCGCCGCCAGCAAGAGCTATCTGGAACGCTATCGCGGGCTTGGCCAGTTCATCCCGGAAGGCTCCAAATCCGGCGCGAATGCCGCCGCGGTGTTCGTCACCCATCGCGTCCTGCCGCTCAACCACCTGCACTTTGGCCGCTTGACCCGGCAGACCCTCCTTGCCGCCGAGGCCTTCCATGAGCGCGCGACAAGGTTTGCCGCGGACAACCAGGATTGCGTCGCCGCCCTGGTGCCGTTCCAGCCGGACAGCAACCTGGTCTGCCTGGCCCTGAACCCGCGCGGCAACAGCCGCGTTGCCGAGGCCAATGCCTTTGTCCGTCGCCTGCACGACGACATGCGCGCCGATCCGCGCCACCCGCTGCAGCTGAAGCAGTTCTTCGGCTCGATGACGACCTTGCGTGCCGAAGCGCTCGGCGAGGTCGAGATGCGCCGCATCTTCGACGCGCTGGGCCTCGATTCAGGCACCCTCGATGGCGACGAAGGCAATGACCGCATCGTCATCCTGCGCCACACGCTGATGAATCCCTACCTGATCGATCACGAGAACGGCATCAGCTACATCGACCTGTACTTCGACTACCTGCAGGATCTCGTGCGCGAACGGGTTGGTGCGAGCCGTCCCTGAAAGGGGAACTTCTTCAGTCGCGATGCTCTTGCCTTGATTGATTTGCGCCAAGTCAAGGCGCGGCATGGATGCCGCGCATCAAAGAAGCGTGGAGATCAAATTATTGCGATTGCCGTGTGACGCAGCAGCATCGTCGGTCGCCCGACGGGATAACAAGTGGGGAAACCTCGCGCAGAGTCGAGCATCCATCGACGGGGCGATGGATGCCTGGGGTCGCGTCCGGTTTGCGGATCAGGCGCAGTGGCCGCAGCAGGTATGCCCGCCCTGGATGTGCACCGGCTCGGCGGGTTGCTCGAGGGTGACGTATTCGCAATGTGCCTTGGCCAGCGCGGCCTTGGCCTGGTCGACGGTGACATCGCCATCGATCAGGATCGACTGGCTGGACATTTCGGCGCGGACGGTGGCGTCGGCATCGAGCTCCTGGATGGCGTGGGTGATGGCGATGGCCATCGACTGGGTGATCGGCTGGGACGTGGTGAACAGCATGCGGGTTTCCTCATGACGCGGATGGTTGATGAGCCAGCCGCCATTGCGGCAGCGTGCACGCATGGTGGCCGGCTGCCGACGAATGCGCATTGACGGCGGTCAAGCGAATGCGCGTCGTTTCGTGATTGCAGCTGAAGCAGCTTTGGCCCGATGACGACCTTGCTCGCCGAGGTGCTCGGCGAGGTCGAGATGCGCCGCATCTTCGGCGCTTTGCGTCTGGACTCAAGCTCCTCGATGGCTATGAAGGCAATCACCGCAGCGTGATACGGCGCCATACGCGGATGGATCCCCGCCTGATCGAACACGAGTACGACATCAGCGGCATCGGTTTGTATTTCGACCGCCTGCAGGATCGCGGACGTGAACGGATTGGCGCGATCAGCGCGCGAGGTTCCAGCGCAGGAACCTGGGAGCAAAGTGCCAATCGGCCCTGGGTGATCTGATCAGTCAGTGACGAATGTGTCCGCAGGCAATCGTGCGGCGAGCCAAGCCCGGCTCTCCTCCAGCGGTTCCGCATAGCGACGCCACGCGCCGATGCTCCGCGCGTGCAGTGACTCGCGGACTTGCGAGCTGCTGGCGGTCGCCGATGGTGCGCGGTTGCGCACTATATCTGCGCACTCGGGTTCAAAGGGCATGCCGCAATGCTCCATTACGCGGCGCATCACCGACTGTGTATCGCGCACCATGTCTTCATAGCGCACGGTCAGCACGAAACCAGGCAAGACTTCGTTCCAATGCTGCAGCAGTTGTCGGAAACGCAGGTGATGCTCAGCCGCTTCCATTGGATCGTAGCTGTATGGGTATGCTTCACCCGCGAACAATTCTTTCAGGTTGGAAAAACAGGTGTCGAGCGGGTTACGTACAAGGCAGACGATGCGCGCATCCGGCATGGCCTTGTGGATCAAACCGGCATACCAGATGTTCACCGGCAACTTGTCGATGAGAAAGCGCTTGCCCCGGGTGCGCCAACCAGTTCGCTGCCGGTAGCCTCGCCCGATCGCGGCAAAGTCGAGATCCGCGCTCGCACGCAACAGGACCGGGTCGACATGTTCGACCAGCATGTCGGCTTGCCAGCAGAGCTGCAAATGGAAATCGTTGAGCTCCCCAGCCGACCGCACCTGGCTGTGGTTGCTCAGCATGCGTTCGAGCACGGTAGTGCCGGTACGCGGTTGACCAACAATGAAGATAGGCACTTGCTCATCTTTGACGGTTGCAACCGGATCGAGAAAGGAGCCTTGGCAAACAGCGTGGATCGCGGCAAGGCGTGCCTCATCGCGCTCGGATTGCCATGCCAGGCTGCGGCGCTTGATGGTTGCGCCTTGCATCAATGCTTGCCAAGCATCTGCATGGTCTCCCGCAGCATGAAGATGGATGAACAACGCGTAATGAAGCATGGCCAGATTCGGTGCATCCTGCGTTCGCTGCATCGCCTGGCGAATGCGCGCCACCTGCGCATGCGAATCTGCCGACGGATCGTGCTGGGCCAGCATCAGCATTGCCCCTGCGAAATCAGGCGCAAGTTGCAGGCAGCGCTGGTACTCGACCGTGGCCTCTGCCTTGTGACCGAGGTGGCGCAAGGTGGTGGCGCGCATGATGGAAAGCATCGGCGTGGGCGCGCTTCGGGTCAGTGCGGTGTCGAGGATGCGAAGCGCATCTGCGTGGAAATCGGTCATGCCGAGACATTGTGCTATCCGGTCAGCCGCCGCATAAACGTGTGGACGATTCTGATCGGCCTTCTGGATCAACTTCACCGCGAGGAGCGATTCGCCAAGATTCTGCAGCAGCAATGCAACATCGGCCAGCGCGGACCAATCTCCCGATTCGTTCATGGCGGCCGCCGCGTTGCGTGCGTGACTGATTGCAGCACGACAACGTTGTTCGCTGCTCGCCTGGCGCGCCAGCAACAGCCAGGCCATCGGCTGGCGTGGATCAATCCTAACGATTGCCTCAAGCTCGGTGGCGGCTGCAGATGGGTTTCCGGCATCAAGATGCTGCCGGGCGCGATGCCAGCGCGCTTGAAGATCGTTGCTCATGTGAGCACGCGCATGCGCAACGCCATTGTTGCAGGCGAGTCGGAAAAGCCACGGATCATCTGAAGGCGCGGATCGCGCGAGTCAAAAGCAATCACCGAACGATAGTAGCCACGCGAATCCACCCTTGCAAGGCAAGCGCATTTCCCGGTCAGCCCGGGAGCAAGGCTCTGCCTTCATGGAGTGAGTCGGGTTGGACCCTGTCTCGATGCCTTGCTTCAAGCTGGCGCAAGGGATGGAATTAACGGCGGTTAAGCGAATGCGCGTCGCGTGGTGCAGGCGTGGCGACACTCCCTCAGTCGCCGACTCTCCTGCGCCAACGCAGTGTCGCCGTTGCCGCCAGCAACAGGAGCAGGCCGAGCACGATCAGCAGGCGCGGGTTCAGCAGGGGAACCGAAATCACCACGCTGCCGCGGCAGGCATCGAATACCGGTGCCGGATCGGGGCCGCTCCACGCCGCGATCATTGCCGCCGCATCGCTGCAATCGACGCGGCCATCGCCGTTGAAGTCGCCGGCGCGGCAGCTTTCGGAATCGGCACCGGCTGCCAGGCATTCGGCCAGTGCGCCGGCATCGCCGCTGTCGAGCACGCCATTGCCGTTGAAGTCGCCACGCAGGAATCCGCCCAGCGCAATCGTCGCCGAGGCCATGGTGACGGGTGCGGCACGGCCACTTTCTTCCCAGAGATCGTGCAGGGTCTGGCCCCAGTGGTCGCTGTGGTTGGCATCACGCAGGGCCTCGATGTAGTGGCGCGTGACGGTCTGGTAGAGCACGCTGACTTCGGCACTGGCCGCGTTCGCCGGAATCCAGAAATGCGCATCGTCCCAATATTGGCCATCCGCGTAATGGCGGCCGACCGCGGGTGCGCCGGCCGCGGCGTAGTCGGCGTTGTGGAAACCGCGCGGCGGGATGCGCGTGTCCTTGACGATGGTGTCGGCCAGCGCCATGTGCGTGGTGCGCCCGGCGGCCTGGCCGGTCGCCGCGGCGGCGGCATCGGAAAGCCCCACGGCCATTTCATAGACGATCGTGCCGTCCTCATCGAGTTCGGCGCTGAGCGCATCGTAGGCACCGTATTCGCGCAGCAGGTTGCCGCCGGCATCGCGCAGGCGCACCTGCACCCAGGCGCGACGGCCCTCGATATGCCCGGTCGGCAACTTGTGGCCACTCTCGTTGATGACGCGGGCGCGCAGCACGCCACCGGTATCCTGGGCCAGCTCCAGCGAAGCGGCGCGACCAAGCATGTCGTTGGCCGCGGCCATGCCGACCGCCAGTGCATCCTGGTCGACGGCCGGATCGTCCGCGTAGTAGCGGCCGATGATGTCGAGCACCCACGATGAGGCGCCGGCGAAATCGTGGCTGCGCAGATCCGCCCGCGGCGGAACGATGTTGCAGGCATAACCGGCGCGCACCGGCATGTGGCAATCCTGGCATGTCGAGACGACAGCACCGCCTTCGCCGCCGAAACGCCCACCCATGTCGACGCCGCCAGCGGCGAATGCCGACAGCTTCCATTCGGTATAGGTGCGTTCCAGCGGGAAGTGGCTGGCCAGATCCTCGCTTTCCGGCGGCGTATCGAGTGCGTTGTAGCGATAGCTGCCATCGTCCTGGCGCGATACCGCGACATTGCCGACATCGTGGCAGGTTCCGCACAGGGCGCTGCTGCGGTGGTAGGGCGAGACCAGCAGTTCATGCGAGGGCAGGGCATCGCTGCGC
>Ga0172380_10008115_pt1 | contig 11617 bp, 6 predicted proteins | sample Leawe162metaG_FD_119747 | JGI IMG/M metagenome (GOLD analysis project Ga0172380, IMG submission 119747) | Leachate microbial communities from a municipal landfill in Southern Ontario, Canada - Leachate well 162 metaG | ecosystem: Engineered > Solid waste > Landfill > Unclassified | place... | reverse complement strand
TTAGTGGTCGTCTTGTTAGCCGATCCTTGGGCGGTGATGTCACCCGGTTTCTGGTTATCGTTCGGCGCGGTAGCGCTCATCTTCTACGTCACAGCGAACCGCTACGGCAGAACGCATTGGCTGATGGAATACGGCAAGGTGCAGTGGGCGATGACGATAGGACTTATCCCGCCCCTGCTGGCCTTGTTCCAACAGATGTCTCTGGTCTCCCCTATAGCAAACGCCTTCGCCATCCCCTTGGTCAGTTTCGTGGTCGTACCGCTCACCTTGCTGGGTACGCTGCCGCCATTCGACTGGATGCTCTACCTCGCGCATCAGGCGATGGCGCTGTGCATAGGGTTGCTGCAAGGACTGGATGACTTGCCCGTGTCCGTATGGACACAACATGCACCACCTGCCTGGACCATCGGGAGCGGCGTATTGGGCGCACTCTGGTTGCTCGCACCGCGTGGTTTTCCCATGCGTAGCTTCGGCATCATTTTGATATTGCCGATGTTCTTCATCGCGCCAATGACACCCGCAGCGAACAGCGCCCGCATCATCGTGTTCGATGTCGGTCAAGGATTGGCCGTCGCAGTGCAGACGCACAGCCATGCCATGCTGTATGACACTGGACCGGATTTCGCAGGAGAATCAGATAGTGGCAATCGCATCCTCATCCCCTCCTTGCGCGGGGTTGGAATAGCCAAGCTGGATGGCTTGATGTTGAGCCACGATGACATCGACCACATCGGCGGCACGCACTCGGTGATGCAGGCTCTACCTATCGAGTGGGTGTCTTCCTCACTAAAAGCAGGTCACCCCTTGCTGAGCACAGTGAAGCAACACAATTCATGTACAGATGGTCAGAGTTGGGCATGGGATGGCGTGAGGTTCGAGGTACTCCACCCTTCAGACCTTGATGATTCGGACAAGAAACATGACAACGATCAGAGTTGCGTCTTGCGTATCAGCGTGGGTGCACGATCCGTACTGTTGGTCGGCGACATCGAAAAAGCTTCCGAGTCACGCTTACTTGCCCTGCATATGCATGACCTGCCTTCCACCCTGTTGATCGCTCCCCACCACGGTAGCAAGAGTTCGTCTTCTGAAGAATTTGTTAATACAGTATCACCGCAACAGGTCGTATTCACTACGGGCTATCGTAATCGCTTCAATCATCCGCATCCCACAGTATGGCAACGTTATGGTGATGCAGGGGCAGCTCGACTGAGCTCGGACGTGGACGGTGCGGTCATCATCGACCTGAACGCTGATGAATTGAAGCTGGAAAGCTACCGCAAGACACACCGCCGTTACTGGACTCATGAAGTAGCCAACTAGCGGTAAAGTAGCTAGCGATACGTATCATCCCGAGCGACGGCGCAGGTATAATTTGCACCACCATTCAAACCCAAGGAAATATCGTGTCTCTCTCCACTCGCGTACAAGCCATCAAACCCTCTCCCACCCTCGCAGTCGCGGCACGTGCAGCGAAGTTGAAAGCCGAAGGCAAAGACATCATCGGATTGGGCACGGGTGAGCCGGATTTCGATACACCACAACACATCAAAGATGCCGCCATCGTGGCGATCAACAAGGGCTTCACCAAGTACACCGCCGTGGGCGGCACACCTTCACTCAAGCAAGCCATCATCGCCAAACTCAAGCGCGACAACGGATTGGATTACAACGCGAAACAGATCTTGGTTTCCTGCGGCGGCAAGCAGAGTTTCTTTAATCTGGTGCTGGCGACCATCAACCCGGGCGACGAAGTCGTCATCACCGCACCGTACTGGGTGTCGTACCCAGACATCGTCATCATCGCGGAAGGCAAGCCTGTCATCGTGCAAGCCGACATCGTGCAGGGCTTCAAACTGACGCCAAAGCAACTGGAAGCGGCCATCACAGCAAAGACACGCATGATCGTCATCAATAGCCCAAGCAATCCTTCAGGTGCGGTTTACACACTGGACGATTTGAAGGCGCTGGGCGAAGTGTTGCGCAAACACCCCAACATCCTCATCGCGACGGATGACATGTACGAACACATCGCGCTGACCGACGATAAGTTCGTCAATATCCTTGATGCCTGCCCTGACCTGTATCCCCGCACCATGGTGCTGAACGGCGTATCCAAGGCGTATGCGATGACTGGCTGGCGTATCGGCTATGCCGCTGGTCCGGAGAACATCATCACCGCGATGGAGAACGTGCAATCGCAGAGCACCTCCAACCCGACTTCCATCTCGCAAGTAGCCGCAGAAGCGGCACTGAACGGAGACCAGAACTGCCTAGCACCGATGATCAAAGCGTTCCGTGAACGCCATGTATTCGTGGTGAACGAATTGAACAAGATACCCGGGGTTAAATGCCTGATGGCTGGCGGCGCGTTCTATGCCTTCCCTGACGCACGTGGCGCCATCGCAAAGCTGCATAAAAAAGGCAAGATCAAAGACACGACGGACATCGCCCTGAGCGAATATCTGTTGGCAGAAGCCGGTGTGGCTGTCGTACCAGGTTCCGCCTTCGGTAGCGAAGGTTACTTCCGCATCTCCTTCGCCACCTCGATGAGCAATCTCAAGGACGCTTTAGAGCGCATCGCAAAAGCGTTGAGTTGATCTGGTTTGGACTTGTGTCAAAAAGAAGCCGGCGTAAGCCGGCTCCTTTATTTTCGAGTACTCGACTTAGGTTTTATCTAGCAACCAGCTTGGGTTCACTCAACGTGCCTGACAACCCCAAGGCATTGTTGCCAGCACGCATCTTGATCTCCGCACCGAAGCTGCCTGATAGTTGGTTAGTCGCGGATAGCTCAAAAGAGCCGGTGGCACTCAACATACCCGAGGTGATCTTCACTTGACGGAAGCGTTTGACATGATTGTCGAGTTGCACTGCGCCAGTCAACAGATCAAAGTGCGTACGACCACCCGGCAGATGTTCGCGACTGGACAACCTTGCTGTCTCCACCATATCCATTCCATTGATGACGCCTTTATTGGCAGAGAACGACCCGTCGAATTTAGGCGCATCACCTAGCTGTGAAAACTTGGTGCTCAGCATCGTGAACGATCCGTCCGCGAACACTTCACCTGCAAGGCCGAACTGAGGAAACATCTTTTCCAACTCCATCGTCTTCGCCTGCATACGACCTTGCAGTTGCCAGCCCTTACGCCAAGCAAGCTTGCCTCTGCCCGACAAGATACCGCCGTAAGCATGCGCATCGATCTCGCTGAAATCGATCTCACCATCGCCGATCACACCTTTGGCGGTGAAATCGCTGAACGCGACGTCAGACAACAATGGCATTGCACGTTCTTTGATGCCGAAGCTGAGTTGCCAACGATTCTGTATCGGCACGACCTCAACGTTGAATTTATTGTCGTCGCTATGCAAGACCACACGTGTGAATTGTCCCTGCGCGATGTCCGCACTTCCACTCAGAGGGGGTAACTCGATACCCTCTGCGCTCACTTGCAAGTTTTGAATGGTCAGGTGTCGAATCGGATATTGCGCATCCCCACCCACCCCCTTCAATGCCGTAGTCAATTGCTCCAAGCGGCGACCATCCACCGTTGCACCTTTGAGCTCGACATTGCTGATCGCTTTCTGCTCTGCAAAAAGCGTGATCGGATCTGCAAAAATAGAGACGGTCGAAACCTTGATCTCCTCACCCGCACCGATACTCAGGTTTTGCAACTCAACCTTAGGCATAGGCAATATCGCCGCACTCATGCTACCGATCTTCACGGGTTGTTTGAGTTGTGCCGAGATACGTTGTTCGATAGGTGCGATGAATTCCTGTAGCGGCCACACCAAGGGCAACACAAAGATCGCTCCGATGCTCAAGACCACCAACCCCATGAATATCTTGCCCACGGGCAGTGGCTTACGGCGCGCCTTGGATACGGGCTTTTGCGCGGCTTTAGCTTTGGATTGCACCGATTGCTGTGCCGCATTTTCAACATTGAGGTTAGCTTGTGACTTGGCGCGCTGCTCTGCTTCTGCCCAAGCACTCGCTTGCTCCGCAGCCAGTGCTTGTTCTTCTGCCTGTGCACGCGCTTCTTGTTCCGCACGCAGACGAGCCGCTTCTTGCTCTTCCTTCAAACGCGCCATCTCTTCTGCTGCTTTTTGTTTTGCCTTCTGTTCTTCCAACACCTTAGCTGCTTCAGCCGCACGCTGCGCGGCCTCTTGCTCTGCCTTCAGACGAACATCATCTTGCGAGACTGATTGCGCCGGAGCGGGTGCCATACCTGCATTCAATACATCAAGATTGATCTGGAATGGAGAGGCAGTTGAAGAAACTGGGGTTGCAGATGCCGCAAGGGACTCTTGTTTCGCCAACTGCGCGTCACGCCTAGCTTTCTCTGCCGCTTCCGCAGCCTGTCGATGGGAGGTTTCTTGTTCTGCCTTGATACGAGCGGCTTCAGTCTCGGCTTTGATTCGTGCAACTGTTTCGGCCTTGGCGCGTTCAGCCGCCTGTTGCTCTGTTTTGGCCTTTACTGCCTCTTGCTCTGCTTTCAACTGCGCAGCTTCTGCTTCACGCTTCGCACGCTCTTCAGCCAACGCTTTCGCCTCGGCATCGGCGCGCGCTGTGGCTGCCTCCAACTCGGCCTTCGCGATAGCTACTTCTTGTTCAGCTTTGATACGTGCTGCTTCGGCTTCCGCCTTGGCGCGGGCCGCCTCTTCTTCTGCTCTTATCCTTGCTGCTTCTGCTTCTTTTCTAGCTCGCTCGTCAGCTTCTGCCTTCGCACGCGCAACAGCTTCCTGCTCCGCCTTGATTCGGGCAGCCTCTTGTTCGGCTTTGATCCTCGCGGCCTCTTGTTCGGCTTTAAGGCGCGTAGCGTCTTCTTCCGCTTTGATACGAGCAGCTTCTTGCTCGGCTTTTAGGCGTACTGCTTCTGCCTCCTGCCTTGCACGCTCCTCGGCCAACGCTCTTGCTTGCGCTTCGGCACGTGCTTTGGCTACCTCCAACTCCGCCTTGATCCGTGCAGCTTCCTGCTCCGCTTTGATACGCGCCGCTTCAGCTTCAGCCTTTGCTTTTGCGGCTGATTCTAATTCTGCTTTGACGCGTACCGCTTCTTGCTCTGCCTTGATTCGAGCCGCCTCTTGTTCCAATTTCAGACGAGCCGCTTCTGCCTCTTGCTTGGCTTTTTCTTCGGCCTGCTTAGCCCTCGCTTCCACCTCAGCACGAGCCTTGGCCGTTTCCATCTCAGCCTTCAACCTGGCAGCTTCTTGCTCGGCTTTGATGCGTGCGGCATCAGCCTCTGCCTTCGCTTTTGCCGCTGCCTCTAGCTCTGCTTTCTTGCGCAACGCCTCCTGCTCGGCCTTCAATCTCGCTGTTTCAGCCTCTTGCTTGGCTCTTAATCTCGCGCCTTCTTCAGCCATTGCAGCTGCACTTGGACTTGCGACCATCGAAGTGAAATCAAGCTCTTCATCGATGGGAGGAGCTACAGGTTTGGGGGAGGCCATCTTGGGAGCGACTATCTTAGGGGCGACAACGACTTTGTCTTTATCTCGAATCAACTCTGCATCGATCAGATTCTGAAGGATCTCGGGCAGGTCTCCGCGCAGACTTGGGGGCGCGCGCTTGGTCACTTCTTCTACGGTGGACTTATCGTCGATGAGTAGCATCACACGTTTCATATCTCCGGACAGACCAGAAATAGTGACTTCGCCGACAGACGTTTTGATGAGAACTGTTTTTTTATCCATGATGATGATTGTAATTGAGTTGAACCATTACTCCGTCCTTATGCTACAGAATCTCACCTTAAAAGCGCTTCAAAGGTTGACCGAAACGCCTTCTGCCGTTAGTATAGCGGCCGCATCAATTCCCTGATAGCTCAGTCGGTAGAGCGACGGACTGTTAATCCGCAGGTCCCTGGTTCGAGTCCAGGTCGGGGAGCCAGAACATTGAAGGCCATCTTTCGAGGTGGCCTTTTTATTTTGTGCTTTTAAATCAGCGGTGCCCTAGCTCGTAATAATAGCTAGCAAGTCGCAAAAAAGATACGAATGGAACAATACCAGTGACAAACGCACAACGCAAAGCACTCAGCCGCATGGCTGAAATGAATTCATCCAGTATCGACAGCAAGCCTGAAACAATGCTTGGCAGCGTGTCACCTACGCTCAGTAACGCCTTCTGCCCGCATGAGGCAGGTGCGTATTACCTTGCGATGGTGGGGACTGTCGGCAAGGTCATCAATCTATTCGCCAAGGAAATCGAGCCGCTCACCTACACCTACGCCATCACCACCGTTGATTTTGAACAGGATCCCGATACTGGCAAATGGGTCTGGTTTGATGGTAAGGAAAAGCAATCTCCGCGCAAAAATCAAGATGGCTGGCGTCTTGGCAGCAAAAAGTTATATGACTCACGCGAAGGCGCCGAGGCAGAGCTTCAGCGCGTGATGATCAAAAATGGTGATCGAGTGACCAAGGTACATGACCTGCCTGACTGTATGACTAAACTGAGGAAGATCCGTAGTGCCCATCATCCAGACCGCAATAATCCCGATTCCGACCATGATCTCTATCAGGCTGTTATCGAGAAAATTGACAGGATGCGAACAGTGAGTGCGTGAGCCACGCCGTAGCCTGACCGAGTATGCCACCTTTGCATGCACCATACCTATTGAACTGCCACACTCACCCTGTTTTTACCGCTTTGCTTTGAATCATAGAGTGCTTTGTCAGCATGGTTTAGTAGATCGTCAACGTCATCGTCATCGTTACAAAGGTTCGCAACACCAATCGAAACTGTAAAATCGATCGGTCCACCTTGATCAACTGTTACTTTGACACTCGAAAGCGCCATTCTTATACGTTCCGCTACTTCCACAGCTTCTTCTTTGGGTGTTTCTGGCAACAGAATGGCGAATTCCTCTCCACCAATTCTTCCTAGAGTATCTACACTGCGCAGCATCTGGACACAAACCTGAACAAGCTTGACTAACACAGCGTCGCCAGACTTGTGTCCACAACTGTCGTTGATATGCTTGAAGTTATCTATATCCAACATGACTATCGACAGGTCTTTGTCGTAACGTTTTGCACGATTAAGTTCCGCCTCGGCTATCTCCATAAAATGGCCACGATTGTTCGTCATGGTTAGAAAATCAATATTCGCCTTATGGGCCAGAGTTGTCTCCAACGAGTTGCGCTCTGTCACAAGCGAATTGAAACAAGCGATCAGTTGGCCAATTTCATCATTCCTTCTGATCGGAAGATGCTCCATATGTGCCTTGTTCTTTGTCATCCTTGTTATTTGAACAGATGCCTCATAGAGTGGGCTCATCGACCGTTTGATTACTAACCAAATCATAATGCCCACAAGGATCGTCACCACTGAAGCGATTGAATAGGCCAATTTTTCCATCCGCCTAATCGGTGCAAATCCAGTTTTAGTAGGAACACCGACCCTAACGACCCATCCTGCTGTGGGTATGCTTTTAGCTGAGGCAAAAAGTTCAACACCTCGCAAGTTATTCGTAATGCCAGACCCTTCGAACCCATCAAGGAAGCGATCAAGTAGAAGGTTAGTACCAAGTGGAGGGGCGGGAGTTAGTGTGCGTGTGGAGTCGGTTCCTGTGATGATCATTCTGTCTCGTGCCGAGAACAGAAGAATCCGATCTTTAAATTCACCTTCAACCGATTTAATGACGGGACCGAGTAAATCAGAATCCGAAAGTTCAGAATACGCAACTAGAACGGATATTCTTTTCCCCGCCTTATCAAAAATAGGCACAGCAAATCCTACTTCTGGCTTCTTGGAATATCTGCCAATGCGGGGAGTGCCCACATAGGGCTTGTTGGTTGAAATAACCTGTTTGAAGTACTCACGCCCGCTAAAAGTGTCCCCCAAGTGACCTGTCTGGTGTGGGTAATCGGCGACCCCCTTACCCTCATTTGAAATGACGACGACTCCAATCCCGAACGGGATAATCAGGTCTGGATTGCTTTTTAGATATTGCTTCAATTGTTGCGGATGAGAAACCATCTCGGGCGTTATTCTCGAAGCGGTGGCCTCAAGCATTCTGATACGAAACTGCAACTCCCCATCAATGCTATGGGCAATGTCAGTTGCTGAAGCCAATTGTTGCGACTCCAGTAAAACGATCATGTCCTTTCTGAGGTGATGCGCTAGGAAATACGTCATGCCCCACGTTGCTGTAATAAGAATCAGCAGCACTTGCAATGCAATGTGCGTCCTAAGATGTAATGCGGAAAGTTTCATCAGGAAATCGCCGAGCTCGACATGGCGAATCGACGCGATAGCATCAAGCCTACTCTGTAGGAGTGCCACTCGATCGAACTAAAGAATTGGTTTGATTTCAGCATTCGCATTAAGAAAATTATCAATGGGCAAATACTGAACATCCAGCAATCCCGCTGACCTATTCAAAAGAACTTGGGTCCGGAGATTTTGCGTCACCGCTTTTCAACGGTTTTGCCCTTTTAAGTGTTAAGCACAGTAGCCCACTAGTCTCCTCAAAGATATATGCCAAAATATATAGGCCTGCATCTATTACACATTGACTACATGGATATTTATCCGAAGTTTGTTCAGGCGGATGTGGTGGTATTGCTGCCTGAATAGGGCCGTATGAACGTGCCAGTCTTCCAGTTCGCCACTTCTCCGTATGTGTTTCCGGGAGGCAACTAACAAAGAGACGGAGATATTAACAACCACGTTGATATTTGAAATCGTAGGGAGTAGATTGGCAGTTCTACTTAGTTGTTTTCCCATTCAAAAGTGTATCTAAAGGGGGTGTGTCATGAAATCTCCGCATGTACCTAACGAATCCAGATTTGATGCAATCAAGGCAACTACTCGGCAGGGAGAAACAAAGTTTCTCGCTCGTCGATTAACCGATATCACTCCTGCCAGTAGAGCTATGAGCAAGTCATACGATGCGCCAACTTCTCCTAAACTCCATGAGTTGATCGAGAGAAGTAGATGTCTATGAACTGAGGTTTAAGTGCGAATTCATCTCGCCAGTTTTCAAATTCACCACTCTGCCTCCTCCCCCACTTCCCTATCAAGATCGGTTTCAGTTCAGTGAAAATTTCGCAACTCGAAGATTGGGATGAAGTTAAAATGAGAACCAGCGAGCGGTAAATAATGTTGGTTCGGTAGAGGTTAGGTGAAGGCAACAAGTTGCAGGAAGTTGCTGAAAATTACTTAGAATTATTCATGATAGTTGCATGAATTCAGTAAGTCACACGAACTATTAATCCGCAGCTCCCTTGTTCGAGTCCAGATCGGGGAGCCAAATATACAAAAAGCCTCGCGGTAAAATGCGGGGCTTTTCTCTTTGTACGAGGCATATCCTATGTGCGGCATCTGCGGCGAGTTACGTTTCGACAAACAACCCCCAAATCCTAAAAATATAAGTCACATGAGCGACCGTCTGTCCAAACGCGGACCGGACGCGCAAGGAATGTATCAGGACGGCCCGCTCGCATTCGGTCACCGCCGCCTGTCTATCATTGATCTCTCCGAGCACGCTAAACAACCTATGGCGGACGCGACACTCCATCTGACCTTGGTGTTCAACGGCACGATCTACAACTACAAAGAACTTCGTGCTGAACTGGTGGAGATGGAGTATGAGTTCTTTTCCGAAGGTGATAGCGAAGTCATCCTCAAGGCCTATCACGCTTGGGGTGAACAATGTGTCGAGCGTTTCTATGGCATGTTCGCTTTCGCCATCTGGGATAGGCGCGAACAAAAGCTCTTCCTCGCGCGTGACCGTTTCGGCATCAAGCCTTTGTATTATTCAGTGGACGGGGCATCGCTACGTTTCGCTTCCAACTTGCAGGCTTTGCTTGCGGCGGGCGGTGTAGACACCAGCATCGACCCTGTCGCTCTGCACCACCACCTGACCCTGCACTCCTGCGTTCCCGCGCCGCGCACCTTGCTGAATGGCGTGAAGAAGTTACCGCCTGCGACCTGCATGACCTTCACTGCCGATGGCGAAGTGACACATCGCCGCTATTGGTCATTGGATGCGACACGACCAAGCGTTACCTTGAGTGAGCAAGATTGGCTGAGCGCCACGCGCCATGTGCTATCCAAAGTGGTGGAACGCCATCGCCTCGCCACCGATGTACCCGTGGGGGTATTACTTTCCGGCGGTTTGGATTCCAGCCTCATCGTCGGCTTGCTGGCAGATCGCGTGCCAGACCTTCACACCTTCTCTATCGGCTTCGAGGACATCGGGGGAGATGCCGAAAATGGCGATGAGTTCGAATATTCGGACCAAGTGGTTGAACGTTTCCAAACCACGCACCATAAATACCTCATCCCCAACAGCGAAGTATTGAAGCGCCTGCCAGAAGCGGTGCGCAGCATGTCGGAGCCGATGGTGAGTCAGGACAACATCGCGTTCTATCTGCTGTCTGAGAAGGTCTCGCAAGATGTAAAGGTGGTGCTCGCAGGGCAAGGTGCAGACGAAGTATTCGGCGGTTACTTCTGGTATCCCAAGATGGATGCCACACAAGGTTCGACGCTGGACCGCTTCCGCAGCAACTACTTCGACCGTGACCATGCCGAATATCTGGAGACCGTCGATGCGGCGTATCACCTGCATGATGTGACCAGTGAACTGGTGCACAACGAATTGACCAAGCCCTATGCCGACACTTTCCTAGATGAAGTTTTGCGCTTCGATGTGACGGCGCTCATCGTGGATGATCCAGTGAAGCGTATGGATAACATGAGCATGGCTTGGGGGCTGGAAGCGCGTGTACCCTTCCTCGATCATGAATTGGTGGAACTTGCAGCTCGCATGCCACCCGAATTGCGCCTCAAGGAAGGAGGCAAGTTCCCCCTCAAAGCCATCGCACGCGGGCTGATTCCCGATTCCGTCATCGACAGACCAAAAGGATACTTCCCAGTCCCTGCCTTAAAATATGTACGTGGTGAATTCCTAGAGTTCATGCGAAAAATCCTGCTGTCAGATGCCTGTGTGAAACGCGGCTTATTCAATCGCACCTATGTTGAAAAACTTCTCGCATCACCGGAAGCGTATTTCACGCGGCTTAACGGTAGCAAATTGTGGCATCTCGCATTATTGGAGTACTGGCTGCAGCTTAACGTCGATAAGGCGTAAAAAAACCGCATCAAAAACGATGCGGTTTTTTGAGATTGAAGTGTGACTTACTTCACGATTTGATCGATCTTCAAGTTCACGCCCTTCGCTCCCGGACTCATAGCCTGGCTGAGTCCTTGTGCGTCTCCTGCTTCGGGAATCGCAGTATCCGATTTCGAGATACGTGCGATGACAACGACCTTATCGAAACCAGACAACTTCATCTGCGGTTGCATCGCCATACTGTCATCCAATTCGAACGTAAACGGTAAATCACGTACTTGTTTGCGCACGATAGCCAACGGCATCTTCGGGCCTTCCGCTGCACGCGCCAAAACAAATACGGTATCGTCAGGGCTGTATTTACCTTTCAGGGAATCGCTCAAGGTGACTTTACCCGTGATGCGCTCTTTTCCACTTGCGGTTGCTTGAGCTGGAGGGGCAATCTGCCCCAATGCCATCGGCACTTTTCCCCCCTTGATGCGTGACATCATCTGACGCGCTTCCGCTAAGCCATTCTCAATCATCTTGGCATCCTCGCT
>Ga0172380_10008114_pt1 | contig 11618 bp, 13 predicted proteins | sample Leawe162metaG_FD_119747 | JGI IMG/M metagenome (GOLD analysis project Ga0172380, IMG submission 119747) | Leachate microbial communities from a municipal landfill in Southern Ontario, Canada - Leachate well 162 metaG | ecosystem: Engineered > Solid waste > Landfill > Unclassified | place... | reverse complement strand
GGACCTGTCCACCGGCAAAAACATCCACGAGACGCGCGAGTGGATCGTGCGCAACAGCCCGGTGCCGATCGGCACGGTGCCGATCTACCAGGCGCTGGAGAAGGTCGACGGCAAGGCCGAGGAACTGACCTGGGAGATCTTCCGCGACACGCTGATCGAGCAGGCCGAGCAGGGCGTCGACTACTTCACCATCCACGCCGGCGTGCTGCTGCGCTACATCCCCATGACGGCGAAGCGCATGACCGGCATCGTCTCGCGCGGCGGCTCGATCCTCGCCAAGTGGTGCCTCGCCCACCACAAGGAGAATTTCCTGTACACGCATTTCGAGGACATCTGCGAGATCATGAGGGCCTACGACGTCAGCTTCAGCCTCGGCGACGGCCTGCGCCCCGGCTCGATCCACGACGCCAACGACGAAGCGCAGATCGGCGAGCTGAAGACGCTGGGCGAACTCACCGACATCGCCTGGAAGCACGACGTGCAGACCATCATCGAGGGCCCCGGCCACGTGCCCATGCACCTCATCAAGGAGAACATGGACCTGCAGCTGAAGTACTGCAAGGAAGCGCCCTTCTACACGCTCGGCCCGCTCACCACCGACATCGCCCCCGGCTACGACCACATCACCAGCGCCATCGGCGCGGCGATGATTGGCTGGTACGGCACGGCCATGCTCTGCTACGTCACGCCGAAGGAGCACCTCGGGCTGCCGGACAAGGACGACGTCAAGGACGGCATCATCGCCTACAAGATCGCCGCCCACGCCGCCGACCTCGCCAAGGGCCACCCCGGCGCGCAGGTCCGCGACAACGCCTTGTCGAAGGCGCGCTTCGAGTTCCGCTGGGACGACCAGTTCAACCTCGGCCTCGACCCGGACAAGGCGCGCGAATTCCACGATGAGACCCTGCCGCAGGAGGGCGCCAAGCTGGCGCACTTCTGCTCGATGTGCGGGCCGCATTTCTGCTCGATGAAGATCACCCAGGACGTGCGCGACTTCGCCGCGGCGCAGGGCGTCTCCGACGAGGAAGCGCTGAAGAAGGGCATGGAACAGAAGGCGGTGGAGTTCGTCAACTCCGGCGCCGAGGTTTACCGCAAGGCATGAGGCGCTGGCTGCTGCTGCCCTGGCTGCTGCTGCCGCTCGCCGCGAACGCGCAGGGGCTCTACAAGTGGGTGGACGACAAGGGTGTCGTGCATTACTCAGACGCGCCGCCCCCCGGCAAGGCGGGCGGGAAGCTGCAGGTCAAGCCCCAGCCGTCCCTGGACAGCACGCAGGCGCCGCCCCGCACGCGCAGCTGGCAGGAGCAGTTGCAGGATTCCAACGAACGCCGCTTCCAGGAGGAAAAGCAGCAGAAGGAGGCGCAGCAGAAAGCCCGGGAAGCCGAGCAGAAATGCCAGCGCGCACGCAACGCCCTCGATTCACTGAAGCGGGAGCGCCCCCTCTACCGCGTGGACAAGGAAGGCGAGCGCAGCTTCATGGAGGACGAGGAGCGTCGCCGCCTCATCGACGGCTGGCAGCAGCAGGCCGACGCCCACTGCAAATAGCGACGTTTCAGAACACGATCACCTGGCGCACCGCCTCACCCGCCGCCAGGCGGTCGAAGCCGGCATTGATCTCGTCGAGTTTGAGGCGCGAGGTGATCAGCTTGTCCACCGGCAGCTTGCCGGCGTGGTAGAGCGCGATGTAGTGCGGGATGTCGCGCGCCGGCACGGCCGAGCCCAGGTAGCATCCCTTGATCGTCCTTTCCTCGGCCACCAGATTCACCGCCTGCAGGGCGAAGCGGTGATCGGGATGCGGCAGGCTGCAGGTCACCGTGGTGCCGCCGCGCCGCGTGATCCGGTAGGCCATCTCCAGCGCATCCACCGAGCTCGCCGCCTCGATGGCGTATTCGACGCCGCCGTGGGTGGCCGCCCTCACCTGCGCGACGAGGTCCGGATCGTCGGCATTGAAGACATGCGTCGCGCCCAGCGCATAGGCGCGCTCGAGCTTGTCGTCGAGGCGGTCGATGGCGACGATCTGGCGCGCGCCGGCGGCATGCGCGCCGAGCAGCGCGGCGAGGCCGACGCCGCCCAGTCCGATGATCGCCACCGTGGCGCCGAGCGGGATGCGCGCCGAATTGATGACGGCGCCGACGCCGGTCAGCACGGCGCAGCCGAACACCGCGGCGACGTCCGCCGGCAGCTCCGGATCGACCTTCACCAGCGTGCCGCGCGAGACCACGGCGTACTCGGCAAAGCAGGAGACGCCGACCTGGTGGTTGAGCAGGGAACCATCCGCGCGGTGCAGGCGGCGCCCGCCGCCGAGCAGCGTACCGGCGCCGTTGGCGGCGGCGCCCGGCTCGCACAGGGCGGGACGCCCTTCCATGCACGGCACGCAATGGCCGCAGCTCGGCACGAAGACCAGCGCCACGCTGTCGCCGCGCTGCAGGTCATTCACGCCGGGCCCGCACTCCTCGACGATGCCCGCCGCCTCGTGGCCGAGCACCATCGGCATGACGCGCGGCCGGTCGCCGTTGATGATCGAGAGATCGGAGTGGCAGAGGCCGGCGGCGGTGATCCTCACCAGCACCTCGCCCGGGCCGGGCGCATCGAGCTCGATGGTTTCGATGGCGACCGGACGCGTCTGCGCATAGGGGCCGGGACGGCCCATCTCGTCGAGGACGGCGGCGCGGATCTTCATGCGATGCCTCCCATGCACAGGTACTTGATCTCCAGGTAGTCCTCGATGCCGTACTTCGAGCCCTCGCGGCCGATGCCGGACTGCTTGACGCCGCCGAAGGGCGCCACCTCGTTGGACATGATGCCGGTGTTCACGCCGACCATGCCGTACTCCAGTGCTTCGCCGACGCGGAAGCAGCGGGCGACGTCGCGGCTGAAGAAATAGGCGGCGAGGCCGAACTCGGTGTCGTTGGCCAGCGCGATCGCCTCCGCCTCGGTCCTGAAGCGGAACAGCGGCGCCACCGGGCCGAAGGTCTCCTCGCGGGCGCATTTCATGTCCGGCGTGACGTTGGCGATCACCGTCGGCTCGTAGAAGGTGCCGCCCAGCGCATGGCGCCGGCCGCCGGTGAGGACTTTGGCGCCCTTGGCCAGTGCATCGGCGACGTGCTCCTCGACCTTGGCCAGCGCCTGCGCGTCGATGAGCGGTCCCTGCACGACGCCCTCCTCGAGGCCGCTGCCGACGCGCAACTCCTTCGCGCGCACCGCCAGCTTGACGGCGAAGGCGTCGTAGATGCCGTCCTGCACCAGCAGGCGGTTGGCGCAGACGCAGGTCTGGCCGGCGTTGCGGTACTTCGAGGCGAGCGCGCCCTCCACCGCCGCGTCGAGGTCGGCGTCGTCGAAGACGATGAAGGGGGCGTTGCCGCCGAGTTCCAGCGAGACCTTCTTGATGGTCGGCGCGCACTGCGCCATGAGCAGCCGCCCCACTTCGGTCGAGCCGGTGAAGGACAGCTTGCGCACGATCGGGTTGCCGGTCAGCTCGCCGCCGATCTTCGGCGCGGAAGACGCGCTGCCGGTGACGACGTTGAAGACGCCCGGCGGAAAACCGGCGCGGTGGGCGAGCTCGGCCAGCGCCAGCGCGGTGAGCGGCGTCTGTTCGGCCGGCTTCACCACCACGGTGCAGCCGGCGGCCAGCGCCGGCGCCACCTTGCGCGTGATCATCGCCGCCGGGAAGTTCCATGGCGTGATGGCGGCGCAGACACCGATCGGCTGCTTGATGACGATGATGCGTTTGTCGGCGGCAGTGCTGGGAATCGTGTCGCCGTAGGCGCGCTTGGCCTCCTCGGCGAACCACTCGACGAAGCTCGCCGCATAGGCCACCTCGCCCATCGCCTCGGCGTAGGGCTTGCCCTGCTCGGAGGTCATCAGGCGCGCGATGTCCGGGGCATTGGCCAGCATCAGTTCGAACCACTTGCGCAGGACCGCCGAACGCTCCTTGGCGGTCTTGCCGCGCCAGCCGGGCCAGGCGCGGTTGGCCGCTTCGATGGCGCGGCGCGTCTCGGCCGCGCCCATGTCGGGCACGGCTGCGAGCAGTTCGCCGCTGGCGGGATTGGTGACGGGAAACGTGGCGCCGCCCTCCGCGCCGCACCAGGCGCCGTCGATGTAGGCAAGGCTCTGCAGAAGCTGCTGGTCGTTCAGGTTCATGGTCGTCCCGAAAAAATCAGGGCTCCACACGGAGCCGTCGCGACAGTGTAACGCCTGGGCGGATATGCGCACCAGCCACAGGGTTTTTCGGCCGGCCAACCCGTGTATATTCGGGATTCCCGATTCGCGCATCCATTACCGTGACCCCTTCGAATTCCGATTCGCGCCGCTACGCCCTGCGGCTCATCATCTGCGGCAGCATCGTCGTCTCGCTCGGCCTCGGCCTGCGCCACACCTTCGGCCTCTTCATGCAGCCGATGACGACCTCGCTCGGCTGGAGCCGCGAGGCCTTCTCCTTCGCCATCGCCGTGCAGAATCTCGTGTGGGGCGCGGCGGCGCCTTTCGCCGGCTGGCTGGCGGACCGCTATGGCGCCGGGCGCGTGGTGTTCGGCTCCGGCCTGCTCTATGCGCTGGGCCTGGTGCTGATGGCGCATTCGCCGACACCGGCCTTCTTCGTCTTCTCGGCCGGCATCCTCGTCGGCATGGGCCTGTCCGGCACCACCTTCTCCACCATCTACGGCGCGGTCGGCCGGGCGGTCGATCCGGCGAAGCGCGCCTCGGCACTGGCCATCGTCGGCGCGGCGGGCTCCTTCGGCCAGTTCCTGCTGGTGCCGGTCGGCCAGAGCATGATCGGCTCGCTCGGCTGGTACGGCGCACTGATCGGCCTGGCGGTGGCCGGCGCCTTCATGATTCCGCTCGCCTTCGGCAACAGGGAAGTGCGGCCGGAACCGGCCGGCAATGCCGTCGTGCAATCCACCGCGGAGGCGCTGCGCGAGGCCTTCTCGCACCGCGGCTTCTGGCTGCTGACGCTGGGCTTCTTCGTCTGCGGTTTCCAGGTGGTGTTCATCGGCGCGCACCTGCCCTCCTACGTCCTCGACAAGGGGCTGCCCGCCAACGTCGGCATGCTGGCGCTGGCGCTGATCGGCCTGTTCAACATCTTCGGCACCTACGGCTTCGGCCAGATGGGCGGCCGCTGGTCGAAGAAGAAGCTGCTGGCGGTGATCTATCTCGCGCGCAGCGCCGTCATCGTCGGCTTCCTCGCCGCGCCGCTGTCGTCGTGGTCGGTGGGCGTCTTCGCCGCGGCGATGGGCTTTCTCTGGCTCGGCACGGTGCCGCTCACCAATGGCCTCGTCGCGCAGATTTTCGGCGTGAAGTATCTGGCCATGCTCTCCGGCTTCGTCTTCTTCAGCCACCAGGTCGGCAGCTTCCTCGGCGTCTGGCTGGGCGGCCTGCTCTACGACAAGACCGGCGCCTACGACATCGTCTGGATGATCTGCATCGCGCTGGGCGTGGTGGCGGCGCTGCTCAACCTGCCGGTGGATGAGCGGCCGATGGCGCGGCTCTCTGCGCAGCCCGCACGATGAAAGCGTCGCGGCTTGTCCTGATTGTCATCGGCGTGGCCGCGGCCGCCTTCGTCTCCGGCTGGGCCTTCAAGGCCTATCTCAAGCCGGAGGCCGTCATCGATTACGTCAACCAGCGCTTCTTCTGCAATTAGGGCCTGAGCGGGTTCGCCGCCATGACGGGACTGTGCAATGTGCAATGATTGCACTATACTGTCTGCATGCCGCGCATCCGGTCATTCGACACCTGCGAGATCAGGCTCTACTTCAAGGACCACATGCCGCCGCATTTTCACGTGCTGGACAAGAGCGGACGCGAGTGGCTGGTACGGATCGATAACGGCGCGATCCTGGAAGGGCCCCGGGACACGCGCATCATTCGTGTCGCGCTCGAATGGGCCGCAACCGAAGCGAACAGGAAGCTGCTGATGCAGCGCTTTATGGAGTATCGGCGATGAGCAATCGGAGAGAACATTTTCGGGTCAAGACCCTCAAGGCGCTGGCCGACACCCGCCTACGCCTGACGTTTCACGACGGCGTCACGGCCGAAGTCGACCTCAAGCCGTGGATCAAGTCGAGCAAGGCCTTGCGCCCGCTCGCGGATCCGTCCGTGTTCGCCCGCGCGCGGCTCGGAGGCGGCGGCCGGCATGTGACTTTCGGCGACAGCGAAATCGACCTGGCAACGGACAATTTGCGCAATCTGGCCATCGAACAGACCGGCGGCATCGGTCACGAGCGCCTCTGGGCCTGGATGCATGGCAACGGCCTGACGGTGGCCAGGGCCGCCGAGGCGCTGGGCGTCAGCCCGCGCATGCTCATCTATTACCGGAATGGCGAGAAACCGATTCCCCGCCATGTCTGGCTCGCCTGCGTGGGGTGGGAAACTCTGAACAAGCACGGCGTGGCCGCGTAGTCGTCGAACTCGCCTCCGTTACCCTGGCAGCAAGCCCACCGTCTCGTGGAGACTGACTTTTTCTCAGGGATGCGGCTTGAGAAGGGCGGGCACATAAATCAATTCGAGCCTGACCACTTGTGTTATGAAATCTCGTTCGCCGCACCTACAATAAGCGCGATAAAGAGCACGACTGCATTTACGTAGAATAAAACCCATACCGATTTACCAAAAATATTCACGAAGTTCCACGTAGGTGGAGCCCCGCTCGAGAATATTTTTTCTGAAAATTCGTTTGAAGCAATCCAACGTCGAGGCAAGAGGTACATCACAACGAATAACAGAATAAAAATCGCAAGGCAGCAATGAACAATTAACCAGATTAAATCCATGTTTTTTGGTTAAGACGTGTCGAAAAGCTCATCCAAATCAAGACATGACGTTATCGTTGCATGCCGGCTCCATGATCGGCCTCTGTCTCTTAGCCCCCTTGATCCCAGGCGCGAATAGGCTTTGCCGAGCGCGTGGCGCCAATGTGGCTTCTCTTGGGTAGAATTCCAGCATTCCGTCCAGTTCGATAAATTCAACGGTTACTCGCCATGCCGATTCCACAGCTGTTCCAAGGCCGCATGACGGCCCCCGTCATCGCCGCGCCGATGTTCCTCGTCTCCGGCCCGCACCTGGTCATCGCCGCTAGCAAGGCCGGCGTGGCGGGCACCTTCCCGACGCTGAATGCGCGGCCGATCGAAGTGCTCGACGAGTGGCTGACGCAGATCAACGCCGAGCTGGGCGCGGCGATGGCCGCGCATCCCTCGGCAGCGATTGCGCCGTATGGCGTCAATCTCATCCTGCACCACTCGAACAAGCGGCTCGAACAGGACTTCGCGCTGGTGGTGAAGCACAAGGTGCCCTTCGTCATCACCAGCCTCGGCCATCCCGGCGAGGTGGTGAAGGCGGTGCATGGCTACGGCGGCGTGGTGTTCAGCGACGTCATCCACGCCTACCACGCGAGGAAGGCCATCGACGCCGGCGTGGATGGCATCGTCTGCGTCGCCGGCGGCGCCGGCGGCCACGCCGGCACACAGAGCGCCTTCTCGCTGGTGCGCGAAATCCGCGAATTCTGGGACGGTCCGCTGGTGCTCGGCGGAGCGATTTCCGACGGCGCCTCGGTGCGCGCCGCCGAAGTGATGGGGGCGGATTTCGCCTACCTCGGCACGCGCTTCATCGCCACGCAGGAATCCATGGCGACGGACGACTACAAACAGATGATCCTCGATTGCACGGCGAAGGACATCGTCTATACACCGGCCATCACCGGCACGCATGCGAATTTCCTCTGGCCCAGCCTGGAGCAGGCCGGCTATAGCAAGGAGATGCTGGGTTCCACCGATGCGAAGGAGGATTTCGGTTCCGGCGCCAAGGCCTGGCGCGACACCTGGAGCGCCGGCCATGGCGTGGCGACCATCCACGACGTACCGCCGGCGGCCGAACTGGTGGCGCGGCTGGCGGCGGAATACCGCGCCGCCTGCGCGCTGCCGGCGAGTCCTGCCGTCGCTTAAAAACGCGTCTTCGAAAGATCCTGCGAAATCTCCAACGGCCTGGCCGCTTCGCGCCTGCCGAAGACCAGGCGGCGGATGCCGCCGCCGACGGCGAGGCAGAGGGGAATCGCCACCAGGCCGTAAAAGGCCGACACCACCGGCCACCAGGCATGGTCCGTTGCGCCGCTCATCGTCCGCCGCACGTAAATCACGACCGCCACGCAGATCGCCAGCGAGAGGGCGGTCACCGCCCAATTGAACCAAAGCACCGGCCGCGGATCCGGCGGCTGCGGCGACAGACGCCAGAAAGCCCAGACGGCGAGCGCCAGCAGCGGCAGCAGGAGCGTGAGGGCGAAGATCATCAGCGTTTGCCGGTCAAGTCGCAGAGAAAGAAATCGATGGCCCGCTCGGCGATCTGGTCGAGGGTCAACCCGCCGCCCGGCCGGTACCACTGCACCGTCCAGTTGAGCGCGCCGAAGAGCATCAGGCGCGCCACCTTGCCGTCGTCGCCGAGGCGGCCGGCCTTCTTCAGATCGCGCAGCACAGGTTGCCAGACCGCCTCGTAGCGATCCTTGACGGCGATCACCTCGGCGCGCGATTCCTCCGACAGCGCGCGCCATTCGTAGAGCAGCACCGGAAACTCGGTGTGGTCCTCGAGGATGATGCGCAGGTGGCTCTTCACCAGGGCGCGGAACTTCTCCTCGGGGTCCTTGAGCCCGGCCACCGCCACCTGCTGCGCCTCCAGTGCCGCCTGCAGGCCCTCGATCATCACCGACTTGAGCATGTCCTGCTTGCTCTTGAAGTGGTAGAACGGGCTGCCCGAGCGCATGCCGACGGCGTCGGCGATGTCGCGGATGGTGGTGGCGTCGAAGCCCTTGTCGACGAACAGCCGCCCTGCCGCGCGGATCAGTTCGGCGCGTCGGTTGCCTTCGTCGGCCGCAGCGATCTTGCGCGGTGCCGGTTTTCTCTCAGAACGCGCCATGCTTTCCTTCCCCCTTGCCGAAGCGGGCGGCGCCTTGCAGCCATTCGCCGCTTTCCAGTGTTTTGATGCCGCGGGCGAACTCGCTCGCCATCGCCTGTTCGAACGGCAGGCTCCATTGCTCCAGGCTGGAGCGTCGGTCGTTGCGCAAGCAGGTCTGCGGATGCCGGCTCAATTCCGCCGCCAGCGCCTCGGCCGCCTCGCGCGCCGCGCCGTCGGCGACGACGCGGTTGGCCAGACCCATCGCCAGCGCCTCCTCCGCACCGACCGCCCTGCCGGTGAGGATCATGTCCATCGCGCGCGACTGGCCGATCAGCCGCGGCAGCCGCAGCGTTCCGCCGTCGATGAGCGGCACGCCGAAGCGGCGACAGAAGACGCCGAAGGTCGCACTCTCCTCCGCCACGCGCAGGTCGCACCAGCAGGCCAGCTCCAGGCCGCCGGCGACGCAGTAGCCGGAGACGGCGGCGATCACCGGTTTGGAGAGCTGCAGGCGCGTCGGCCCCAGCGGGCCGTCGCCCTCCGGCGAGATGCGGTTACGCCGCGACTCATCGGTCAAGGCGCCGAGATCGGCGCCGGCGCAGAAATGCCCGCCCGCACCCCACAGCACGGCAACCGCCGAATCGGGATCGGCATCGAAGGCGCGGAAAGCATCGGCCAGCGCCGTGGCGGTCGGCCGGTCGACGGCATTGCGCCGCTCCGGGTGGTCGATGATCACCGTGGTGACGCGGCCGCTTTTCTCTACACGAACACTCATGTCTCTATCTCCATGCGCAGCAGCGCGGCGGCCGCGCATTTTCCCAGATTGTCGCTGCGCAGGGAACGCGCCGCGCCGCCCGAGAGCGCGTCGTTGAGTACGATCTTCAGCGCCAGCAGGTTGTCTAGCGGGTAGAGCTCGACCGGCCCCGAGGCCATGCCGGCGAAGTGGCGCGCGATCCGCTCCGGCGTCACCTCGCGCTTGAGCACGGCGTAGGTCGCCGCGTCGGGCGCGAACAGGCCGAGGTCGCAGCGGTCGCCCTTGTCGCCGCTGCGGGCGTGGGCGATGTCGACCAGGCGTACGCGGCTCACAGCGCCGTCTCCTGCAGACTGACTTTTACTTCCGGCTCGACGAGGTCGCGCCGCACCAGGGTCGGCCACAGGCCGAGGAGTTGCCTCGCCGGCTCGATGCCGGAGAAGCCGCTCGCCGTCGGCGGGCCGGACAGGGCCAGCCAGGGAAACTGGCGCGGGAAGGCCTCGGCCAGGCGCCGGTCCTTCGCGCGCACCGACATCTTCAGGTACACCTCGTTGAGTTCCTCGATGTGCGAATCGTCGGCGAGCGCGCCGAGCAGCGAGTCGTAGCCGAGGAACTCGGTGTGGATCTCGTCGTAGGCGAGCTTCAGTTCCACCAGCTGCCGGCGCACGATGGCCTCGGTGGCGCGCGCTTTTCTCATGGCGCCGGGCCAGGAATAGCCGATGGTGGCGGTGCCGGCCCAGCCGTCGTCGTAGCCGGCGACGATCTTCAATTTGTCGGGACGCGGCCGGCCGGTGGCGCCGCTGACGCGCACGCGGTCGTCGCCGAGGTTGTCGAGCCTGAGCGTGCCCATGTCGAGCACGACATCGGGCGAAAAATACGCATGGGGGTTGTGCACTTCATACAACAGTTGCTGGCGCACCGTGTCGAAGTCAACCCGCCCGCCGGTGCCCGGCGCCTTGGTGAGGATCGCCGTACCGTCGGGACTGACTTCTGCAATCGGATAGCCGATGTGGCCCAGGTCGGGCACCGACGCCCAGCCGTTTTCCAGATACGAATTGAAGTTGCCGCCGCTGCCCTGTCCCGAGCACTCGAGCAGGTGGCCGACGGTGAGGCCCGCCGCGAGGCGGTTCCAGTCGTCCGCCGCCCAGCCGAATTCGTGGATCAGCGGCGCGAGGAACAGCGCGGCGTCGGCGACGCGGCCGGTGAGCACGATGTCGGCGCCGCTCTCCAGCGCGCGCACCAGCGGCTGCGCGCCGAGGTAGGCGTTGGCGAAAAGCAGCCGCTCGCGCACCGTGTCGATGGAAGCGCCGCTGTCGAGGTGGTCGAGCGGCTCGCCCGCTGCGCGCAGGGTGTCGATGCGGTCGATCACCGCGTCGCCGGTGACGGTGGCGATCTTCGCCTTCCAGCCGCGTTTGTTGAATTCCGCGACGAGGGCGTCGCGCGCGCCCTCAGGGTTGAGACCGCCGGCGTTGAGCAGGAACTTCACGCCGCGCGGCTGCGCCAGCGGCCACAGCGCGGTCAGCATCGGCACCAGGTCGCGCGTGTAGCCCGCCGCCGGGTCCTTCATGCAGTCCTTCTGCAGGATCGCCAGGGTCAGCTCGGCGAGGTGGTCCGAACCGATGTATTGCACCCCGCCGCGCTCGATGCTCGCGGCCACCGGCTTCCACGAATCGCCGTAGAAGCCCAGGCCGGCGCCGATGCGGACGGATTTCATTCCGGCCAGGCGCGCTGCAGGATCGTCTCGAAGTCGGTGTTCTTCGCCAGCGTGCCGAACACATGGCCCCATTCGCCGGCCAGGCGCGAGGCGCAGAAGGCCTCGCCCACCGCCGCCGGCGCGAAGCGCAGCAGCAGCGCCGCCTGCATGGCCAGGGCGATGTCCTGCGTCAGACTGCGCGCACGCGTCTCGATGCCGTCGGCGTCGCGCAGCGACGATTGCAGTTGCGCGACGTGGCGGTCGTAGGCGGCGTTCTTGCCGAGCGCCGGCGCGATCTCCGCGGCGAGC
>Ga0172380_10008113_pt1 | contig 11619 bp, 10 predicted proteins | sample Leawe162metaG_FD_119747 | JGI IMG/M metagenome (GOLD analysis project Ga0172380, IMG submission 119747) | Leachate microbial communities from a municipal landfill in Southern Ontario, Canada - Leachate well 162 metaG | ecosystem: Engineered > Solid waste > Landfill > Unclassified | place... | reverse complement strand
TGAGCCGGTAACCGGCGGCTTGTTTCGCCACAGGTTTGTCGTGCCGCAAAGCGCGGCCGACGGGAACGGGCACGTCAACAACGTCGTCTACATCCAGTGGATGCAGGATGCCGCCATCCGGCACGCGGATTCCTGCGGCGGCACGGAAGCTGCGCGCGCCGCCGGCGGCGCCTGGCTGGCCCGCTCCCACAAGGTCGAATACCTGAGCCCCGCCTACCCCGGCGACACCCTCGAGGCGGCCACCTGGGTGGCCTGGTTCCACCGCACGCGCTCCCTGCGCCAATACCGGTTCACGCGCGTTTCCGACGGCAGGCTCCTCGTGAGGGGCGAAACGGAATGGGTGTTCGTCAACGCGGCCGGCGGCCGCCCCGTTGCCGTGCCCGCGAGCGTCCAAGCTTGTTTCCCTTCCACGCCGCATCAAAAAGTTTCAAGGGAGAACCAGCCATGATCAAAGATGCCCTCAAGCAAGTTTCCGGGGACCGCCTCCGCCGCGACCTTTTTTACCTCTGCCGCGACCCGCTCCCTTTCCGCAAGGTCAACTACACGCGCCCGGGCCAAACCATCCATTCCCTGTCCGAGGCCGACCGATACATCCGCGGCCAGATCGAGGCCGCGGGCCTGGAAGCAACCGCGACCATGCACAAAGTGCAGGCCTTCCGCTGCGACAGCACCAAGCCCATCCATCACTGGTATTCCAAGCCCGATCCCTCCGATCCGTGGTATGATGCCGCGAATATTGAGGCCGCCCTGCGCGGCCGCGAGAAGCCGGACGAAATCATCCAGCTGATCTCCCACAAGGACTCCATGAGCTGGATTGACTCTCCCGGCGCCCACGACAACGCTTCCGGCACCGTCGCCAACCTGGAGCTGGCGCGCATCCTGGCAAATTATCCCCTGAAACGCACGCTGCGCTTTCTTTTCTGCAACGAGGAACACTCCCCCTGGACCAGCCGCTTCGCGGCGGAAGCCGCCGCCGCCCGGGGAGACAAGATCGTCGCCGTGATGAACGTGGATTCGCTGGACGGCAAGTCCGAAGAGGAAATGGCCGCGGGCAAGCTGACCCACATTATCGGCTACAGCACCGGGGAGGGCAAAAACCTGGCCGAATTCGCGGCGGGCTGCGCCGTCCGCCACAAGATCGGGCTGGAGGTCAGGCTGGCTTTCAAGAAAAACGTGAACGACGATGACGGCATGTTCATCAACGCCGGATTCCGCAAAACCGTGATGCACTTCGGCTCCTGGCCCTACGCCGATTCCGAGTATCACCTGCCCGGCGACGTGCCCGAGCGGGTGAACATCAAAAACCTGGCGCTCAGCACGCAGCTCCTGCTGGCTGCGATCCTCGAGATAGATGCCCGTGAAGCAAACACACCCGGATTATAGCCATGAACACCCGCGAACGTTTTCACGCTATCATGAATTTCCGGCCCTTCGACCGCCTCCCGCTCCTCGAGTGGGCCGGATGGTGGAACAAGACGCTTGAGCGCTGGCACACAGAAGGTTTGCCCGGGGATATAACCGATCGCTATGAGATTTGCAGGCACTTCGGGCTCGATGTTTACAGGCAGGACTGGTTCCCGGCTGCCACCCCCGATTGCCCGCAACCCGTGGCACACGGGGCAGGCATAATCGAGACCGATGCGGATTACAAACGACTCCTGCCGCACCTGTACCCGCGCAACGCAGTGGATACCGGCCGCTGGCAGGCGTGGGCGGAGGAACAGAAGAAAGGGGAAGTCGTCCTTTGGTTTACGGTTAACGGATTCTTCTGGCACGCAAGGGGGTTGCTCGGGATAGAGCGGCACCTCTACGCCTTCTATGACCAGCCGGAACTTTTGCACAGGATTAACTCCAACCTGGCCGACTGGATTCTCAAAACCATTGAGCGGGTCTGTTCCATCTGCACCCCCGACTTCATGACCTTCGGGGAGGACATGAGCTATAACAAGGGCCCCATGCTATCGGAACAGCTTTTTGACGAGTTCATGCGGCCTTACTACGACCGGGTCATCCCCGCCCTGCGGAAACACGGGATTATCCCGATCATCGATTCGGATGGCGACGTGACTATCCCGGCGCGCTGGTTCGAGGAAGCGGGGCTGGAAGGGATTTTGCCGCTCGAGCGCCAGGCCGGGGTTGACATCGCCCGCCTGCGCGCGGAACATCCGCGCATGAGGTTCATCGGCCACTTTGACAAGATGACGATGAACAGGGGCGAAGCGGCCATGCGATCCGAGTTCGAGCGGCTCCTGCCGACGGCCGCCAAGGGAGGGTTTTTGCCAAGCTGCGACCACCAGACGCCGCCCGGGGTCTCCTGCCGCGACTACCTGGCGTATATTGACCTCTTCAAAGAATACGCCGAAAAGGCCGGGGCGCTCAGCCGCAATCAAACTTGATGCGGCAATTGACAAGGCATAATCTCAAAGAATCAATATTTCGACGATTGCCGAAGCCAATGCAACGGGACAAGGGGGAACAATGAACAAGTTAAAAAAATATTTTCCGCAGATCCTGCCGGCAATGTTCCTGATTATATGCGCGGGCTGCGGCAGCGGCTATTACCGCTGAATACCCCTCGCCGGCCGGAGCAAGGCGGCAATACGTTACGCACCATGCATCATGAAACTTAACAAATATCTCTCCATCGACGGCGCATGCCTGGCGCGTTTCCAGGACTTGTATGCGCGGTACCGGCTGCTTTATGATGATCCTGAAAACTGCTCGCCCATGATCATCGTCAACACGCCCTCCGAAAGCGCCGCTTCCTGGGAAGACCGCCTTTCCGACCCGCTCGTCATGCTCAAGGAAGAGCTTGACAGCCTGCGCCCCCACCTTGAAATGGGTGACGACCGCGTCCCAACGGTCCGGGTGCAGTTCGGGACCGCCCAAGTCGCCGCGGCGTTCGGCTGCGCCATTTATGTCCCAAAAAACAGCCTGCCGGCGGCGGGATCGCACGTCCTGGAAACTGCCGCCGATGCGCGCGGGCTGAAAATGCCCGCCCTTGACTCGGGCTGGTATGGCAAGCTTGCCGAGTGGACGGAGATCTGGAAAAAAAACCTCCCGCAGGGAATTCATATCCAGCACCCCGATATCCAGAGCGCCTTCAATTCCGCGCACCTGATCAGGGGCAATGACATCCTCACCGACTTTTACGATTCCCCGGGCGAAGTTGACATTCTCCTGGACAAGGTCACGGATTTCATGCTGGCAATCACACGACACGTCAAATCCATGATCAGCAACGATCACGAATGGTTCTTCGACTGGGGCGCGATGTGGAAGGGCGCCGCGCGCATCAGCAACTGCTCGATGCAGATGATCTCCCCGGAACTGTATCGCAAGCATGTTTTGCCGAGGGACATCCGCTTTTTCGAAAGTATCGGCGGCGGACGCATGCACTACTGCGGCATTACCGGGGAAGTAACAGACGATTTCCTGAAAGTTCCTTTGCTTTCCGGCCTTGATTTCGACTGCTCCCGCCATGATTTTCATGAAATTTGCAGGCACGCGCCGCGCAAAACGACGCTGGTCCTGAGCGGGATCGGCGAAAAAACGCCGCAACTGGAGCGCTTGCTCAAAGGCGATTGGCCCGCCAAGCGCAACATCGTGGTCATTGCCTCGGCCGGATCGTTTGCGGCCGGCCAGACGCTTCTCGGGCAACTGCGCGATTCAATCCCCTGCTAGCTTGCATTTCGGCAGGATGCCGGGACCGGCCTTGAAATATTCAAGCTTGAATCCCGTTTTACGATGAATATCATTCTGCGTTTATCGGCTTAATCGCTTTTTTTATGCGGCATACCTGGAGGCAACCATGAACATCGTGGCAATAATGGGCAGCTACCGGAAGGGGCACACCATAGACATATTGATGGACAAGGCGATCGAGGGGATAAAATCCATCCGGCCTGAAGCCAAGATCGACAAGATCATCCTCATCGACCGGCACATCGAATATTGCCGCAATTGCATGGTTTGCCGGAATTACGATCCCGCCAAAAGCATCGCGAACTGCGCCATACAGGACGACATGCAGGAGATCTACCCCATCCTCGACCAGGCGGATGCCTACATCTTCGGCACCCCCATCAACATCGGGCACGAGACGGCCGTGATGAAAACCTTCATCGAGCGCGTCTGCTACGTCCTGGCAAAGCCCGGCGACTACCCTCTCCAGGGGTGCCCGACCCCGCGAACCACCAGGAAAAAGAAGGCCATTGCCATCATGAGCTCCGGCGTGGTGCCGCCCCTGCTGCGGATGTTCTGCGACGACGCCACCTCGCTCTTCAAGAGCTTCTGCGACAGCATCCTCAACGCCCGGCTCATCGGCACGATGTACGCCGGCGCAATTGAAAAAAGGGGCGTGGAAACCTACGCTACCCAGGCCTTCCACCTCGGGCGCAAGCTGGCGACATGACCAATTCCGCCCGGGCGCTTCCTCCGGGCCGGGCGCTGCCGGGAATTTAAAATTATTTCTCACAGAGGCCGCAGAGTTCACTGAGCGAAAGTAAAAAAATGGAACTTCACAAAACCAGGTTCAAGGGCCCGAGGTGGGAGCTGGCTTACGGCTCATACGATGGCGTGGAACGTTTTGCGCTCGGCGAGCTAAACGCCGCCGCACAGCGCTGCCTGCCATACGTGATCCGCTGCGCGCCGGCCGCCGGCAGCCCGCCCGGCAAGGAAAACATGATCCTTTTCGGGACGGCCGCAAACAACCCGCTCATAGCCGAATTAACCTCGAGGAAATTGATCGCGATACCGGCCAAGCCGCAGTCATACGCAATCGCCGGCATGGCATCGCCCTGGGCGCCGGGACGCCGCGTGCTCGCGGTGGCCGGGAGCGACCCGGCCGGGGCGCTTTACGGCGCGGTTGATTTCTGCGCGCGGTTTGCTCCCGCCGCGACCGGAACCAACCCGCTTGAGTCCTCCGCGGATTTTACTGCAAGCGAGGGCCCCCTGGTGGAAAACCGCGGCATCTGGACCTGGGGCTACGTGGTCTACGACTACCGGCGCTTCATAGACAACATGGCGCGCCTCAAGCTCAACATGCTGACAATCTGGAACGACTGCCCCCCGCTCAACATCGCCGAAATAATTCCCTATGCCCGCGCGCGCGGGATAAAAATCATCCTCGGGTTCCACTGGGGCTGGGGGCTGATCCTCGACCTTTCCCGGGCCGCGGACCGGGAGGCCATCAGGAAAGCGGTGCTGGATGAATACGAAAAAAATTACAGCCGGCTGGACTTTGACGGCATTTATTTCCAGACCGTGACCGAGCACAACGACACCGAGGCGGGCGGCAAATCCCTGGCGGCGATCGTCTGCGCCATGGTGAACGACATCGCCGGCGCGCTGCTGGAAAGGCGCCCCGGGCTGCACATCCAGTTCGGCCTCCACGCCACCTCCATCCGGGAAAACTACACCGACCTCTCCGCCCTCGACCCCGGGATAACGATCGTGTGGGAAAACAACGGCGCGATCCCGTTCTGCTACACGGTCGAACCCGAATACGCAACCGCGCCCGAGGGCTACCGCACCTTCGCGCAGACCCTCGCCTACTGCCGCAAGCTGGCAACTTTTCGCCCCGGCGCTCCATTCGGCATAGTGCCCAAGGGCTGGATTAACATTGACTGGTCGAACGAGTTCGAGCACCACGGCCCATTCCTGATGGGGGAGCGCCACCGCCGCTATATCTCCGAGCGCCTGGCGCAGCGCCAGCCCCACTGGGACAAGGTTAACGAACTCTGGCGCAAAAACAACGCCCTGGCCGCGGAATTTTACCGGGAGATGCTTAAATTAAGCCCCAAGGGCATGATCGTGACCGCGCTGGTCGAGGACGGCATGTTCGAGGAGCGCGTCCAGCCCTCGGTGGGCCTTTTCGCCGAGACGGTCTGGAACCCGGAACGCGACCCGGACTTGATACTCCAGTTGGGCGAGAACCTGGCCGCGGAGGCCAACCGGAAATTGTGACCGAACAATGAGGACGCCGGGCATAAGGGAATTATTTGTTTACGGCATGATCTTAATGAGCGCATGCGCAACAAAAGCCGCGACCAACAATTTGTTCCCCAAGGTCGGCGCCATCCGCTGGGATGCCTGGACGGGCGGGAAGGTAACCGCCGAGGTGGAAAAGTCGCTTGGGCCCCGCAAATACCATGACCGCCTGCCGTGGTTCGCCGAGGTCATTGGCGAGAACAAGGTCAGCATCAAGGGCGGCTCACAGGAAATAATGGACCGGGAAATTGATTTTGCCGCCGGGGCCGGCCTGGATTACTGGGCATTTCTGCTCTACCCCGAATCCAGCCCGATGAGCAAGGCCATCCGGCTTTACCTCTCCAGCAAAAAGCGCGGGCAGATCAATTTCTGCCTGATCCTGCACAACTCATTCGGCGTGAGCGAGGCGGCCTGGCCGGGGGAGCGCGACCGGGCCGTGGCGCTCCTCAAGGAGCCTGGCTACCAGGCCGTGCTCAACGGCCGGCCGCTCGTTTTCGAGTTCGAGGCCCGTTACCGGGGCGAGCGCGCCCTTGAGCGCATCGCGGAATTCCGCGCGGCGGCGCAAAAGGCCGGCCTCAACCCCTACCTCGTTTTCATGGGTTGGGACCCGGCCAATGATTTTCCAAGGCAATCAACCAACGGCTTCGACGCGGTCTCGGCCTATGCCCAGCCGGGCTCACAGCCAACCTATGCGGAGCTTGCCCGTTCGCTGGAAAACGATTGCTGGCAGAACGCGGCCGGGGCCGGGGCGCCTTACGTGCCGCTGGTGACCGCGGGCTGGGAAAAGAACCCGCGCAAGGACAACCCGGTCTCGTGGGAGCTGGGCCAGGATTACCACCTCCAGGAAGTATTCCCCTCGGTTGCCAGCCCGCAGGAAATAGCGGCGCACCTGGAGCGTGCCGTCAAATTTGTCGGGGAACACCCGAAGATTTGCACGGCGAACGCCGTCATCATCTACGCCTGGAACGAATACGACGAGGGAGGCTGGATTGCGCCCACCCGGGGAGCGGGCGGCAAGCCCGACACCGGCCGGCTCGACGCAATCGGCCGTATTCTGAAGCGCGATGCCAAAGCCATCCAGCCATCTGCCGCCGACACGCCGCCGCAGGCGGCCAGGCGATAACAGCAGGTAATGAACGAAAGCATCCGATATGGACGAAGATAATCGAAAGTGCAATACCGGCCGGGTGCCTGATCACCTGCCGCAGAAGCTGAGCATTTCCTTCTGGTACCACGACTGGCTCGCCGCGGCGCTGCCCGGCGCACCGTTTGAAGATCTTGAGCGCTGCATGAAAGGGATGAAGCAGCGGGGATTCAACACGGCCCGCGTGGGCCTTGGCATGACTTACGCGTTCCGCCTCGACGGCACTCCCCGCGGCCCGATTGATTTTGGGCCGCCCGTGCCCGGATATGCTTTGAACCCGTACTATGCCTGCCACGGCGGCCGGCGGGATGTTATTGAAAGGCTGCTGCGCCTTCTGGACCTGGCAAGGCGGAACGACGTGTGGATCATCCTGACCAGCTGGGAGTATCAGGATAGCTCCTGCGTCAGCGACCCGGCGGTCCGGGCCGACTTGGCCTCTGTGCCGTGGCCGAACCGGTTCAGGTACCTGGCTGAACAGCATGACCGCCTGCTCACGATGCTGAAAGCCGAGCGGCTGGCTGATCGCCTTGCTTTCGTGGAGATTCACAACGAGCCCGAGTACAGCGATCTTCCGCAGGGCGCGGAAGGCCGGCGCCGGCACGAGGAAGCGATCGCGTTCCTGCGGGCGCGGCACCCGGAGATTCTGGTCAGCGGTGATTTCGCCAGCCATGATTACTCCATCGTACCGGACAACGCGCAGGTTTTCGACCAGCACATCTACGCCGGCGCCGGCTGGCACCTCAGCGGCCTATATGGCCGGACGGTTTCCAGCAAGGAAGCCGACCCTCTTAACCCCCGGGCATTCGAGCCCCTGCGCCGCGTCTTGAAGAAAGACATCATGCCGTGGGACAAGTATCTGGCGGCCGCCGGGAAAGTGGGGCGCGAGGACAAGGCCGCCACGGAAGGCTGGAAGCGGATGCTCTGGCTGTGGGAGAATATCGACGCCGCGAAGTGGGATGAGTTCATGGCCGGCAGTTTCCCGGAATGGAAAGAACGCATATGGGAAAAAGCCAGGAAAACATTCGCCGAAGACGCGGCGGAAGGCAAGCGCCGCGGCCTGCCGCTGGTGCTGGACGAGGGCGGGTACTTCTGTCCCCCGCCCCAGTCGCGCTGGGAGCTGACGCCCGACGGCCTGGCGCTGCTGGAGCTGTTTGCGGACCTGGCCATCCGGCACGGCTACTGGGGCTTCATGCCCGGAACCTACTGCGGCCCCCAGCACATCATCTGGCGCGAGAAACCTGAATGGCTGCGGCAGATCAACGGCCGGTTTCAGGCCGGGAGGGACGGCCCAAAGCCGCCTGAACGCCAGGGCGCGACCGCCGCTCCGTAATATATTTAACGAACAATTTGCCGCTCATGAAATATACAGGACAATCATCTCCCATGTTGTTATTGCGATTAACCTCCCTCCGGCGCCACCGTTCATTTTCAATAAAATAACAATGATAAAGATTGATTTATTTTACAGCCCGAGTTAACTCAACTTTATTCACATTCAATCCAAGTGAAGCACCCCGCGGTCCCGACTCGAAGAGGTCGGGACGGGGCAACCTGCTTCGCCGTAGCAAAGCCTATGGGCCTACTCCGCCGAAGCAAAGCTTCTGGCTGCGAAGGCCGGGCTGCGACCGTCCTACGCCCGCCATAGCGGGCTTCGCGACGGCGGGAGGCTGGATCTTTGCGGAACCCTGCGAAGCCACAGGGCTTTCTGGCGAAGAAGGATCAACAAGAAAGGGAATTACAGAAAAATGAAAAAAAAGAAGGAAGCCTTGAAGGGACGGCAGATAGCGGCCGGCTGGGCCATGCGCGATGTCAGCACGGATCAGCCGGTGGGCATCAGGGGCCAGTTCTACCTGCGCCTTTCGGAAGGCGTCATGGATCCGGTCACCGTCACGTCGCTGGCGCTGGATAACGGTGACGACGCGGCCATCTTCCTTTCCTGCGACGGGGTCGGCATTCCCGCTTTCATCGTGAAAATGATCCGCGAACGGATCCGGAAAGCCGATCCATCCATTCCGGCCGGAAAGATCATCATCAACGCCACCCACGCCCATACCGGCGGCGACCTGCATGATTCACCCGATGAGTTTCCCTGCGACCTGCCGCGGATGCCAGGCTCGGAATACCAGAAATATTTCGTCGGCCGGGCCGCGGATGCGGTTGTCGAAGCCTGGCGCAGGCGCCAACCGGCTCAAGTTGCCTGGGGCTTCGGCTATGCCACCACAAGCTACAGCCGCCGCACGGTCTATTTCGACGACACGGCCAAGCGGCCCGAAGCCGTGCCCCGCCCCGGCATGACGGTCAACGGGCACGCGGTGATGTACGGCAACACGAACGATCCGCAGTTCAGCCATTTTGAAGCGGGGGCCGACCCGTTTATCAATTTCCTTTACACGTTCACGGCCGATGGAAAGCTCACGGGCGCGATCGTCAATGTCCCCTGCCCGTCCCAGTGCTCCATGCACGAATGGCGCCTGACGGCCGACTACTGGCACGAAGTGCGCCAGAACATCAAAAAACAATACGGGGATGTACATATTCTGCCACAATGCGCCGCCGGCGGCGACCTTGAAACAATTGTCCTGCATTACAAGAAGGCGCACCAGCGCCGGCTGGAATTGAAAGGGACGACGCAACGCCGGGAAATCGCCGACCGCATCACGGCGGCTTTCAGCGAAGTGCTGGAATGGGCGTCCAGGGACCGCCGGGAACAAGCGCCCCTGGTGCACAAAGCACGCACCATCATGCTGGCCAAGCGCCGCATTACCAGGGAGGAATACGAAGACGAGCTGGTCCAGCTTGCCAGGCTCAAAGAGGAAAAATTCGCCGCGCAAGGCGATCCGAAAGAGCGCCTGATTCACGATTCCACACTGTATGCCCGGCGCCGCCGCTGCGAGGCGGTTATCAAGCGCTATGAAACCCAGGACGCCGAGCCGCAGCTGCCGATGGAGCTTCACGTCGTGCGCCTGGGAGATATCGCCTTCGCCAGCAACCGCTTCGAATTGTACATGGATTATATGCACCGCATCCAGGCCCGCAGCCCGGCGGTGCAGACTTTCATCATACAGCTGGCCGGCACCGAGGCTGGCGATGGCGCCGGGAGCTACCTGGCGACCCGGCGCGGGGCGGAAGGCAAGGGCTACAGCGCAACTCAATACTGCAACCTGGTCAGCCCGGAAGGCGGGCAGGAGCTGGTGACTGAAACCCTTCAAGACTTGAACGAGCTCTGGAAAGCATGAAAGCTCTTTTGGACCTGTCGCACGCATCTCGCCCGGGCCCGGCAGAACATCCGGAACATCAAGATTAAAGGAAAAGGAAAAATAACATGGATGCCATCAAGAATGCTCTGATAATCGCGATGTTATTACTGCCCGGAGCCATCACGGCTCATGCAGCTGGAAACACAAACATCGTGGTCATGCTGGGGGACTCCACCACCTTGTGTTCCCGCAACAAGCCCGGGGCCAAGCTCACAGAACTGGTGCAGGCGTACCTGACGCAAAAAAAACTGCAGGCGGTGGTCGTCAATTCCGGCGTGGGCAGCGACACGGCCAAGGGAGGCTTCAACCGGCTTGAAAAGGCGGTCCTGGTTCATAGCCCTGACGTGGTCACGATCTCCTTCGGCCTGAACGATACGGGGCTCTTCACTCCTGACGAATACCGGGACTGGATGGAGAAAATCTTGCAGGAGATCCAGGCCAAATCAAAGGCCAGAATCCTGCTCGTGACCAGCACGCCATTCAACAACGCCAAACATGCCTGGCGGAAAAAATTCGCCGATAAAGGCGGTCTGGATGAATACATGGATGCCAACATCTGCGCCGCCACCCGGGAGCTGGCCAAGAAACACAACCTCAAACTGTGCGACCTGCACGCATTCTTCCTTGAAAAATTCGAGGGCGATCCCAAGCTTGTTGACGAATTGATCATGCCGGACGGCGTGCATCTCACCGACAGGGGCAACGAGGTCGCCGCCGGATGCCTGGCGCCGGCCATCGCTGAAATTCTGGCAGAAAAGAATAAATAAGCAGACGCGCATCCACATCATCGGCCGAGCCGGCCGGGACATGCCTGCCGGAGGCAGAGAGAGAGCGAGGCTACGAATTCAATGGCACGGCTTGTCCCGGGGCTGCCACCCGCAGGAGCAATGCAAGAGCGCCGCGCCACCCACTCTTCCCGGCCGGCAGGAAGGCACCCTTGCATGTTTGGCTGGATTCGAGCAGCAGGAAGCTGTATCTTCCGGACAAACCTCAGGCGTTCAAAACAACTCGCAAAAAAACATAACATGAATTTTACGCGCATTACCACAGCCGCCTCAGTTTTTCTCATCGCATCTTTCGCCGCCCGGGCAGGCGCGCTTGTCATCGCCGAAACAAACCGCTGCGATTACCAGGTTGTCGTTCCGGACGGCATGCCCCACCCCGCCCTGGAACAGACCCTTGCCAGCGCCGCAGCCGTCATGCAGGAAATGTTCAAGGCCAACGGAT
>Ga0172380_10008112_pt1 | contig 11620 bp, 9 predicted proteins | sample Leawe162metaG_FD_119747 | JGI IMG/M metagenome (GOLD analysis project Ga0172380, IMG submission 119747) | Leachate microbial communities from a municipal landfill in Southern Ontario, Canada - Leachate well 162 metaG | ecosystem: Engineered > Solid waste > Landfill > Unclassified | place... | reverse complement strand
CTTCAGACTCTGTGCGTGATTATGGACGAGGAGGAAGAAGGCGTCTCTAAAAGTTTCTGCGACATCGACGTCTCGATCGATCTGGAGTATGCTTATCTGACGACCGAACGTTACCTCCTTAACGAGCACGGTCAACAGTACAGGCAAATCGCGAGTCGCCTCTCGGTGTTCGACCTGCAAAACCGCGAAGAACCTCAACTGCTGGGATATTGCGATATTCCACCGACCAACTGTACCGTCAAGGACTGGGGAAATATCGTCCTGCTCGCCGATTCGGAGTACGATTTACGTGTCATCGACACGACTGATCCGACAGAGATGCAGGAGATCAGCTCCTATGACAAGGGCAATCCCCACGACGTCGTCATGTCGGGGAGGAACGTGTTTGTCGCCAATGGGAGCAGGGGACTGCAGATTTCACAGTTGGATCGTCGCGGACAACCTGTTGAGACGGGTAGTCTTGATTTGGGGCGAAATGCGGAGCGCATTTTCTACTTCGAACCGAACGCCTATGTGGTCGATGACGACAAATGTGTCCATATTATCGATGTGTCGGACATCAGTAATCCCGTTTTAACAGGCACTTATCATAGTGAGATTGAAGTCGGAAACCTCGAAGTACGAGGCAACCTGCTGCTGATCCGGGGAGGAAGCGTATTCGAAGTTATCGATATTACGGATCTGGCAAATCCGGTGGTGGTCTATCATCGGAGGTTTTTCCAGAGTTGGAAGTACGTCACCTACAACGGCGATTTCGCCTATGTCTCCGTCTGGGGAGCGGGCGACGAAGGTGGATTGTTGGTGCTGAACGTTTCTGACCCAACCGCGCCTGATTCGCTTTACTTTTTGAACTGTAACGATCTTTACGAGTCGGTCATTTACGGCGACTACCTCTACGCTTACTATCGTACTCCCGGATACATTTTCGACATCTCAAATCCAGCTCAACCGCGTCAGTGCGGAGAATTTGAGTGCGAAGGTCAGATGGTTATCGAAGGGAATCGTATGGTGACAACCAGCACGACTCGGGATTTTAGCGATCGATTGGTTATCTACGACCTGACAACGCCAACTGAACCAAGGCTGGTCGCTTTCCATGATCAGTCTATCCATTCCGGTAACAGGCTTCGGTTCGATCTCGGCGAGCCTTTTCTCGTTACCGTTTCGGGATATTCGCTCGCCGTTTACGATTACAGGGAGATCCTTGGTGTCAGTGAGAAGCCTTCACTTCCCCTATCGTCAGCATTGCTAACCAGTTTCCCCAACCCCTGTAATGGTCAGACTATGATTCATTTTACGCTACCAACTGCGTCCCTTGCAGAGTTGCAGGTGCTTGATCTGACGGGAAGGCAGGTGGCCGAGGTATTTGCCACACAGTCACTACCCCGCGGCGACCATCAATTCAACGCCGACCTGAATGGACTACCGACGGGGGAGTATCTTTTAAAGTTGAAAACCGGTGAAACGACACTGAGTCAAAAACTTATTCTATTGAAATAAATAGGAACAATCTTGAGCTTTAGGAAAATAGCTCCTTTTCTACTCATCGGGCTCGTGTTCATCGCCTTCCTCATTTACGGGATAACGGTGGGTGATCCGGGTGAGATGCGCATCGAAGGCTCCACCCTTTGACTATCTTGCATTGGGATCGGATGATCCTTGGCAAAATTTAAGAAAACCACACCCCTGTTGATCGCAAGGCGTTTCTGTCAGATCGGGATAGCAACGCTCCTTTTCAACGGTTATTTCAAGGTCATAAAGACCGCCCAGATTTACTCCGGGTCGTTGCGAAACACTTGCGTCCCCGGCTTAAACTGTCACGCCTGCCCGACTGCGCTCGCCGGATGCCCGATAGGCATGTTGCAGTACTTTATGGTACAGCACAAAATTCCCTATTTTCTGATCGGCTTTCTCGGTCTGATCGGACTGTTCAGCGGGCGCTTCACCTGTGGCTGGCTATGTCCATTCGGGTTGCTTCAGGAGGCGATGCACTTCTTCAAAAAGAAGGTCGTCAAGATCCCGAAGATCCTCGACTTCGCCAAGTACGCAGTGCTGGTAATTCTTGTGCTGATATTGCCCTGGTTTACGGGCGCACACTGGTTCTCGAGGCTCTGTCCCAGTGGAGCATTGACGGCCGGTATTCCTTGGGCGCTCTGGAATCCGGTTGACCCGACCTATGATCTGCCCTACATTCAGGCGGATGCTATCGGCCATATGTTCTGGCTGAAGATGGCAATTCTGGTCGCGTTTCTACTGCTGTTCCTCTTCATCAAGCGACCTTTTTGCCGGACGGTCTGCCCACTCGGAGCGATATACAGCTTTTTCAATAAGCACTCGCTTGTTTCGTTGAAGGTATCGGAAAAGTGCGTCGATTGCGGCAAGTGTTCGGAACTTTGTCCGATGGATCTTGAGGCACGAACCGAGATCAACACGCAAAACTGCATCAAGTGCCTCGATTGTACGCAGTGCAAACACGTTCATTTTCAGTGGAAACTACCGGGAAGAGAATAATTTTAGAACTATTAAAATGACCCAATACACCAACCTTACAAATCACCGGACAGAGATGGACAGTCGTCGATATTGAGCCGGCTTAAACAGCCGGCGTGTCCGGCTAATAAGGCTCTATGGTCCTGCGGGATAGGTGTGGCGGTCAACTGCTCTTCATCTGCTATCCGGTCTCGTGCCCACCTGCAAACCAGACGACTTCCCTTGGCTGTCAAATTACAACCAATCTTCAGGGAGAGAAATGTATCACACAAAAATTCGTTTGAACGACGTCCGGAACGTCTATGACGGGCCCGAAGGAGTCCTCTGGGAACTGGTAATGGGTGAGCAGATTCACGCAGGCGGTTGGAAATCGAGCATGGAACTCGCCAAACGTGCGGGAATTAAAAAAGGCGATTATGGGATCGACCTATGCAGCGCTTTAGGAGCAGGCTGTCGATTTCTCGTCAAGAACTTCGGCACGACTATGGTTGGTCTCGACGCCACCGGGACCATGCTACGCAAGGCTCGACTGCGCGCGCGTAAAGAGGGATTCGCCGACCGTATCAAGTTCCGAAAAGGGGACGTGACGGATATTCCCTTTGGCGCAGAATCGTTCGACTTCGTCTGGGGGGAGGATGCCTGGTGTTACGTTGTCGAAAAACCTTTGTTAATTCAGGAAGCAGTTCGCATTCTCAAGCCGGGTGGCACAATTGCTTTCACTGACTGGCTCGAAGGACCCGCCGGACTCTCCGAAAATGACGCTGCGCGTTTCAACGGTTTCATGAAATTCCCCAACGTGGAGTCTCTAACTGGCTACCGCAAATTGTTGGAAAGTGCCGGTTGCGATATCATCGAAGCCACCGACCTTACGCCAGAGTTTGCCGGTCTGATTGACCTTTACCTGCAGATGCTCGATCAACAACTGACTTTTGACGCCCTCAAGATAATCGGCGACGATATGGAACTCTTTGCCGCAATGGCGGGCGAGATGATGAACATGTCCAGGTTGGCGCATGAAGGAAAAATCGGTCGTGGCAGGTTTATTGCAAAGAAAAAGTGAAACAATCGAAGCCCGGATGCCAGGCTCGAAATGAGGCGAGTCGGCGTTACAATCCAAGCCGTTTTCTAAGGACTACAACTTGACAACAAACATCTTCGATCAACTTTCTGCCGCTGTTGTCGCTCTCAATCAAGCCGAAGTCATTCGGTTGGCAGAGAGAGTTGTCAGGTCAGAAATTGACCCTGCAAAGGCAATCGAAAAAGGCATTGTCGTCGGAATGGAGGAGGTCGGACGCCGGTTTGCCTGCCACGAATTCTTTGTGCCTGAAGTGCTTGTCGCTTCCAAAGTTGCTCAATCGGGAATCGTCATCCTTCAATCCGCGATCAAAACGCTCCCCATCCGGCACGGCACGATCCTCCTCGCAGTTGTTAAGGGCGATATCCATGACCTGGGAAAGAACATTGTCCGCGTGATGCTTGAAACTGCTGGCTTCAATGTGATCGATCTTGGTAAAAATGTCGCGGTCGAACGAATTCTAAGCGAGATCGAGGCAAAACACATTGATCTCATTGCACTTTCAACGTTGATGACCACCACCATGCCTCTGATGGCAGATAGTGTCGCCACGGTAAAAAATAACTTCAACTCGCTTCCGGTGATGGTCGGAGGAGCGCCGCTTACCGATGAGTTCGCCCGTTCAATCGGCGCCGATTGGTACGGCGAAAATGCTCACGCGGCAGTAGTCGGGGCTCGAAAGCTGCTGGGGATTTCTGTTGAGGGATGAGATTTTCAACAGACTGTTTGCTCAATTCACAGGTAGGTCTCATGCCCGATGCGCCTTGTTTGCTCTCGATCATGCAGCAGCCCTTTCCAAGATGACGGTCGCAGAATGTTGGCAAAGTTCCGAACGACTTGCCTCGATATTTGAGCATGCCGTAAGGCACTATAACCCCGACCTGATCGTCTTGCACGGCGACGATTACATTGAGGCAGAGTCGCTCGGCGTGACATTAGACTGGGACAACGGCGGTCAACCGATTCCCACTGCTTTTCCCACGTTGAAGCAAGTAAGTTCGCAAGGATTGACAGGCTCGGGTAGAATTGATATGCTCCTCGAAGCGGCAAAATATCTACAACAAATTTTCCCGTCCAAACCGCTTTTCTTCACATTGCGCGACCCGTTCAGTCTGGCCGCCCTTACGATGGGATTGGAGCAGTTTCTAACACAATTGATAGAAAACCGACAAGAGGTCTCGGACTGGATCGGCCTGACAGAAAGGCATCAACAGCATCTGGTAACCAAAATCCGCGCGGCGGATTTTGAGCTGATAGTCGGTTCACCGTTCGCTTGTTGTGGTATCATAAACCGTGACCAATTCGAACAATTTGTCTTTCCGTCGCTGAAGCGAATCCTCGACAGGGTAAGCGCAGAGGGCGGATTCCGTGCCTTCCATTGGTGCGGCATGCTCAATGATTACAATGTCTTATTCCCGGAACTTAGACTCGATTTGTTAAGCTTTGAGCGCTTGCCGGACGCTATCTGGAGCGAAATGCCCGGAACGCTCCCGATGGGGGGAATAAGCGCGTCAGGATTGGCTTCTACTGATCCGGAAGTGACAAAGAGAGCATTACTCGAAGCAACAGCGTCTCTCCCAAGGCCGTTCATCCTCTCGCCTTCCTGTTTTGTGCCAGCCGCCCTTAAACCTGACGTCCTTAATCGCCTTTTCGCGGAGTTCGACGACTTTGAATGAATTCTACACTGAACCTGGAAACGTTCCTGTTCCTTTCAAGGCCGGGGAGACCTACAAAACGGCGCTGGAGCGATTCGGAACAATTTTCCCGGGCAACTGTGGTGGCAAGGGAATTTGTCGCGCGTGCGAGATAGAGTTGGTGGATCGCACCTTTGATTTCGAAGGTGAAGTTTCACATGTTCAGGCTTGTCGTACGTTGGCAGTCGATGGAGACCGAGTCAGCGTTATTCCCATGCAGATTTCTTCCGGATCAAAATCGCTGAGCCTCTCCTTCTTGCCCGAACCATGTGGTCGGCTGGCGGTAGCCGTAGATATAGGCACTACTATTGTTGCCCTGCATCTGCTCGAGCGAGAAACGGGTCTATTGCGGGGTGAAACTGCATTCCTTAACCCTCAAGCATTTGCAGGCGCGGATGTTATGAGTCGCCTTGCATATGCCTCTAATGTCTTTAATTTTCCATCGTTACACAGGTCAATTTGCCAGGCTATTGCTGATGCAATCGCTGAATTATTGAAGAAAAGCGAGTATCCCCCTGAGACGCCTCTCGATTTGTTAGTAGCAGGGAACAGCGCAATGCTCGGTTTTTTCCTCGGGATTGTCGATCCTCACCTTGGATTTGCTCCTCACCATTCCCAACTTGCCGGGTTGGGAGCACTCAAAATCGCCCCGGAATTTATCGGCATGACCGCCGAATGTGATTGTCGTGCAGTACCGGTCGTCTCGGGCTTTATTGGTGGAGATACGGTAGCCGCTGTAATGGCATGTGGATTGGCGGATGCGGTGGAGCCGACGTTGCTGATCGATTTCGGTTCGAATTGTGAGCTGGTGTTGGCTTCAGGTGGCAGACTGGTCGCTACTTCCTGCGCGGCGGGCCCTGCCTTCGAAGGAGTTGGCATGAGTTGTGGTATGCCAGCAGTTTCCGGGGCGGTCAACCGGATCGACTCATACGGGATCGCCCGGACTATTGGTAGTTTTCCTGTGCGGGGAATTTGCGGTTCGGGTTATCTTTCGTTATTATACCATTTCCTGAAAAATGGCATGGTCCGTCCCGACGGGAGGATCAGCAACGAACCGGCTGAGAACAGCCTCACGGTTGTAGAGGGAGAATACCGTCGGATATACCTCGATCAGAGCGATGTACGCCGGTTACAACTCGCCAAAGCCGCCGTTCGTACCGGCATTTCGATGCTCCTGAAATACCTGCAATTAAGTGAGGATACCCCCTTGAAAATAGTACTGACCGGCTCGTTTGGAGCGCAAATCGATGCAAATGAAGCAACCGCAATCGGACTAATACCGGCCAACACAATAGCTTCAGTGCACTTGGTCGGTAGCGCTGCGAGCATGGGAACTTTACAGGCATTGTCAAGAAAAGACGGTATTCACCAACTCGAACTAATTGCCTCCCGGATCGAAGTTATCAACCTCGCCGAAGAAGCCGACTTTCAGGATAATTATCTCAACTATCTGACCTTCGACGAGGCTGATCGTTGAATAAGAGTTACAATGAGCATGGCGATTCGGCGCTACTGAAGCGACTTCGGGAACTTGAAGCGGTAGAGCTACAATCGGGCAAGCCTCAAGTCGGCTGGATCGATCGGAGGACGCCTATTGAGTTGATCGAAGCCGCTGGAGAAATGCCGATACGGCTTTTTCCCTCCAACATACACAATGAAAAGCTGCCCGGCGCGGTTCGCAGCGACGCCTGCTCATTCTGTAGCACCCTCGCGTCTGCATTCGATGTAAACCACTTCCCGCACCTTTCGGCGATACTCACCGGCAGCACATGCGATCAGATGCGGCGCATGTGTGAAGAAGTCGCACGGACTACCACGATCCCTATGAGGCTGATTTCACTCCCCCGGACCTACCGACGATCGATAGATTCCTACTTCCTCAACCAGATCGATAGTACATGGCATTGGATAGCTGAAGTATTAGGCGTTCCGGTTTCGGAAGACTCACTTGCCGAAGCGGTCGAGACGCGCAATCGCTTGCGAGTCTGGGTCTCTGAGCTTCGTCGAGAGGGTTGGCTATCGACGCGTGAACTACATGCGCTTGCCGGCAGCGTCTTAAACGCAACCGGGTTGCTGAAGTTGATGGATGAAACGATCCAGACTCCGGAAGACCGAAGTGGCTCGATTCGTCTTGCCTTGCTTGGAGCGGTAGTCGGCGCACCAGTACTTGACATCATCGAGCAGTCGGGTGGGGTGGTCGTCTATGACGGCACCAATCAGGGAGACTCACTTTTTGTCGAACCGGCGTCACCGCAAGATACTCCAATCCGCATGCTTTACAATTACTACGGGATGGAGAGTCTGGAGCCTGCCCGCCGTCCGGTAATGCCGGCACTCTATTATCTTAAAAAGTCGGCGCTGTCTTATGGAGCATCCGGTGTTATCCTGATTAATCCGACTCATTGTCACCCGTGGGGGCTTTCGGCGAAGATCATCAAGGAATTCATCGGATTGCCTTTTCTACACCTTGAGGAGGAGTACGGAAGTTTGGCAATCAGCAGGCTTTCGACGCGCATTGGCGCTTTTACGGAGATGCTCTCGATGAAGCGGACAGGCAATGACAACCGATAATCAGGACTACTCACCGCGCCAGATCGATTGGCAACAGTGGCATCAAAAATACCTCGATCTTCCCCCCGGCCTGATCGAAGAGACCTATTACTTCCGTCATCTTGGCAAGCACAACTGGTCACGCTATCTCTTTCCGCCTTCGACGTTTGTTCCCTATGGTCAAAAGCTGTTGCGGGAGTTACGATTCGACAATTCCGAGGCGGCGCTCAGGTTGTGGGGATTCACCCTGAGCGAGTGGGAACGTATTTATCGCGCCAGACAGAACGGAATGAAGGTGATTGCGTTGATGGGTGACATCGGAGCGCTTGCGCCGCTGGTCTATTCCTTTCCTGGCACTGTGGCGTTTTATCCCGACTGCCTCTGGTGGACGCCTTTTATGATGCAGTCGTGGGAGTTGTTCGACGAAGCTCAAAGCGCTGGGTTGGGCGAGGATTGCTGTTTCGTGCGAGCGGCATTGGGAGGCTTCCGGCGGGAAGTGTGGTTCCCCAGGCCCGATCTGGTGATTGCCACTACCGGGGCGACCTGTGACGATCTCGCCGCAGTGATTGCAGGCATCGAAAACCTCGGTCACAATATACACTATTTCGAGCTTCCCAGACGCAGTAACATTGCCGATCGCTACCAGACCGGAAGTGACGAAGACCTTATCGAATTTCTTGCCGGCGAGTTCCAAAAGACTGCCGAAAGTCTTGCGACGGTGACCGGAACGGAATTCGATGAAAAGCGGTTGCGGAACTCAATAGTAAAAAGTAATCGTTTACGAGATACTCTTGACCGTTTGAGAGTCATGAACGCATCTTCGGTATTGCCACCCATTGGTGCGCTTGAGATGATCTTTGCCGACTTCTCCGCCCTCTCCTCGTACGGCGATCCCGACGAAGCCATCCGGGTGATCGAAGAACTTTACAATGAAGTAGCTTCGCGAACGTCCTTTGGAATGGGTTACCCGAATCGAGATGTTCGCCTCGTTTGGGCGACTCCACCCGCCGACCCGTCGTTGCTATGTCAGGTTGAAGCAATGGGCTGCCGTATCGTCGGAAGCGAGTACCTCATCAATCAATCACGTCCGTTGCTTGAGACCGGAAGCGATCCGTTCACCGCTTTAGCCAAGGGTCTGCTAAATGGATCGTTGATGGGCAGCTCCAATTATCGCGCTGACCTGATCATTCGAGAAGTCGAGAATAATTTTGCTGATGGAGTTGTCATTTCCGGAATCTATGGTTCATCGCACTGCCCGTGGGAGACTGGCTTAATCGTTAAGGCACTGCGTTCAAGAAATATCCCGGTCGTCTCTATAGACGTCTCGCCACCCGGCAGGAAACGCGAACAAGCCCAGTCGCTTAATCGTCTGAAAGCCTTCTGCGAAATGTTGAGCGCGAAGAAGTCTGCCAAAGCGACCCGTTCGTTCGAACGAGTCCCACATGCCGAAGAGAGTGCGCTATGAACCCGCGTGAACGCTGGAGCCTGCTGCTGATCGATGAGCTGCCCGACAGGCCCCCCGTCTGGCCGCTGGTCACTTCCTTCTCTGCCTCGGTTGCTGGGATCGACATAGAGAGATACTGCCGCGATCCTGAGGCTCTCGCCACTTCGCAAATCAAGGCACAACAGCTCTTTGGACATGAAGCACTCGCCGTTTTCACACATGTAGGTGTAATTGCAGAGGCTTTCGGTAGCAATTATATCTATCAAGCCGGAGGTTTGCCCGAACTCAACAAACCAGTGCTGGAGTCCGCTGCCAACGGACGATCACTCCGGGTGCCAGATCCGGCAGTAGATGGGGTCTTGCCTGCTTACATCGAGGCAATGAGGCTTCTTTATGAACAAGCCGGAGACCGCCTTCCCGTCTTTGGGTTTATCCCCTGCCCATTTACCACTGCGGCGGGGTTGCGCGGTATTAATGACCTTCTAACCGATCTATTACTTGATCCTGAACTAATCCATAAAATACTTGGGCTCGCTACTGAAGGAGCTATCAAGCTTGCCGATGCGGCGATGCGTGCTGGAGCACTGCCGGTGCTGGTCGATCCGCTCGCCTCAGGCAGCGTTATTTCTCCGGAAGCATTCCGAACGTTCGCGCTACCCTATACCAAAAGGATTATCGACCACCTCCATCGCTATGATCTCGACGTTACCCTGCATATCTGCGGCGATACAAGCCGGATGCTCGACGCGATCATTGAAACCGGAGCAGATTTATTCAGCTTCGATAAAATTGAACCGGAGCAGATCATTCATAAGACAGGTAATTACATACGTTTAGTCGGTAATATTCCTCCGCATTGCTTGCTTGAGTCGAGTAAGATTGACATTGGCGAGGCAACCGATAAACTTGCGAGATCAGGAATATTATCACCCAAAGGTTTTGTCATTTCAACGGGATGCGAAGTTCCCCTCCACTGTAGCCCGGAAAAACTTCATACTATGATCAATCGTGGTAAGCAGGCACTTTATCCGCAAAGGTCAGCATGAGTCCCAAAATCAAATTTAAGACTGTTAAATCCTTTTGTACAATCGGCATCGATGTCGGTTCACGAACAACCAAGGGGATTCTTTGGGACGGCGAAAAAGTTGTTTATAGAGAATTAATAGCCACAGGCTGGAGCCCGTCCGACGCTGCCGCCAAAATTTACGCAGATATTAATTCTTCATTCGATTCGATGGTTGTCAAAGCTGTATCCGCAACTGGATTTGCACGCAAACAAGTTGGCTTTGCCAGTGAGAACGTCACGGAGATTACCGCCCATGCGGCTGGAATCGGTTTTCTTTTACCCGAAATACGGACTTTAATCGACGTTGGCGGGCAGGATTCGAAGGTCATCCTGTTAGGCGAAAACGGCATGGTTGCTGATTTCGCTATGAACGACCGTTGCTCAGCCGGAAGCGGCAGATTCCTCGAATACCTCGCACTCTCGATGGGAGTGACCATCGATGAATTTGCTCAGTTAGGTCTGAAAGCCTCAAGAGGAGTCACACTGTCCTCGATCTGCACAGTCTTTGCCGAGTCGGAAATGCTGTCGCTACTTGCCGAAGGCGCATCTCGTAATGAAGTTGCCCGAGGCATCCATCGGGCGATTGCCAGACGTATCGCCCAACTTGCCGCGCCGCTTAACCCGATAGCGTCTTTCGGCTTAAGCGGCGGAGGGGCATATAATACCTGCCTGAAAGAGGAGCTGGAGTCAATACTTGGTCAACCAATAGTTTCGCCCGAATTCCCCGAGTATGCCGGTGCGTTAGGTGCTGCGATTTTGGCAGGACGTAAGCAGAGTCACCCCTGATATTGCTTCGGTTCCGGTATTCTAACTGACGATTTGAGATCCTGATTAAATACATTTTATGCCTCGAAAATAATTGAGATTTTCGGGAAAATACTTGACAAAAGAGATTGACTGAAATATATTATCTTATCCGGTGAAAAGGCGAATAGCACCTTTTTATTGAAATAATCACTAATCCCCAAGCTTTCGGCTTGGAATTCGAGCGTGATCGACAATCGGCTGTAGACCTGTCACAGTTGGAGGAGCTCTCTCTTTCAAATCGTCTCTCAGGTCATGTATTGCACGATAATTCACAATATCTGTAAGTCAGAATCGAAATAGAATACGCGAATCAATTACGGAGATCGTAATGAAAAAAACTTACCTGCTCTTTTTTGTGCTGGCATTCATCGCCATGCCTCTTATCGCAGGCGAGACTGGCGCGCTTACCGGAAGAGTTATCACTTCTGATAACCAGCCCGTTATCAGCGCTCAGCTTTCGCTGACGCCTTATCTTCCTGGTCGCGATCCATGTG
>Ga0172380_10008111_pt1 | contig 11625 bp, 12 predicted proteins | sample Leawe162metaG_FD_119747 | JGI IMG/M metagenome (GOLD analysis project Ga0172380, IMG submission 119747) | Leachate microbial communities from a municipal landfill in Southern Ontario, Canada - Leachate well 162 metaG | ecosystem: Engineered > Solid waste > Landfill > Unclassified | place... | reverse complement strand
CCGAAAACGAGTTCCGCGTCAATGCCTACGAGGTCGAGATCGACGACATGTGCGTGCATGTGGTCGCGCGGCGGCAGCCGACGGCGAGCGACCTGCGCCTCATCATGGGCATCAGCAAGGCCGTCACCGACCTCGAGCGCATGGGCGACGAGGCCGAGAAGATCGCCCGCATGGCCGGCCAGATCCACGAGCGGCGCGGACTGCAGATTCCGCGCTCTGCCGAAGTGCGGCGCTCGGGCGAGATGGCGGTGGTCCAATTGCGGCGGGCACTCGACACCCTGGCCCGCCTGGATCCCGACGAGGCTGAAAAAATCATCAGCGAGGATGTCCTCATCGACGGCGAGTTCCGCAACATCCTGCGCCAGCTGATCACCTTCATGATGGAGGATCCGCGCACCATCTCGACGGCGCTGGAGATCGCCTGGATCGCCAAGGCCATCGAGCGCATCGGGGACCATGTCAAGAACGTCGCCGAGCAGGTCATCTACATCGTGCGCGGCACGGATGTGCGGCACATCAGCAAGGAACGGAGACGCTTCGGCGGCGCGACGGAGCAGGGACTGTAGCGCCATGGAATGCCGCGTTCTGGTCGTCGAGGACGATCCGGCCATCCAGGAACTGCTGCGCTTCACGCTGCGCAAATCGGGTTTCACCGCGACGATAACCGCCTCCGCCGAGGAGGCCATGGCAACCCTGAACGGTGCGCTTCCGGAAGTCGTCCTGATCGACTGGATGCTGCCGAAGACTTCCGGCATCACCCTGGCCCGGCAATTGCGCCAGAACCCCCGTACGGCGGCGTTGCCGATCATCATGGTGACCGCGCGCGGCGAGGAAAGCGACCGCGTCGAAGGACTGGAGACGGGCGCGGACGATTATCTCGTCAAGCCCTTCAGTCCGCGCGAGCTGGTGGCGAGGGTGCAGGCGCTGCTCCGCCGGCGCGCGCCGCACATCTCCGAAACGGTCCTCACGACGGGGCTGCTGCGTCTCGATCCGATAACCTACGAAGTGACCCTGAAGGACCAGCGCGTCGTATTGGCGCCGACGGAATTCAAGCTGCTGCGCTTCCTGATGGCCAATCCGGGCCGCGTTTTCACCCGTGCGCAGCTGCTGGACAAGGTCTGGGGCGACCATGTTTTCATCGAGGAACGCACGGTGGACGTGCACGTTCGCCGACTGCGCCAGGCGCTCGGTCCGCAGGGCGAGCAGTTCATCGAGACGGTGCGCGGCGCGGGCTACAAGCTCGCCATTCCCGGCCCCTGACGCATCGCAATGCCCTCGGTCTGGGTTTCCCTTCTGATCCGGCTCGTCGCGGTCGCCCTGGGCGGGCTGATCGTCGGCGGCCTGTTCGGCGTCGTCGCCGGCGTGTCGGTCGCCTGCGGCATCCTGCTGCTGATGCTGGCCGTGCATACGGCCCATCTGGAGCGCCTGCAGCGCTGGCTCAAGGCCCCCGAGCAGCGCGACATTCCCGATGCCTGGGGCGCCTGGGGCAACGTCTTCGTCGATCTTTACCGCATGCTGCGGCGCGAGCGCAAGGCGCGCTCGCGCGTCGAGGCCGAACTGGAAGTCTTCAGCCAGGCGGCGGAAGCCTCGCCGGACGGCCTGGTGTTCCTCGACGCCGCCGACCACATCGTCTGGTGCAACCGCGTTGCGGAACAGCATCTCGGCCTGCGCGGCGAGCGCGATATCGGCCTGCTGGTGACGAACCTGATCCGCCTGCCCGGCTTCGCCGAGTTCGTCGCCAGCGCCAGCGAAGGCGCATCGCTGATGTATCGGCCGCCGGAAGGAAAGGGCCGCGTCCTGTCGATCGAGGCGATCCGCTTCGGCAAGGATCGCAAGCTGCTCATCAGCTTCGACGTGACGCAGATCGAACGGGCGAAGACGGTGCGCAGCGATTTCGTCGCCAACGTTTCCCATGAGCTGCGCACGCCGCTGACGGTGATCTCGGGTTTCATCGAGCACATGGTCGACGAATCGGCGCCGGAACCCGGCGATCTGAAGCGCCAGCTGATCATCATGGACGAACAGGCGGGGCGCATGCTGAACCTCGTCGACGACCTGCTCACCCTGTCGCGGCTGGAGGACGAAGCGCAGGCGCCGCAGGAGGAAGAGATCGACGTGCGCGACCTGATCTACGACGTCTCGGCCGAAGGGCGGCGGCTCTCCGCCGGTCGCCACTCGATCACATGCGAAGTGATGCCGGCTTTTCTGAAAGGCAGCCGCGAGGAGCTGCGCAGCGCCTTTTCGAACATGGTCAGCAACGCCGTGCGCTACACGCCGGAGGGCGGGCGCATCCTGCTGCACTGGGCAATGCGCGAAGGCAAGGGGGTCTTCAGCGTCGAGGACAGCGGCATCGGCATTTCCGAAGAACACATCCCGCGCCTGACCGAGCGCTTCTACCGGGTCGATCGCGGCCGCTCGCGCGAATCGGGCGGGACGGGTCTTGGCCTGGCGATCATCAAGCATATCCTGCTGCGCCATCAGGCCAGCCTGGAGATCAATTCCATTCCCGGCGTCGGCAGCACCTTCAGCGCGGTATTTCCTGCCTGGCGCGTCACATTGCCGCAAGGCTGAAATCCGGCGTTTCCTCCTCCACCGAAGTCACGGGTCCGTCCTTCCGGTTCAGCGAATTCCGTATCTCCCGCCAGGCGCTTGCCGCCAGCTCGCGCCGCTCGGCGCCGCGGCCGTCGAGCGGCGGCAGGACGTCGAGACGGGCGTGCAGGCCGGACGCCGAAGCAAGTTTTCGCAGGGATTGCAGCAGCGAGGTGTCGCCGCAATACGCCGCCGCGGTCGAAGGCCGTCCGTCTTCATCCGTATAGCGCAGCGCCAGCGGCTGGACGCGGCAGCCGGCATCGATGGCGCCCTGCAGCAGCGCGCCGTGGAAAGGCAGGATTTCACTGCCGTCGCTGGTGGTGCCTTCGGGGAAGACCGCCACCTGCCATCCCTGCCGCAGGCGCGCGGCGACGATGCCGCTGGCTTCGCGCGCGCCGCGGCGGCTGCCGCGCGGCATGAACACCGTTTCGGTGCGCTCGCAAAGCCAGCCGATGAGCGGCCAGCCGCGCACGTCCTCCTTGCAGACGAAGGCGGCCGGCGCCAGCGCATTGATGACGTAAATATCCAGCCAGGAAATGTGGTTCGCCACCAGCAGGGTCGGCGAGGGCAGCGGCGCTGTCTCCGCCTGCAGGCGCACGCCGAGCATGCCGAGCAGCTGGCGCGACCAGCGCTGCTTCAGCTTGAGTTGCGCCGGGCGGCCGACGAGGGGATACACCAGTGCGGCGGTGGCCAGCCCGTAGCCCAGATGCAGGCCGACGCGGGCGAGGCGCAAAGCGAAGATCACTGGAGCACCTTCCCCCCCGTCCCCCTTCCCGAGGAAGGGGGTGACGGTTGTTCGCCGCTGCGCGGCTCCGGGTTGTGGCTGGCGCCCCTTCGGGCGGCCGTGCGGGGCGCTCACGCCGCCTTACGCTCCATGAAGTGGCGTGCGTAACGTTCGTCTACCCGCGACATCGGCATCATGATCAGCAGGTCGGCGGTGTTGAAGTCGGGGTCCCAGGCCGGCTCGCCGCCGACGTAGGCGCCGGCGCGCAGGTAGCCCTTGATGAGCGGCGGCAGTTCGGCCGGCTGGTCGTTGAAGAGTCGCTCGACCGGCAGCGGGTGGCGCGGGAAGACGCGGTACTCCGGCGGCGCCATGTGCTCGCCGAGGCGGCTGTAGAGGTTCGCCGCGATGTGCCCGCCGTCGGCCATGCCGATGCTGGCGCAGCCGATCAGGGTGCGGTAGTTGCCCTGCGCCATGTAGCGGGCGAGGCCCGACCAGAGCAGGGCGATGGTGCCGCCGGTGCGGTAGTCGGGGTCGATGCAGGAGCGGCCGATTTCCACCATGCTCTCGCGCAGCAGTTGCAGGCGGGTCAGGTCGAACTCGGTTTCCGAGTAGTAGCCGCCGACCCGCCTGGCGGCGTCGGGCGGAAGGATCCGGTAGGTGCCGACGACGCGGTTGCTGTCCTCGTCGCGCACGATCAGGTGATCGCAGTAGGGGTCGTAGAGGTCGTGGTCGACCCCCGGGGTGCGGCTCGGCAGGCGGGCGCCAAGCTCGTCGGCGAAGATGCGGTAGCGCAGTTTCTGGGCTTCGAGGATCTCCGTCTCGCTGTGGGCGAGGCCCACCTGCAGCCTGGGCCGGCGAGGGCGCGTCGTCTGTTCCACCTGATGCAGCATGGTTGTCTTCTCCATTGGGTTCATGTGCGGCCCAATGTAAGAGGGCGGTATTGCAGCCGGATGAAGGCGAGATTGCGCGCAGATGACCGAACGGATGGTCTTCTACTGTCCCTGCGCCAGTTTCTTTTCGAGTTGCGCCAGCGGAGCGGCGCCGACGATGCGTTCGCCGCTGGGGAGGAAGAGGGTGGGCGTGCCCTCGATCCTGTGCTGCCGGGCGAACGCCATGATCTTTTCGATCGGGGTGTCGCAGGTGCCGGCAGCGGGCGCCGTTCCATTCACCATCAGATCCTTCCAGGCCCTGGCGCGGTCGGCCGCGCACCACACCGCCTTCGACTTCGCCTCGGAATCCGGCGACAGGATCGGCAGCAGAAAGGTGTAGACCGTGACGTTGTCCAGGCCCGCCAGTTCCTTCGCCAGCTTCCTGCAAAAGCCGCAATTGGGATCCTCGAAGGTGGCGATGACGCGCTTGCCGTCGCCTTTTACGGTCTTCACGGCCAGCTCCAGGGGCAGGTCGGAGAACTTGATGGCGGAGAGCTTGCCCAGGCGCTCCTGCGTCAGGTTCGTGCGCGTCCTGGTGTCGACGATGCTGCCGTTGAAGATGTAGTCGGCCTTGCTGTCCGTGTAGATGAGCCTGTCGCCGAGGCGCACTTCGTAGAGTCCGAGGATGCCGGTCTTGCGCACGCCGTCGGCCTGACCGCCGATCGCGGCTTCGATCGCCTGCCTGACTTTCGCCTCGTCGGCATGGGCGGCTCCCGCGAGAATCAGCAGGACGGGAAGGGCGTGCAGGATGAGCTTCTTGAACATGATGTCTCCGATGGGGATGGGTGGGGAATGGGGAACCGCCGGGGCTGTCGATGCATGCCGCGGCGGGGATTATTTCGCTGCCGTCCGCGCCATGGCGCGCAGCACGTCGTATCTCTGCAGCACCGCCGGTACGTAGCGCCTCGTCTCCGCGAAGGGCGGAATGCGCCGGCCGTGGGCCAGCACGGCGCCGCTGCCGGCGTTGTAGGCGGCCAGCGCGAGCGCCGTGTCGCCCGAAAAGCGGTCGATCAGGCTGCGCAGGTGGGCCGCGCCGGCGGCCAGGTTTTCGGCGATGTCGAAGGGGTTGCGCACGCCATAGCGGGCGGCGGTGGCCGGCATCAGCTGCATCAGGCCGAGCGCCCCCCTGGGCGAGACGGCCTGCGGGTCATAGGCGGATTCCACCTCGATGACGGCATGCAGCAGGGCCGGGTCGAGGCGGCCGATGCGTGCCGCCTCGGCGACCTCCTGCTCCAGCCGGGGCCGCTTGGCGCGCCCCCCGCGGCCGGCGCGCGCCGCTGCGGCAGGCCGCTCCCCGGCAAACGGCAGGTAAAGCCGGGCGCGCGGATCCGACGGCTGGTCGCTGAAGTGCGGCACGCCGTCCTCGGCGCGGAAATGATAGATGTCGGCAGCCGCCGGCGCGCCCGCCAGCAGGCCCGCAGTGAACAAGGCGGCGGAGGCCAGGCGCATCATGACAGCGCGTGCGCCCCGGACGGCCTCGCCAGCGCGAGGAAGTCGTTCAGTTCCTCGTCGTCCTCATCCGGGTCGTCGTCGAACTCTTCGCGCGTCGGTTCGTCGAGATCGTCCTCCAGGCGCAGGCCGCGCCGGATGCACTGGCGCCGCAATTCCTCTTCGCTCATGTTGGCGAAACCGACGAAACCGCTCTCCAGGATGGCGTGAAGCCAGAAGGGGAAACGGTCGCCCCGCAGTTTCTCGATGCTGTCGAGGACGAGGGACTGGATGAGGAAATCGCGCTGCATGGGAACCTCCGGCCGGATTTCGCAAGCTATGGATATCATCGCGGCGATTGTCGCACCGCGTCATGTCGGAATTATTGCGGCGGCAGCAGCAGATGCCGTGCCGGAGGCAGGATGACACCGTGGCCGCGGCATGGTCCGAACGGACTATAGGGCGGCGGCGAACCGCCATGCGCGGCGTTCGTTAACTGTTCTGTCATACAAGCCGCTTAGACTGCCTGCGTCGTTCGTCACGACGTATCGGCCGTGCCGGATGCGTTCCCGGCCGGCCGGTCCGGAACATTACACCGTACAACACCCTGAGCGATGAAACCAAGCCTCTCCCCTGTTCGCGCCGCCGGCTTCACCCTGCTGGAATTGCTGGTGGTGATGGTCATCATCGGCATGCTGGCCGGCTTCGTCGCGCCGAAATTCTTCGCCCAGATCGGCAAGTCCGAAGTGAAGACGGCGCGCGCGCAGATCGACGCCCTGGAAAAGGCCCTCGACCAGTACCGCCTCGACGTCGGCCGCTATCCGGCGACCGAAGCGGGGCTGGCGGCGCTCAACGAGCGCCCCGCCGCCGAGGCGAAGTGGTCCGGCCCCTACCTCAAGAAGGCGGTGCCGCTCGACCCCTGGGGCCGGCCCTATGCCTACAAGTATCCGGGCGAGCACGGCGAATACGACCTGGTTTCCTACGGCAAGGACGGCCAGCCGGGCGGCAGCGGCGAGGCCGAAGACATCACCAACTGGTGACCGGCGATGCAATTTCGCGTCAAGACCCTGGGACCGGATGCCGGCGTCGGCGTCACGATACTGGAAGCCGCCGATGCCGCCGACGCGGCGCGCCAGGCCGCCGCGCAGGGCCAGTCCGTGCTCTCCGTCTCCCGCGCGCCGCTCGCCGGCCGCCTGCGCGCGTCCGGCAGTGCGCGCTTTCCGCTCCTGCTCTTCAGCCAGGAACTGCTGTCCCTGCTGGATTCGGGCATCACCCTGGTCGAGGCCATCGAGACCCTGGCCGAAAAGGAAAGCCGGCCCGCCGTGCACGCGGTGCTGCAGCAGGTCGTCGCCGGCCTGCGCGAAGGCAAGCCGTTCTCGGCCACGCTGGAAGGCGCACCGCAGGCCTTTCCGCCGCTCTACGTGGCGACGGTGCGCGCAAGCGAGCGCACCAGCGGCCTCGGCGAGGCGCTCGGCCGCTACATCGTCTATGCCGCCCAGCTTGAAACGCTGCGCGGGCGGCTCGTCAGCGCGGCGATTTACCCCGTGCTGCTGATCGGCGTCGGCGGCCTCGTCATCCTCTTCCTCATGGGCTACGTCGTGCCGCGCTTCTCCCACATCTACGAGGACATGGGCGGCAACCTGCCGTTTCTCTCGCGCCTGCTGCTCGAGTGGGGCCTCATCGTCGAGCGCTTCTGGCCGCTGCTGCTCGGCCTCGGCGCGGCGCTGGCGGCCGCGCTGGTCCACGGCGGCGGCCGCCTCGCCCTGCAGCGTGCCGCCCGCCTGCTGTGGCGCATCCCGGCGGTCGGCGAGCGCATGCGCGTGTTCCAGCTGGCGCGCCTGTACCGCACGCTCGGCATGCTGCTGCGCGGCGGCATCGCCATCGTGCCGGCGCTGGAGATGGTCACCGGGCTGCTCTCCGCCGCCCTGCAGGCGCACCTGGCCAGCGCCATGCGGAAAATCCGCGAGGGCAGCGCCATCTCGCAGGCCTTCGAGGCCGACGGCCTCACCACGGCGGTGGCCCTGCGCATGCTGCGGGTGGGCGAGCGCGCCGGCAACATGGGCGAGATGATGGAGCGCGCCGCCGCCTTTCACGACGAGGAGATGGCGCGCTGGGCGGAGTGGGCGACGCGCCTGTTCGGCCCGCTGCTGATGCTGCTGATGGGCCTCGTCATCGGCGCCATCGTCGTCCTCATGTACCTGCCGATCTTCCAGCTCGCCGAGAGCATCGGATGAACAAGCCGCGCGACATCGAGCTCTTCGCCTCGCCGTTCTCGCCCGGCGAACTCGCCGCCGCCCGTGCCGCCGCCGCGCGCGGCGGCCGCCTGGTCGAGGGGCTCGAAGAAGCCTATGGCGTTTCCGCCGAGGCGTTCATGGCGCGGCTGGCGGCGACGGTGCGCCTGCCCGTCGCCGGGCTGGGCGAACTGAACGCGCTCGCGCCGGCCTTCGACCTGCTGCCCTACGGCGAAGCCCTGCAGCGGGAGTGCATCCTGTTCCGCGATGGCGAGGCGCTCGTCCTGGCGATCGCCGATCCGTTCAGGCTGGCGCTGCGCGACTGGGCCGAAGAGCGCGTGCGCCAGCCGCTGGAGATCCGCCTGGCGCATCGCGGCGACATCGCCGCCTACCTGGCCCGCCACGAGGAGACGCTGCGCGCCATGGACGGCATCGTCACCATGGCGCAGGGCGCCGAGCGGGGCGCCGCCGCAGAGGACATTTCGCTGAAGAGCATCAGCGAGGACGCCAGCCCGGTGGTGCGCCTGGTGAACTCCACGCTCTACGACGCCCTCAAGGCCGGCGCCAGCGACATCCACCTGGAGACCGCGCCGGGCGGCATTTTCATCAAGTACCGCATCGACGGCGTGCTCGCCGGCGTCGGCGGCATCCAGGGCGCGGAGCACGCCGAGCAGGTCATCTCGCGCATCAAGGTGATGGCCGAGCTCGACATCGCCGAGCGGCGCGTGCCGCAGGACGGCCGCTTCAAGGTGGCGGCGCGCGGCCGCGAGATCGACGTCCGCGTCTCGATCATGCCGAGCATCCACGGCGAGGACGCCGTGCTGCGCATCCTCGACAAGCAGCGCCTCACCGACGAGGTGGCCGGGCTGCGCCTGGAGGCGCTCGGCTTCGACGCCGTGACGATGTCCGCCCTGCGCCGGCTGTCCGCCGAACCCTACGGCATGCTGCTCGTCACCGGCCCCACCGGCAGCGGCAAGACGACGACGCTGTACGCCGCCATCGGCGAGATCAACCACGGCCACGACAAGATCGTCACCATCGAGGACCCGGTCGAATACCAGCTGCCCGGCGTGCTGCAGATCCCGGTGAACGAGAAGAAGGGCCTCACCTTCGCCCGCGGCCTGCGCTCCATCCTGCGCCACGACCCGGACAAGATCATGGTCGGCGAGATCCGCGACGGCGAGACGGCGCAGATCGCCGTGCAGGCCGCGCTCACCGGCCACCTGGTGCTCACCACCGTGCACGCCAACAACGTCTTCGACGTGCTCGGCCGCTTCACGCACATGGGGCTCGATCCCTACAGCCTGGTGGCGGCGCTCAACGGCATCGTCGCCCAGCGCCTGGTGCGCGTGAACTGTCCCGAGTGCGCCGAGGAGGACCGCCCCGATGCGGCGCTGCTCGCCGCCGCCGGCATCGCGCCGGAGGCCGGCTGGACGCTGCGCGCCGGACGCGGCTGCGCCCACTGCCGCGGCACCGGCTACCGCGGGCGCAAGGCCGTGGCCGAGGTGCTCATCCTCGACGACGAACTGCGCGAGATGATCGTCACCCGCGAGCCGGTGCGCCGCGTCAAGGAAGCCGCCTGCGCGAGAGGCACGCGGCTGCTGCGCGAAGCCGGCCTGGAACTGGTGCGGCGCGGCGAGACCAGCCTGCAGGAGCTGAACCGTGTGGTCGCGTAGGGAAGGCCGCCTTCGTCATTCCGGCGGAAGCCGGAATCCAGAGCGGCCTCCGTCGCTCCGCCAACCGTTGCCCTGGGTCCCGGCCTGCGCCGGGACGACGGGGAGCCTTCGTCATTCCGGCGGAAGCCGGAATCCAGAGCAGTCTCCGTCGTCCAACCGACCGCCGTACTGGGTCCCGGCTTTCGCCGGGACGACGGGCGGCCTTCGGGACACGCGCCGATGATGGCTTTCAGAACCCTTCACGCCGGCCTGTCGGCGCAGCGGCTGGTGCTCGCCGAGGCCGGCGCGTTGCGGCCCGGCCGGATGCTTTCCTGCGACAGCCTCGAATGCGCGCCGGCGGACGCGGCGCCGTGGCAGCCGGCCGTCGCCGCGCTGGCGCAACGGCTCGCCGCGCAACGCGGGCGCCGGCCGGCCCTGCGCGTCGTGCTGTCGGGCCGCTTCGTGCGCTGGCAATTGCTGCCCTGGCGTGCAGAGCTGACGCGGCCGCAGGAAATGGCGGCCTTCGCCCAGTTGCGTTTCCGCGAAACCTACGGCAAGGCGGCCGAGGAATGGCGCGTCCTGCACGCCCCGCAGCCGCCGGGCCGGGCGGTGCCGGCCTGCGCCGTAGATGCCGCGCTGCTCGATGCGCTGCGCAAGACCAGCAGCGAGGCCGGCGCGCGGTTGGCTTCCGTGACACCTTATTTCGCCTCCGCCTTCGACCGCTGGCGCGGCAATCTCAAGAACGGTTCGGCCTGGTTCGGCCTGATCGAGCCGGACTGCCTGTCGCTCGGCCTGCTGCGCGAAGGCGGCTGGATCGGCCTGCGTGCGCAGCGCCTCGGCGAGGACTGGCGCGAGGCGCTGCCGGGCCTGATGGCGCAGATCGGCATTCCGGCCGGCGCCGACGCCGCACCGGCGCCGCTCTACCTGGCGGGGGAGGGCGAGGCGCCGACGGCGGCCGCGGACCTGCCGTTCACCTGGCTGCGGCCGCCGGCGACGGACTGCCGTCCGGCGCTGGGCATCTGAGCAGATGTACGCCCTCGAACTCGATTTCGTCAAGCGCCGCCGGCTGGCTTCGCCGCTCGGACTGCTGCTGCTGATCGCCGGCACCGCGGCGGCGGGCGTCGTCGCAATGGATTATCTCGATGCGCGCGCGGCGCTCGAACGCGTCGAGGCGCAGCAGTCGCGCCTGGAGCGGCAATCGCGGCAATCGCGAGGGGCGCCGCCGCCGAAAGCCGGCGCGGCGCCGGCGCGGGACGACGCGCAGGCCGCTTCTCGCGCCGTCGCGCAACTGCGCCTGCCCTGGGATGCGCTGCTGCGCGAGATCGAACTGCTCGCCGATTCGTCCGTGGCGCTGCTCAGCGTCGAGAGCCAGGGCCAGGCGCGCACGCTGCGCCTCGCCGGCGAAGCGAAGACCATGGCCGACGCCGTCGCCTACCTCGCCCGCCTGCGCGAATCGCCGTGGATCGACACGGCCCACATATCCGGCCACGAAGAACGCCAGGCCGATGGCGTCAGGGTGATCCGCTTTTCGCTGGAAGCCGCCTGGAGCGGGCCGCCGTGATGCGGGGACTGACTTTTGCCCACCTGCGCTTTTATCTGGCCCGCCACGGCTGGCCGGCGGCGGCCGGCATCGCGCTGCTGGTTGGCGCCGCCGTCCTGCAGTTCGCCGGCGTCGACGCGACGCGCACGCAGGCGGCGCAACTGCGCGACGAGCAGGCGGCGCTGCGCCAGCGCCTGGCCGCGCGGCCGCAGGAAAGCCGCGCCGCCGATGCGCGCCTGGCCGCCTTCTACACGGGCCTGCCCGATGCCGCCGGCACCGCCGCCGCGATCGAAGCCATCCACCGCGCCGCCGGCGCCAACGGCGTCAGCCTCGCCCAGGGCGAGTACCGCCTCGCCCGCGAGGCCGGCGCGCCGCTCGTGCGCTACCAGATCACCCTGCCGGCAAAGGCCAGCTATCCGCGCCTGCGCGCCTGGCTGGCCGATACGCTGAACGCGGTGCCGGCGGCGGCGCTCGACGAGATCGCCTTCCGCCGCGACGACGCCGGCAGCGCCACGGTCGAGGCGCGCGT
>Ga0172380_10008110_pt1 | contig 11626 bp, 5 predicted proteins | sample Leawe162metaG_FD_119747 | JGI IMG/M metagenome (GOLD analysis project Ga0172380, IMG submission 119747) | Leachate microbial communities from a municipal landfill in Southern Ontario, Canada - Leachate well 162 metaG | ecosystem: Engineered > Solid waste > Landfill > Unclassified | place... | reverse complement strand
GCGCGACGGGTTCGGCGCCGACGACCCCGAGGCGTGGGACAACGACATGGCGCTCGAGGTGGCGGAGTCGCAGATGCTCCTCCAGGCGATCGAGGAGGCGAAGGCGCGCGTCGCCGCCGCCCGACCGCCGCAGCTTGTCGGGCCCGACGGGAAGACCCCGATCGGCTCCGGCGCCCGCAAGGCCGGCGACAAGGACGAGATGGAGGCGCTCGGCGGCATCCCGACGGAGCCACGCAGCGGAGGCGGTGAGGCAGGCCGCATGAGCCGCGAGGCAGGCAACCCCGACCTCGCGAACAGCGGCCGTGCAAACGCCGCACGCGCGCGTGGCGGGCAGGCGCCGGCGAGCGGTGCCGCCCTCGTCCCCGCGACCCGATGACGGGCCTCTCAGATGCCGAGTACGACGAGGCGGTAGCCCGTGTGCAACTCATCGAGGAACGCTGGCACCACGCCCTCGGCCTCGGCTGGTGGCGAGTCACCCTCACCTACGACCGCAGCGGTGAGGGATTCCACGACGAGCACCCGGACAGCGGGTTCACGACACTGGCGAAGGCGAAGGGCCGGTGGATGTACGGCCTGGGCGAGATCACGTTCAACATCCCCGCCTGCGCCGACACCAGTGACGAAGAGCTCGAGCGCGTCATCGTCCACGAGATCTGCCATATCCTCATCGCGGAGCTCCGGTCGTGCTTCGAGGACAAGAAGGCCCGCGGGGGCCAGTGGTGGGAGCACGAGGAGCACGTCGTCACGGCGCTGACGAGCGCGTTCATGTGGGTGCGAGACGGCGCGGCGAAGGGTGAGATGTCCTGATGCCAGCGGACTACAACGGCAGGCTCTCCGGCAGGCGGTGGAACGCGCTCGTCCAGGAGATGATCCGGCGGTACGAGGAGCGCGTGGAGTTCTACGTGGACCTCTTCACCGAGGAAGGCTACCCGCCGTTCAGCGAGCCGCTCGACCCGCAGCGCCAGTACCAGCGGCTTGTCGCGTGGTACCTCGCCGGCGACGATCGGTTCTGGAAGGACCCCGAGGCGACGATCGCGCTCGAGGAGCTCGAGCAGCGGTTCGGCCCGCGTCCACCGCTCACGCCGTATACTCCGAGCGTGTCCCCCGGCTTGAGGTAGGAGCGCACCGTGGCAGCCCCGTCGATCGCCGACATCGCCAAGCGCCTCTTCGACCCGACCGGCCTGATCCCTGGGCTCGCCTCGAGCCCGATCGCCTCGACGATTTCCGGCGCAAGGGGCGGCGGCGCGCAGCAGGGCGTTCCGGCCGCCGACCAGGTATTCGCGCTCGAGGCCGAAGGCAAGCCCGTCCCGACGGAGCTTCTCGCGCAGTTCCTCGCCGAAGACCCCGAGGGATACGCCGAGGCATACGGCAACGCAGATCCGCAAGTCGTGTCGCGCGCCATCCAGGAAGAGCTCGGCGTCCCGCTCGCCGCCGACCGCGGCGACGCTGAAACGGGCGGAGCATCCGGCTCTTCCACCGCCGCCAGCGGCGCGCAGAAGTCCCCGGCCGAGATCATGGCGATCACGATGCAGGAGATCGCCTCGGCGATGGCCGAGGAGCCCGACCCGACCATGCGCGTCGCGATGGGTGAGAGCCTGGCCGGCGTCGCGAAGACCTACGCCGACCTCCGCAACCTCGAGTCGGGCAGCGTCACGCTCGCGGACGGAACGCTGATCACGTCGGAGATGCTGAACAGCGCCGACCCCGCGCTCCGGATGCAGTATCAGCAGGCGTGGGACCAGCGCCAGGCGGACATCGAGAACGCCTCGAACGACATCCTGAACGAGTACGACCTCGCCAGCTACACCGTCCAGCGTCAGGGGAACCAGGACGAGAACGCGCGCCGCACGGCGGAGTTCTCCGCGGGGATCTCCTCGATCGCGCAGCGCCTCGACCTCCAGCAGATGACGATGGACCAGGCCGTCGAAGAGGTTGACCGGATGCTGCGCGGGAAGCAGGAAGCCCGCGCCCGCGCCGACCTCGAGATCAAGGCGCAAGAAGCCGCGGCGCCGTGGGCGTCTGGCGGCAAGACCGCGTTCTCGCCGGCGGATGTCGGCATGGAGCGTCTCGCCGCACTCGGCGGCATCCGCGACATGCAGAAGCCCGTCATCACCTACCCTGGCACGTCCACGATCGACCCGCGCGGTGCGATCTCGTACTACGACGAGCAGGGCGGCGTGAGCGGCGCCCCCGCCCCGATCCCGACCATCGGGATCAACGACGCGGAGATCCCGCGGGCGCCGTCGTACATCGGCGCCACGCCGGCGCCCGTGCTGCGCCGTCCCGTCGTCCCCCCGCGGCGCACGATCCAGATGACCCCGGCCGGGACCTACGACCGCGAGTTCGAGTAGGCCATGACCCCGCAGGAGATCTACGCGCTCACCGAGCGGTACTTCGGCGACCTCGGCCCCGAAGTCGTGGCGGAGCAGGCCGCGATCGCGATGGCGGAATCCGGCGGCAACGCCGGCGCGATCAACAACACCGCGTACCCCGATCGTCCTGGGTACCGGCCGCCCGGCCCCGGCGCCCGGCCCGAATACTCGGGCGGGATCTGGCAGATCAACACCGGCCCCGGCGGCAACACCGACCTGGCCGGGTACGACCTCTCCGACCCGGAGCAGAACGCGAAGGCGGCGCGGATCGTCCGCGACCGCCAGGGGCCGCGCGCGTGGTCCGTCTACACGCGGGGGACGTACCGCCAGCACCTCCCGACGTTCACGGGCGGGGCCCAATCGAGTACCATCGCCTACACGGAGCCAGGAGCGGACACGATGACCTCGAACTACACCCCCACCGAGACGGTCGCCGGCTCCAGCATCATCGACCAGATCCTCAAGTACCTGGACATCACCGCCGGGCACGCGGGTACCGCCTCGGCCGCGGCCGGGTACTTCGACCCCGCGGCCCTCGGCGGCGACCTGTCCTCCATGCTCCCGACGCTCGCGCGCGACCGCTTCAACGAGGAAACCGCCGAGGCGAAGCGCCAGTACGGCCTCGACGTCGCGCGCCTCGGCCTGGACACCGCGCGCCTCAACTACGAGCAGCGCGTCTCCGCCGCCGACGCGCGGTACAAGGAGCTCTCGATCCTCGCCTCGCAGCGCGGCCCTGGCGACTCGATCGCGTACAACTACGCGCTCCGCGGGCTCTCGGCGCCAGAGGGCACGGAGGTCAACCCGAACCAGGGATCGCAGTCGATCAACCAGCCGTACACGGCGCAGATCCCGGCGGCGCCCGCCCCGGCAGCCGCCGCATCTGCCCCCACCACGATCCAGTACGACACCGCCGACCCCGGCCGCGCCATCGAAGCGCCGCCAGAGAAGGCCGCGCCCCCGGCCGCGCCAGCCAGCACGTTCTCCTCGCGCCCGGCCTACGAGGCTGCGATCGCCGCGAACAAGGCGAAGACCGCCGCCGCGCCCGCTCCGCGCCCTGCCGCGACGACCGCACCGGTGGCGGCCCCGACGCCGGCACGCGCGCCGACGATCGCATCTCTGCCTGTGGATCAGCGCCAGCTGATCCGCATGGCTGAGGGCGGCATGGCGGGCGGGAACCCGGACGGACGCTTCATCGTCATGGGTGACTCCGAGAACGGCCAGCCGACGGGCAACGAAGAGCTCCTCGTGAACCCGACGAACGCGCCCGTGGCCGCGATCCCGAACGAGGCGATCCCGCCGGGCGTCGTCGAAGGCGGAGACGCCGCTGGCACGCCGACGGCCGACGAGATCCTCGAGATGATCGCGGGCCTCCTCCAGACCGCAGGGTTCGGTGGTGGTGGCGGCGAAGCGTCCGGCGCCCCGGTCCAGGCCGCGGCCGAGGGCGGCATCTTCGGCAACAAGGTCTACTCGCCGGACGAGATCGCCGGCCTCCCGTCGCTCCAGGCGATCGGCGGCAACATGAACCTGTCCGCGTTCGGCGGGAACGCGCTGGACATGCAGATGCCCGGCACGAGCATGAAGATCCCGTGGGGCCACCAGGCGAACCTCACCACGCTCTCGCGGATGCACGGCTCCGAGCGCGATCAACTCCGCGGCGCGATCGAGACGCCGCGCGAAGTGGGCGGACTCGGCCTGATGTGGGGCGACTGGCTCGAGGCCGCGCAGCGCGCCGCGCCCACCGGCGCCTCGTTCGGAGCGGCTTCCTATGGATAACTAGCCGAAGGCGCTAGACTGCCGGGCATGGCAGCGAAGCCGTGGACTTATGAGTCGTGGGACGAGCGGCGCACACGCGACCGCTCCGAGTTCGACGTCCTCGCGTCCAACGCCCTCGAGTCCATCTCTGACCCCGACCCGATGGCGATGCAGAGTGCCTCGCAGGCGCTCCAGACGCGCGCCTCCCGCGACCAGCAGGCCGAGCAGCGCCGCGCCGTCCGCCAGCGCATCCGCGACCGCGTAGCCACCCGCGTCCAGGAAGACGACTCCCCGCGGTTCGGCGGCCTCGGCGCCATCGGCAACGCCGTCCGTGAGGTGGGCGGCGCCGCGCTCGAGGGGCTCGATCGCGTGCGGCACGCCGGCCTCGGGTTCGCCACCGGTGACAACCCCGTGGAGTCGGTTGAGCAGGCCGTCGAGGGGCTCCGCGGCGAGAAGTTCAGTGGCGAGGACCTCGGGTTCATCCGCCACCTTCCCGAAGGACGCACGCGCACCGTCGCCGGCCGCATCGGCGAGGAGTTCGTTGACCCGCTCAACTACCTGATCGCGCTCAAGGGCCCCGTCCTCGCCGCGCGCATCACCGGCCGCGGCATCTCGTCGCGCGCCGCGCGGATGATCCTCGAGCCGATGGTGACGGGCGGCCCCGGCCGTCGGCTCATCGGCGAGGGGCTCGGCTCCGCCGCCGCTCGAGGCGCCGGCGAGGCGGCGGTCAGCGCGCTCCCCGAAGACACTCCCGGCGGGATCAAGGCGGCCGTCGGCCTCGGCGCCGGCGTCCTCGGCGCGAGCGCCGCAGGGGCGGGCATGTCCGCGACACGCCGCACCGCGCGCCTGGCGAACGAAGCCCTCGGCGACGCACCCGAGGGGTACGTCGATCCCTCACGGCGCGGCACGCTCCGCAGCGAGATCATCCCCGGCGCCGGCGGCCCGGAGACTCCGACCCAGGGAGGGCTCGAAGGCGTCGCGCTCGACAAGCCGACCTTCCGGCCGGAGAACGCACGCGACGAGACACAACTCGGCCTCGGCATCGGCTCCGGCACGCGCCCGGTCGAGGACCTCCCGATGTTCGCGCCGCGCGCCGAGGATGTCGGTTCCGGTTCTGCGCTCACCGATGCGGTCGCCGAAACCGGAACCGGTATCGTCCCGCAGCGCGACGTCATCACGTCTCAGGCGTTCGACACCGACGCGCTCCCCGAGATCCCGCGATTCGAGAAGCGCCTCACCGACCTCCGCGGCCGGCTCGCGACGACGCCGAGCGGCGAGTACAGCACCTCGAAGGCCAACCGCCTCCTCCTCCGCCAGATCGGCGAGCTCGAGGCGGCGGCCGACGTCCGGCGCGCACTCGACGCGAACGGCGGCGATCCGTGGAAGGCGCTCGAGGAGGTCGAGGACTTCGCCCGCGAGCTCAGTGACGCCATCGAGTACCGCGACACCGACATGCGTGGCGGTCGCCGGCGCCAGGCCACATTCGGCAGCGCGGAGCGCGCCGCTGAGGATGCCGCCCGTCGCGCCGACGAGGCATCGATCAACCGCACCAGCGCCACGCCGCGCGGCACGTCCGAGGCGCGGTTCCTGTCCGAAGACATCGGTCAACTCGACGCGCGCCTCGAGACGCTGATGAAGTTCCTGGACACCGCCGGCCTGGAGGTCCGCGTCGGCGAGCCCAACCGCCGCGGGTTCGCCAACCGCTACGGCATCGACCTCGAGGCCCGGATCGAGACGCCAGAGCAGGAGGCACTCCGCGAGGCAACGGCCGTGGCGATGCGGATGGCCCGGGCAGCCGGGATCGACGTAGACGAGCAGATGGCCGCGCGCGTTGCCGCCGGCGACCAGATCGCGATGAAGGGGCTCCAGAAGGAGATCAACGACGCGCGCGCTCGCCAGGGCAAGCCGGACATCCGGCTCAAGCAGACGATCGAGCAGACGCGCGAGCGCCGCATCGCCACCCGAGTCTCCGCGGAGGAGTCACTCGCGCGCGTGGACATGGGCGACAGCGCGGTTGTCAGCGCGCTCGTCGAGGAGCTCGGCATCCGCGACATCACCCCCGCGGCGAAGAAGCGACTGGACGCCGGCACGCGGCTCACGGCCCCGCAGCAAGTCCGCATCCGCCGCCAGATCGAGTCCGCGATCGAGCGCATGACGCCGGACGACCGCGAGGCGCTCTTCCGTGACGCCGGCGTGGCGGAGATCTCGAGCACCCCGGACCCGGCCGCCGTCGAGCAGATCCTCGAGGCCCAGGGCTTCACCAACCAGAACGGGCTCATGCTCGCCGGCCCCGCTGGCGACGCCGCCTCGCAGGCGCGCGCTCAACTCCCCGCCGACAGCCTTGCCGTCCGGTTGGCCGATGGCGACCGCGCGGGCACCGAGGAAGGCTTCGCAAACGCTGGTGGGGGCGCCCTGCCGCCGCCCGCGAGCCCGCCCGCACCTCCAGGCTCCCCGCCGCCCGGCGGAAGGGGTGGGGCGCCCGGTGGATCGACCCCGGCCGGCGGCCGTCCGCCGCGCGGCATGGCGTCGATCGACGACGCGATCGCGAAGACCGACGAAGAACTCAGGGCGGCCGGCGGGATCTCTCGTGCGGTGGACGCGCTGGCGAACCGTCTCCCCGGCGGCACGTCAACCGTGCGGACGGTCCGCGCCGCCCTGAACCCGATCCAGAACCACGTCCGCCGGGTGATGGTCGCGTACAACGCCGAGGGCAACACCTACGCGCAACTTGCCACCGCCCACAAGGCGCGGAAGCTCGCCGCGCTCCGCCAGATTCAGGCCGTGTGGGACGAGGCGCCGCCGCGGTACCACGGCCCGACCGACAACGACTACCGCGGCCTCCTGGTGGACTACTTCGAGAACCCCGCGTGGTACGACGCCGGCGATGACCTCGCGGCGGCAACGCGCGCGCTCGGCGACGGCGACCTGGACATGGTGCGCGACCTCCGTGCGAATTGGAACGTGGACGTTGAACCGTTCATCCCGCAGCGCGAGGGCGCGATCTACGTCACGCACATGACGAAGCGGGCCGGGCCGGAAGAGGCGTTCACGCAGACCCGCGACCGTCTCGCCGCCTCCGGCCGGCGCAAGCACCGCGTCTACGAGACGATGTACGAACGCCAGAAGGCAGCGGAGGCCCGCGGCGAGAAGGTCGAGCTCGAGACTGACCCCGACGCGCTGATGATCCACCACGCCGAGGCGATGGCGCGCATGGCCGCGCAGGAAGTGTTCGTCCGCGGCACCGGCGGGCGCACGAAGGTCCAGGTGATCGAGCAGATCCGCCCCGGAGTCGGCCGCGCGCGGATGCTCGAGCAGCAGCGCCTCGCGAACCTGGACGCGCGCATGAAGACCGCGATGAACCAGGGCCGCGTCGAGGCCGCGCTCACCCGCAACATCGACTCGAAGATGACGCGGCAGGAGCGCCGGGCCGAGTCGCTCATGCCGAGGATGCGGGAGATCGGGTACGAAGGCGGCACGGCGCGTCTGTCCGAATGGGGCCCGGAGCTCTCGCACATCGCCGGGCAAATGCGCGAGATCGGGCTCGACTGGCGCCACCTCCGCGCGGAGCTCCTCAAGCGCGGCGAGAAGCTCGCCGACATCGAAGCGCGACACGCCGATCTCCTGGCCGACTACGAGCTCACGGCCCGCCACCTCGAGCAACTGACGAAGGCATACGAGCGCCCGCTGCCGCCCGAGTGGGCGCAGTCCACGCGCACCCTGCGATACCACCCGGCGGAGGAAGCCGCCGCGATCGACACGCTGCACCGCTCGACGCGCGACACCCCTGGACTCGGCCGGATTCAGACCGGCATGGAACACTGGCGGAGCACGGTGACGTCGCTGGACGCCACGTTCGCCACCGTCCACGGCATGTTCGCGTCGCTCATGGACCCGGTGCTCACGGCGCGTACCGCCGGCGCGAGCCTCGAGGCGTTCCGCAATCCCGAGTTCATGCTCGACGTCGCGCGCCGCGAGCCGGAGATGGTGACGGAGTTCGCGCGGTCAAGCGGGTTCGAGTGGCCGACGGCGAGCCGCGAGGCTGTCGGCGGAGAGCTCGGCACGAACCGCGGCCTCGAGGCGATCCGGTACAAGGGCGTCGGCGAGAAGATCCAGGACTTCAACGACCGTCAGTGGCGGATGGTGACGTACCGCCTCTACGAACAGTGGAAGAAGGATCGGGACGCGCTCATCGAGTTCGGCGTGAAGCCGAACGTCGCCAGCGCCGAGGCGGCGAACGTCCTGTACCAGATCGTCCCGCGCATGAACACGCGCCGGTCCGGCCGGTCGCAGTCGCACGCCGAGTTCGAGCGGATGCTCGTCATCTCCCCGTCGTTCCTGTACCAGCCGCTCTCGATGATCAAGGACTTCGCCTCCGGCATCATCAAGATCGGTGCTGCGCGCGGGATGCACGGCGAGGGATGGGCCACGCTCATGCCGCGCGAGCGCCTGGCGGTGAAGCGGTACGGCACGATGGCCGCGACCATCGCCGGCATGTCGGCGACCTCGGCGATGCTCTCGGCGCCGTTCAACAACCAGGACCCGCTCGACGCGCTCGCCGAGGTGATGAACCCGATGTCGGGAAAGTTCATGTCCCTCGTCGTCGGCGACAAGGGCACGATCGCCCTCGGCTCCGCACACCGCACGGCCATCCGCGCGCTCTTCCCGCGCACGAACGCCGACGGCGAGACGGACCTCCTCGGCGGCGTCACGCAGATGCTCAAGGGGAAGCAGCACCCCGCGATCCGCAGCGTCATCGACCAGTTCAAGGGCGAGGACTTCTACGGCCAGAGCATCGAAGAAGGCCCGCTCCCCGGCGGCCTGGCGAACCGCCTGTGGTACGCGGCCGAGATGGGGATGCCGATCTGGACGCAGCCGATCTCGCAGGCCGCGCGCGGCTCGAAGTCAGCGCCAGACAGCATCACCGAGGGGATCTTGCAGGCCGCCTTTGGCACCCTCGGCTACTCGTACTACGAGCGCAGCGCGTTCGAGTCGTTCGACCGCATCGCGCGCGGCCGGTACGGGATGGCCTACCACGACCTCCCGCCGAAGGATCAGGTGGAGATCCGCGAGGAGTTCCCCGACCTGTGGGCCGCGTCGATCCGCCACGGGCGCGAGCAGCGCGCGCAGTACCAGGCGCAGCTTGACGTCGTGCGATCCGAGCAGATGGAGTCCGACCGCCAGCTTCTCACCGGCGAGCAGACCCGCGAGGGCTGGCTCAACCAGTACCGCCAGCGCCAGCAGCAACTCGCCGGGTACCGGGAGGCGATCTTCGCCGCGTCGCCGCAGTCCGAACGGAACACGCCGCTCGACCGCTACTTCGAGCAGATCAGCCTCTCGGAGCTCCCCGACGGCTCGATCGATTGGGACTCGATCGACGCATGGAAGGCGAGCCTCCCGGTCGCCGATCAGGAGTACATCGAGGCGAACACCGGCGTCTCTCGCACCGTCATGGGGCGCGTCTACCGCAACGTCTCGCAGTTGTACGGCGAGTACCTGGACCTCCCGAAGTACCGGGGGTTCGACGCCGACCAGGCGCGCGAGATCGACCAGACGTGGCAGACCGTCCGCAACCGCGCCGAGGAGCTCGCCGGCGGGCAGGAGCCCGAGAAGATGCACATGCTCATGGCGTACCGCGAGCTCCAGCCGCGATTCGACGTCGAGGCGGACATCCTCAAGGGCGTCCAGTACCGCGTCCTGGGGTTCCTGCCGAAGACGAAGGAGCGCGAGACGTTCCGCGCGGCGAACCCGGACATCGACCTCTTCTACGGCCGCGGGTCGCTCACCGACCTCGAACGCGAGCGCGTCGCGACGCTCGCGCAGGACACGATGCGGGCCCACGAGGATGACGTCGTGCGGGATCTCGCGTCGAGCATGAACCTCAGCATCCCGGCGCTCCAGCCGGCATCGCAGGGCGACGTCCGCGCCCGCATCCGAGCCCGAGCCGCCGCCCGCGCGCGAGGCTAGTTCAGGACAACGACCGACGGCTGTTCGCGCTCGCGCGAGTCGTCCGACCGCGCGTTTGGCCCGTCCACCCCATCGACCATGTACTCCACGGCCGTCATCAGGTGGTCGTCTACCTGGATGATGTCGCGCCGCCGCGGGTCGCCGTCAAAGGCAGGCTTCGCCCGGCGGTAGCGGAGGAACTCCGCCTCGAGCTTCCGCAGACGGGTGAGGTACCGGAGCCCAGGGATGTTCGCGCCGTCCACGTTCAGGCGCCGGCCGACCTGGCGCGCGCGGAACTCGCGGAGCGGGATGCGACCGCCGAGGCGAGAGGCCGAGACGTGGAAGCCGGCGCGCTGCATCGCCTTGATGCCGAGGTTCTCCGTGCCGTCGGCGAACCACCAGATCGATCCCGGCCCCTGCCACTTCCGTTCCTGGATCTGCATCCACTCGTACAGGCGCGCGTCCACGTTCACGCCGTTGTCCTTGAACTCGTCCACGATCAGCAGGCGGTCATTGATGTCGATGCCCGCAACCACGCCGGCCGTCTCGTTGGCAGACGGCCCCTCACCGCCGAAGTCGAGCCCACCGACCATCATCTTGAACGCGGGCAGCCCCTTGTTGATGTAGCCGTGGATCGCCGGCGAGAAGTTGGGGTGAACGCGGTCAGAGACGCCGGAGAGCTCGTGCTGGTACTCGGCGAGGAACGCCGCGGGCCCGACCTTGTTGATCGTCGCCTTCACGGCATCGAGCCCGAACCCTGACCAGGTAGGCGTCCCGGCGGTGACGTCATAGGTTCCGTCGGGGAGCCCCTCGTACTGGAGCCCGATCACGGCCGGGTGAGGGCCGGAGACATAGGCGCCGCGGAGGAAGTCGGCGCGGCCGTTGATCAGGCGGTCCATGATGCCGTCCGGGAGCACGAGGTTCTGCACCATCACGATCACGCAGTCCGTCGAGCCGGTGGGAATCACCGTGCGCGCCAGCGTCCGCATCTTCTTGTCGGTCATCGTCGCGCCGTCGTTGATGTCGTCAACGTCGTCCAGGATGATCAGGTCCGGGCGCTGCGCCTCGTCCTTCACGCCACGGATGCCCTTGTCGAGCCCCACGGCATCGACCGTGAACCCCGAGGACGTCTGGAGCCGGTTGCGGCGCCACGCCTTCGGGTTCCCGTAGGCGCCCACGCGCCGGTCGCCAGCCTCCGGGTAGAAGTACCGGAACCGGTCGCCGGTCAGCAGCGCGCCGATGTTCGTGACGTGCCCGTCGGCCTGGTCCTGCGATGCCGAGACGTACAGCGCATAGCGCCGCGTCTTCCGCGCCGCGGCGGACGCGACGGCCATCTCGATCGAGGTTGACTTCCCGTGGCCGCGAGGCCAGACGCAGAAGATCGAGTTGCGGGTGGCGCCAGCGAGGCGAGGGAGCCGGCCCGATTGGACGGACCAGAACGCCTCCCAAAAATCGACGTGATGGGGGGCGAAGTCAGACTCCTCGCCGGAAGCGGTGCGGAGGCTGTCGCCGTAGAAGTGGTACAGCCAGGCCCGCCAGTTGGCCTCGAGCGCGTCGCG
>Ga0172380_10008109_pt1 | contig 11626 bp, 9 predicted proteins | sample Leawe162metaG_FD_119747 | JGI IMG/M metagenome (GOLD analysis project Ga0172380, IMG submission 119747) | Leachate microbial communities from a municipal landfill in Southern Ontario, Canada - Leachate well 162 metaG | ecosystem: Engineered > Solid waste > Landfill > Unclassified | place... | reverse complement strand
TTGCACGGTTTTCCGGGCGCATGGCGGCGTTGCAACTTCTCAAGAAGGAGAAGGGAATGGAATGACCATGCAGCAAAGTTGCGCCTCTTGTGCCTAGGCCGTAAGGCCGTCGGGTATGCCCTGCACCCGGAAAACCGCACACTCCAGCCCGTTCAACTGAGCTTTCTAGGATTAAGCAGCAGCCTTCGGATGGTCAATTCAACAACAGGGCAACAACAGCAACAACAGGGGACAGGCTACGGTTTGTCAGCCAAACCGGGCTTCACAACACTGGGGAGAATGTCGGGTTGTTGGTACACTAGCGAAAAAAATAAATCGGGAAGACATCATGCAGATTTTCCGCACCAAACCCATCGCGCCGGATGATTTCAGCGAAACCGGATTGAAACGTTGCCTGAGCGCGTTTGACCTGACTTTCCTGGGGATCGGGACCATCATCGGCACCGGTATTTTCGTGCTGACCGGCATTGCCGCCGCCACCCAGTCCGGCCCGGCGGTGGTGCTGTCTTTTGTCGTCGCCGGCATCGCCTGCGCGTTCGCCGCACTCGCCTACTCGGAACTGGCGGCTGCGGTGGGCGGCTGCGGCAGCGCCTACGGTTACAGTTACGCGGCTTTCGGCGAATTGATCGCGTGGATCATCGGCTGGTACCTGCTGCTCGAATATGGTGTTGCCACGGCGGCTGTGGCCAACGGCTGGGCGGGCTATTTCAACAATGTGCTGACTGCTATCGGCATCGCGCTGCCGGAAGCGCTAATCAAAGCGCCCAGCCTGGGCGGCATCGTCAATCTGCCGGCGGCGGGTATCGTGTTGGCGCTGATGGCGCTGCTGGTTATCGGCATGCGCCAGAGCACCAAGGTCAACACTGCGATGGTATTCGTCAAACTGCTGACCATTGCGGTATTCATCGGCGTCGCGGTATTTCACGTCAACCCGGAAAACTGGAGCCCATTCATGCCCTTCGGCTGGAGCGGCGTCAGTCCGGAAGGCAAGCCGGTCGGCGTGCTGGCGGGCGCGGCAATGGTGTTTTTCGCTTACATCGGCTTCGACGCAGTCTCAACCGCCGCCGAGGAGGCAAAAAATCCGCAACGCGATGTGCCTGTCGGCATTATCGCCTCGCTGGTGTTCTGCACGCTGATCTATATTGCGGTGTCCGGTTTGTTGACCGGTATCGTGCCATACACTCAGTTGAACGTTCCCTCGCCGGTCGCCCATTCGCTCCAGCTTATCGGCATCAACTGGGCATCCGCGCTGGTCGCGACAGGCGTGATCGCCGGGCTGACCACGGTGATGTTGGTGCAGTATTACGCACTGACGCGGGTGTTTTTCGCGATGTCGCGCGACGGGTTGCTGTCGCCGTTCTTCGCCGACGTGAATCCTAAAACCCAAACTCCGGTGCGGGTGATCGTGTTGTGCGGCTTGGTTATCGCAATCATCGCCGGCTTTATCCCGCTCGGCGAACTGGCGGAACTGGTCAATATCGGCACTCTGGCGGCCTTCGTGCTGGTGTGCCTGGGCGTGATCGTGCTGCGCATCACCCAACCGCATCTGCACCGCCCTTTTAAAAACCCGCTCAACCCGATTTTCCCGCTACTCGGCATGCTTTCCTGCGGCGCGCTGATGACCTTCCTGCCGACCATAACGTGGCTGCGTTTCGCGGTATGGCTCTCGATTGGGGTGATCGTGTATTTCACCTACTCGATGCGTCACAGCAAGCTGACCAAGTAGGCGCCGCCCATCAGGCATGGCACAGCAAGCTGGAATCGCCTTCCCCGCTTTGCGCGATGCGCTCAAGGCTGGCCAACACTTCCATGCTCGCCTTTTCCAATTCGCCTATGGCTTCGAATCCCCGCACCAGATTGCCGTCGTTGAAATGGCGCACCGCAGCGATGCCCATGTCGTGGAAGCGCTTGTGCGGCGTTTCCATTTCGGCGTAGCCGGATAGGCGCGAGAAGCATTTGCGTCCTTCCCCTTCGTAATACCATTGTCCAAGACGGCAATGGGTATGGTCGGCGAATTCGCTTTGCGATTTTTTGGACAGACACATGAAGACTTTGTAAATCTCGAACTTGTAAACCAGGTGGTCGATTTTCGCGACTTCCACGAAACTGCGTAACGCTGCTGCGGAAATCGTGCCTTCCATTTGGTGAGAGAGTTCGAACAGCGCCTTCATGCCTTGGGTGGCGGCATAGCCCTCCTGGCCGAAAGTTTCCGTGCGTTGCGACCAGAGGTCCATCTGGCTGCGTGTTTGCTGGGTTTCCGTTTGGATCGCGGAAACCAGGCCGGAGATTTCGCTGGTGGCCTTGGTAGTGCGCTCGGCCAGTTTTCTCACCTCGTCCGCAACCACCGCGAAGCCGCGCCCTTGTTCGCCCGCCCGGGCGGCTTCGATAGCCGCATTCAGCGCCAGCAGGTTGGTTTGGTCCGCGATTTCCTTGATGAGCTGGACGATGCCGCCGATCTGGCCGGCGCGCTCACTCAGCGTATCGACGTTTTGCGCCATATCCCTGGTGTCCTGGGACATGGCCTGGAGATGGGTGGATATTTTTTCCATCGCCTCGCGATTGGCGCCGGATACGCTGGAGGCTTCGATGGCATGTTCTTTTTCGGCCTTCATCGAGTTGGCGATAGATAGCTGGGAGCGCTGGATTTCCAGAAAGGATGCGCCGAACGACTGCATGGTCTGGTATATCCGGGCGCATTTGTCCAGATCGCCGCTCATTTGCGTGGCCTGCGACTCGGCGGCGTTCTGCTCGCGTCGTGCGTTTTCCAATTCGCTTTGCGCCGCGCTGAGGCTGCGCTCCAATTGGTTCACCCGGTTTTCCAATTCCTGTACTTTTTGCTTATTTTGACCGCCAAACATGCTTACTCCTCCTCGATGATGATCTTTGTGTTTTTAACCTTTAATGCTGCGCAACTATTTGGAAACGCGACACGATTTTTTCCAGCTCCGCAGCCGTGCCTTGCAGCTCTTCGGTGGAAAGCTTGGCTTGTTGCGCTGAAGTCTTGTTGTGCTCAATCAGGCCGGAAATCTGCTCCATGTTGTTCGCTACTTCCTCGCTTGCCGCCGCTTGCTGTTTCGCCGCAGCCGCGATGTGCTGCGCCATGTTGGTCACATCCTTGCTGCTGCTGGTGATCCGGTTCAGGGTTTCGCCACTGGCGCGCATCATGTTGATGCCTTCTTCCACCTCGACCACGGCAAGGTCCATCGACGCCACCGTATGTTGGGTGGCGTTGCGGATTTCCGTAACCATCGCGCTGATGTCCGCCGTGCTGCGGGTAGTGCGTTCCGCCAATTTTCTGACTTCGTCCGCCACCACGGCGAAACCGCGTCCGGTTTCCCCGGCGCGCGCCGCCTCGATTGCCGCGTTCAGCGCCAGCAGATTGGTCTGGTCGGCGATTTCCTTGATGACCTGGGTGATGTCGCCGATTTTCTGAATCGCCTGGTTCAAATCGGCGATGGTGCTGCTGGAGGACTGCACTGCGGTAACCACCCGCGTGGTGGCTTCCATACTCTTTTGCATGTCGTATTGGCTGCTGCCCACGATAGTCTGGGAATCGTGCGCCGCGTGGGCGGTGTTTTCAGCGCCGTCGGCCACTTCCCGCACCGACTGGCTGAATTCTTCCGCTGCCGCCGCCGTGCTCTGTGCGCGGTCATATTGCATTTCGGATTGCGCCACCACTTCTATCATTTCCACCCACAAATTGCCGCTACGCTGGTCGATGGTGCGCGAAACCGCCTTGATTTCATCCAGCATCACCTTGAGATGAATCTGCATCGTGGCGAGCGAAGTCAGTACGCAGCCGGCCTCGTCCCGCCCGGCAATACTGATTTCATCGGTCAGATTGCCTTGGGAAATGTGGTCGAAATGGTGCATGGCCTGGCGCATTGGTTTAACAATGGCGCGCAGCAACAGCAGCGTCGCCGCCAGCACCAGCCCCAGCGCCACCACGGCGCCGGCTGCGCCGAAATTGCGGATGCTCAGGTAGCGCTCGGTTTCCGCAGCGTATTCCTGGCGCGAGGCCTGCTTGATCGCGTTCAGCAATACGCTGACCTCGGTGTAGGCTTCCTTATAAAGGGGAATAACCTGTTGCAGCAGGATTTCGTTGGCCTTGTCGTAGTCTCCCGCCAATATGGCCTCGCGCGCCGGCACGAGACCTTCCTGCACGTAGCGGGTGCGCGCCGCATAGTATTTTTCCGCTTGAATGCGCGCCTCCGGCGCCATCTCGCGTTTTTTGAACTCGTCCCACAGCGCGGTGATTTCGTCGCGATTCTTGATGATTGCGTCGGTATGCGTGGTAAGGGCGTGATCGTGCAACCGGGCGAGCGGGTTGGTGGGGTTGTGTTGCAACCCGAGCATCACCTGAGCGCGGTTTTCGGTCATCAGCATGGTGATCTTCCACAGCATATCCACCGGCTCCAGGCGGTTGCGATAGGAAAAATCCAGCGCCTGGTTGGAAAGTGCGGTGCCGCCCAGCCCGATCAGCGCGGCGCCGACCAGTAGCAGCGCCATAAACCCCATGACGGCAAGCAGGCGCGCCCGGATACTGAGTTGCCGAAACCAACCGGGGCTGGTGTCGAGCTTCGCCTTGGTTTCGTTGAGCTGGCGGTAAAGCGCCTCGCACTGTTTCACCTGTTCCCGGCTCGGTTCGGAGCGCACCGACATATAACCGACCGTCTGGTCGTTTTCGCGTATCGGCACGACATAAGCTTCCACCCAATAGTGGTCGCCGTTTTTTGCCCGATTTTTCACGACGCCGCGCCACGGCAACCCCGCCTTGAGAGTGCGCCACAAATCCTCGAATGCCTGGGGCGGCATGTCGGGGTGGCGCACCAGATTATGGTTCTTGCCGATCAGTTCCTCGCGGCTGAAACCGCTCAACTCGACGAAGGTGTCGTTGGCATAGGTGGTTATTCCCTTGAGGTCGGTTTTGGAAACAATGTATCTTCCTTGCGGAAAAGGTATTTCGACTTGGCTAACGGGTAGATTGATTTTCATTTTTTTTCTCGTGGGCAATAGGCGCAACGCCGCCAGGATAGGCGGGGCAACGGAACCGGGGGGCTATATTGGCTTGATGCGGGGAGGGGGCGATAAATAGCGAAAACGCTGTGAAGAACAGACAGGCGATGTTGCTTTGTACATTTTTCTACTTCCGGTCGTAGTGAATTGCCAGCCGGTGCGGTATTCCCGCCCCCTAAATATAGATATTTTTTACCTGGCAATTCCGCGGTCATGAGGAAAGCAGCACCTGTTAGACTGGAACTTTGCGCCTCCGCCTTTCAGTCGGAGTGGCCTTTTTCAGGGATTTACAACCGCAAAAAAGCGAAGGAAATCTGTATTGTAATAATACTGTAACATGTATAAGGGACGCAAGGTTATTGTAAATTTTTTATTGATTTGTCAACGATATTACGTACAGCGACAAGCGCTCCGCGTAGGTGCGTTGAGAACATCGAAATTCCTCTGTACCCTTTAGCCTCCATTCTGGTAATATGGACGCTTTTTGCCAGCTCTGTTGGTGCGGATTTTTTCCGCATAAACGCACCCGCGCTATTTGGCTGGCAGGGTTTCAGCCACTGGAGGCGGGGAAATCATTTCGCTGGAATCTCCTGAGGGGAAGTTTTCATGCTCGAAAATATGCAAGTCGGAAAGCGGTTGGGGGGCGGTTTTTCCGCTGTGGTGCTGGTGTTTGTGGCGTTATTGACAATATTGGCCGCAGCGTTCCTCCACATTACCCGCAATGTGGAGCAAATACAGGCGGAAACCTTGCCTTACGTGCTGCTGGCGGACGAGGTAAACACGTTGCGCGTCGATGTGCAGCAATTCCTGACGGATGTCTGCGCCACCCACAACCCGGACGGATACAAAGAGGCTGAAGCGGCGGCGCAGTCTTTCCTGGAGAAGCTGGGAAAATTCAAGCAAATGTACCGTCAGGAGAACGACACGGATTCGTTAAAAAAAGTCGATGATATCGAAGCGTCTTTCAACGAGTATTACGCCGTGGGCAAGGAAATGGCGGGGGTGTATATCGCCCAGGGGAAAGATGCCGGCAATGTGGTGATGGAACGCTTCGACAAGGCCAGCGACAACATCAGCAAAAAAGTGGAAGCGTTGCGCGAACAACAGGTGAAGGAAGCCAACGCATTGGTCAACAACACGGTCGGCTCCGCCAAATCGTCCATAAACTGGATGGTAGCCGGCAGCGTGGCGACGCTATTGCTTAGTGTGTTTCTCGGCGCCTTAATTACCCGTTCCATCACCCGTCAATTGGGCGGAGAGCCGGCTTATGTCGCGGACATACTCAAAAAAGTGGCCGAAGGCGATTTGACTTCGGTGATTGAACCGCGCCGCAATGATAACGGCAGCATGTTGTACGAGTTGAAGATTATGGTGGAAAACCTCTCCGGCATCATCGCTGAAGTGCGCCATGCGGCGCATTCCGTTTCCGGCGCCGCCGAAGAAGTCAGCGCCACCGCGCAGAGCATGAGCCAGGCAACCAGCGAACAGGCGGCAAGCATAGAACAGACGGCGGCCTCCATCGAGCAGATGACCACCTCGATTGACCATGGCGCCGGGAACGCCAAAGTCACCGACGGGATAGCCGCACAGGCCGCCAGGCAGGCTACCGAGGGCTGCCTGGCAGTGAACGCCATGGTGGCGGCGATGAAGCAGATTGCCGACAAGATCGGCATCGTCGACGATATTGCCTACCAGACCAATCTGCTCGCGTTGAATGCCGCTATCGAAGCCGCGCGCGCCGGCGAGTTCGGCAAGAGCTTCGCGGTGGTGGCGGCGGAAGTCCGGAAGCTGGCCGAGCGCAGCCAGATTGCGGCGCGCGAGATCAGCCATGTGGCGGGCGGCAGCGTGGAACTGGCCGAGCGCGCCGGCCGCCTGCTGGATGAAATCGCCCCGGCGATCAACAAGACCTCCGACCTGGTGCAGGAAATCAGCGCTGCGTTGGGTGAGCAAGCAAGCGGCGCAACACAGGTGAACTCCGCCGTCGGCCAGCTCAATCAGATAACCCAACAAAATGCCATGACTTCGGAAGAACTGGCGGCGACTGCGGAAGAAATGAGTAGCCAGGCCGGGCAATTGCAACATGCCATGGCATTTTTCACGGTAGGGCGCGTCGCGCCGGATATGCCGGTTGCCGGCAAGCAGGTGTAGCCCGGAGAACCGCTTCAGCGCTTGATCTACAATCATCCTAAGCCGGACGAGCCGGAACCAAAAGCATTTACCGCAGAGACGCAGAGACGCAGAGAAATCAATGAAAATGGTGAGACCATTCAATTTTACAGCCCATTGTTTTTCCTCAGCGCCTCTGCGTCTCTGCGGTGAATGGTTTTTTCCTGGAAGGAGAACAAATTTACCCTGGCTACTTAGTCTCGAAATATACCATGGTAAAATAGCGCCATCATGATTCGAAATATCAGCCCATGCGTTTTTTAGATGTTAAAACCGACTACGCCTTCAAGCGCGTTTTCGGCTCGGAAGGCTCGAAGCCGGTTCTTGTCGGCTTCCTCAACGCGATGCTGGAATACTGCGGCGAAAATGCCATTGTCGATCTCACCATCGTTGACCCCTACCAAATCCCCATGCTCAAGGGCATGAAAGACACCTACGTGGATGTCAAGGCTGTGCTGGCCAACGGCAAACACGTCATTATCGAAATGCAGGTGCTCAACGTGGCGGGGTTTGAGAAACGCATACTGCACAATGCCGCCAAGCAATACGCCACCCAGTTGCTGAAAGGCGAGGATTATGCCTTGCTGAACCCCGTCATCGCTCTGACCTTCACCGATTTCACGCTGTTTGAAGGCAGCCAAGCGCACATCAGCCGCTTCCGGCTCAGGGAGCGCGATCGCTTTATCGAATACAGCGACGAGGTCGAACTGATCTTTGTCGAACTACCTAAATTCACCCTCGAAGCGGATGCCTTGCAACATATTCAAGACAAATGGATTTATTTCGTCAAAAATGCCGGCAGCCTGGAATATATCCCCGACAGCCTCGCTCTTGACCCCCACATAAACGAGGCATTCCGCCGGATCAACGAAGCGGCGATGACCCCGGAAGAGCTGGAGATTCAATTTAAGCGGCACGATTTCATCATCTTGCAGCGCGGCTCGTTGAAATTCGCGGAAGAAAAGGGGATGGAAAAAGGGCGTCAAGAGGGGCGCGAAGAAGGCGCGCAAACCAAAGCCCTGGAGGTTGCGCGCAATCTGCTGGATATTTTGGACGATGCCACCATTGCCGCCAAGACAGGCTTAAGCGTAACTCAGGTCGAGCTATTGCGACAGACCGGCACAAGGTAACGAAGTATGGATATTGCAGCAATAAACGATAAAGAATTCAGCCAGTTCCAAAATCTGATCTACAAAATCGCCGGTATCAGCCTGTCACCCGCAAAAAAACCCCTGGTCAGCGGGCGGTTGGCCAAGCGCCTGAGAGAACACAGGTTGTCGAGTTATGGCGATTACTTCAAGCTGTTGAGCAGTGGCAAGCATCCGGACGAAATTCAGGCAGCGGTGGATTTGCTGACCACCAACGAGACCTATTTTTTTCGCGAACCGAAACACTTCGACTTCTTGCGCGACAAAGTGCTGGCCAACCACAAGAAAGGCCGGGCGTTCAGGGTATGGAGCGCTGCCAGCTCCAGCGGTCAGGAAGCCTACACCATCGCCATGGTGGCGGCGGATTGTCTGGGAGACCAACCATGGGAAGTAGTGGCTTCGGACATCAGTACGCGCGTGCTGGAACATGCCCGCACCGGGCATTACCCCATCGAGCAGGCGCGGCACATACCCGACCGTTACCTTTCCAGCTACTGCCTAAAAGGCGTCGGCTCCCAGCAGGGAACGTTCCTGATCGACAGCAGCCTGCGCAGCCGGGTGAATTTCATGCAGATCAACCTCAACTCAACCTTGCCAAAAATAGGGGAGTTTGACTTGGTTTTTCTGCGCAACGTGATGATTTATTTCGATGACGAAACCAAGCGCCAAGTGGTGCGCCGTATTATGGCGCAACTCAAATCCGGCGGCCACCTGCTCATCGGCCACTCGGAAAGCCTCAACGGAATCGTGGACGAACTAAAGCAATTGATGCCATCGGTGTATCTCAAACCGTGATTATCAGAGGACAGAAGACAGAAGACAGATTTTGAGGAAGGTTTTCTGCCGCCAAATCCATAACAAAGAGGATGGTTTTGCTGTCCTCTGTTCAACCTTGCCAAAAATAGGAGAGTTTGACTTGGTTTTTCTGCGCAACATGATGATTTATTTCGATGACGAAACCAAGCGCCAAGTGGTGCGCCGTATTATGGCGCAACTCAAATCCGGCGGACACCTGCTCATCGGTCACTCGGAAAGCCTCAACGGAATCGTGGACGAACTAAAGCAATTGATGCCATCGGTATATCTCAAACCGTGATTATCAGAGGACAGAAGACAGAAGGCAGAAGACAGATTTTTAGGAAGGTTTTCTGCCGCAAAATCCATAACAAAGAGGATGGTTTTTCTGTCCTCTGTCTTCTGTCTTCTGTCTTCTGAACCCATGCGCAAACCGCCGCACGTTATCGAGATTTTCCTGCAACCGGGTGATTTATACTTCGGCGACCGGAATACGCGCATCCGCACCCTGCTGGGGTCATGCATTTCGATTACCATCTGGCATCCCAAATTGCTGATCGGCGGCATGTGCCATTATATGTTGCCTACCCGCAGCCAGCCGCGCACCACCCCGCTGGATGGGCGCTACGGTGACGAAGCTCTGGAATTGTTCATGAACGAAATCCGGGCGGCGGGAACCCGTCCCAGCGAATACGAGGCCAAACTGTTCGGCGGCAGCAATATGTTCGTGGGAAACGGGAAAATTCAATGCACTGAGAAAAACTGCGCCAATCCGCTTATCGCTTCGTGCCGCGATATTTCCTGCCGTAACCGACGTAGTGCGCGCCTGTTGGCGGAGCGCCACGGTTTTACCGTCAAGGCGGAGGGTTTGGGCGGCACGCAACCCCACAACGTCCTATTCGATATCTGGAGCGGACACGTTTGGATCAAGCGTCCGCCGAAGGGGTTGGAAATTAATGAGAAGGTTGCTTGATTATCCTAGAAACCTCCGTTGACCGCTTGCTAAGATGCGTAATAGGGTAGTTTTAAACAACTTTGTCATATATTTTGCGTTCACCTGTATGGTGAGAACGCTACGAGCTGGATTGCACGGTTTTCCGGGCGCATGGCGGCGTTGCAACTCCAAGAGAAGGCAATGGAATAACCATTGCGCGTCGTTGCGCCTCTTGTGCCCAAGCCGTAGGCTGTCGGGTATGCCCTGCACCCGGAAAACCGCACACTCCAGCCCGTTCAACGGAGATTTCTAGGATTATGCAAACAATCAAAGTCTTGATCGTCGATGACTCGGCTGTGGTTCGCCAAGTCCTGTCCGCATTGCTCGGCGGCGACCCTGCAATCGAAGTGCAGGGGGCGGCTGCCGACCCGATATTTGCCATGGAAAAAATGCGCGTGGCATGGCCGGACGTGATCGTGCTGGATGTCGAGATGCCGCGCATGGACGGCATCAGCTTTCTGAAGAAAATCATGAGCGAGCGCCCAACCCCGGTGGTGATCTGCTCGACCTTGACGGAAAAAGGGGCGGAGACGACCATGCAGGCGCTGGCGGCGGGCGCCGTCAGCATTGTCACTAAACCCAAAATCGGGCTGAAACGTTTCCTGGAAGATTCGTCCTCGGATATTGTCGGCGCGGTCAAGGCGGCAGCGCAAGCCAATGTCCGGCGCATGGCGTCGGTGTCGCAAGCCAGGTCGGCGCAGCCGCTCAACGTGCCCCCCAAACTCAACGCGGACGCGATACTACCTGCCGCCAGCGGCCAGGCCATGGCGCAAACCACGGAGCGCATCGTCGCCATCGGCACCTCCACCGGCGGAACGCAAGCGCTGGAAGTGGTGCTGACCGCGCTGCCGCGGGTGTGCCCCGGCATCGTCATTGTCCAGCACATGCCGGAAAAATTTACCGAGGCGTTTGCCAATCGGCTGGACGGCATCTGCCAGATTGCAGTCAAGGAAGCCAGCAACAATGACCGTGTCCTGCCGGGACGCGCACTAATCGCGCCAGGCGGAAAACACATGGTATTGCGGCGTAGCGGCGCGCAGTATTTCGTGGAAGTGCTCAACGGTCCGTTGGTGAATCGGCACCGCCCGTCAGTAGATGTGCTGTTCCGTTCGGTTGCCAAGGCGGCAGGCAAAAATGCGCTGGGCATCATCATGACCGGTATGGGCGACGACGGTGCGCACGGACTCAAGGAAATGCAGGACTGCGGAGCAACAACTTTCGCCCAAGACGAGGAAACCTGCGTGGTGTTCGGTATGCCCAAGGAAGCCATCAAGCTGGGCGCTGCGGGCAAGGTGGTGCCTTTGCAGGAAATTCCGCAGGTGATTATTCGGGGGTGAGGGTGTAGGGGTGAGGGGTGAGGGGTGGTGAGGGGTGAGGGGTGAGGGGGTGTCGGCGCTACGCGCCGGGGTTTTACGCCTCACGCCTCACCCCTCACCCCTCACGGCCCCCCTCCCCCCCCCCCCCCCCAGCCCCCCCCCCCCGTCCCCCTCAGGACCCGAAATACCCC
>Ga0172380_10008108_pt1 | contig 11627 bp, 11 predicted proteins | sample Leawe162metaG_FD_119747 | JGI IMG/M metagenome (GOLD analysis project Ga0172380, IMG submission 119747) | Leachate microbial communities from a municipal landfill in Southern Ontario, Canada - Leachate well 162 metaG | ecosystem: Engineered > Solid waste > Landfill > Unclassified | place... | reverse complement strand
TACAAGGACATGGATCTGATCGCCAACTGCACGACGATCTGGGGCACCAACTACAACGGCCAATATGCCGAGATCTACAACCGCATCCTGGGTCTGGAGCGCGTCGAAGCGGAACTGTTCCCGTACGGCGATCTGGTGCGCAGCGGTGCGATGGTGACCATCGGCAGCGATATGCCCGCATGCGAGCCGCGGGAAGTGCCGCCGTTGATGCAGATCGAAGCCGCAGTGACACGGAAGCGACCGGGTGTCCCTGGCGACATACCGTTGCGCCCCAAAGGTGCGATGTCACTGGCAGACGCCTTGCGTGCGTACACGATCAATGGCGCGTTCGCACTGCGCCTTGATGACAAAGTGGGCTCGATCGAAGTGGGCAAGGATGCCGACTTGGTCGTGTTGGGCGAAGACTTGTTCGCCGTCGAGCCAGAGCGCATCCACACGGTCCCGGTAGTTCTGACCATGATGGACGGCACGATCACCTTCGAGGCGCCACAGGATTAGCCAGGGTTGGGTGGTTTGTGCGACAGGATGGTGAGATGTGGTCGCAGCGCGACCAGAATCCACCATCGTGATCTTGTTTGGGCTACCTCGGGAGGTCGATCACCTTGCAGTTGCCGCGGATTTGGTCGCCTTGGTCGGCTAGGACGATATTGGGCTTGCGGCAGATGATGGTGTCGTCGGGTTTGCCATCGATCGCGTTGATCAATGTCCTTCCGCGGCCACCGATTAAGGTGTCACTTCCGTTACCGCCAATGAGTAGGACCTTGCCGGTGCTTGAGGCCTTGATCCAGTCGTTGCCTGGTCCGCCATTGCCGGCCGAGTTGGGTGACGCGAGCACGATCCGGTCCTTGCCGGGTCCGCCCTCGGCCACAGCCTTGCGATGTTTCACGCTCATGCTGTCTGCCCCGTAGCCAGCGAACAGCACCGACCCTGCCTTGCGGGTCGTGAAGTTGTCCGCGTGCGCTGAACCATAGGCGATTCGTTTGCCAACAAACATTGCTTCGGCGCTCTTGGGTCGGCACAGCAGCTGCACGTTGATTCTTGTGCCGACTGGAACATCGGCTTTGGAGATGTGGAACTCCCCGTTCTCTTTTGCTCGCAGAGTTGCACTCGGGACCACCAGATCTGGTGAACTCGCAGTTACCTGGGTTGCCTTGCGCCCGGCAGGGCATTTCACCGATACCGTCGCCGGTGTGGTGAAGACTCGGTTCACAACTTTGAGTCGTGGGTTTCGCTTCGCACGGGTATCCCCGCGGGTGCTCACACGGCCTGCTGTGGAAACAGCTGTGTGCGCCGTGCTGCTCGCGATGGATAGCGAACTTGAACTCCCGGATGAGCCAACCGTCAGAGGTGACTGCCCAGTTTGAATCGCTGGTGTCAAACCAAACTGTGGCGGTGCCATGCAGTAGGCGGGAAGGTTCTGGCTCGTCATCGGCGAACCTAGGTACACGGCGTACAGGCTGTATGACCCGCTAGGCAGTAGCGGAGTCGACAACGTTGCAACGCCGTTCGACAAGGTGGCCTCAGCGATTGGCGTGTCCTGGTTGGGAGAGGAATTCGTGGATTGGTCAGCGCAATCCTTGGTTGGCGGGTTCGAAACACCGGGGGTCGCCTGCTTGAACAGCGCGACCGTCCCGGTCGGGGAGGCGCCACCGTCGGGTGCTGTCACGGTCGCGGTGAAGTGTGCGGCGCTGCCAGTTGCGACGCTCGTTGGTCCAGTCATCGTGAGCGCCGAGATGTACGAGGTATTGGTCGCGATCGAGTAGTTGTCGCCGCAGTTTGCGACGTACTGATCATCCGCGACAGAACCGCCGGAAGCGGTTTGCCACAAAGCCGCGGCGTTCCAGTGCCGACTCCCACTGCTGCCGTTGAAGGCCGTGTAGGTCAGCGATGATCCGATGTTGGTTCCGGCGCTGTCGGTGTAGATCTGCGAGATGCTGACTCCGCCACTCTGACCGTCACAATCGAAGGCTCTGGAATATCCCAGGGCGGTGCTCGAAGTCCACGTTTGCGTGTCCCACATTCCGATGCTCTTGTTGCCGCTGGCTGCGACGTAGGCGCACGTGTAGGTGGACCCGGTCCACATGAGCGCGTTGGAGGATCCGCCGGTCTTATTCGTACAAATGCCAGCGTTTGCCGGAGGTGCGGCGGCCACGAGGCCAATCGTGGTGGCCAGAAGCGCTCCGCCGACGAGTAGGCCGCGGGGAGTGAATCGGCTTCGTCGCTGGCCGCGCTCTGCGGCGGGCTGACTTGTCATGTCGCTCAAGATAGGTAGCGCATGGACGGGAAGCAACATCGAATCGACTATGTCAGCGGGGAGTGACTAGTGGTCTGTGGTGCCTCGCTGCGGGAAGTTGCGATGCCGTTGAGGTCTGAGACCTGCAACGCCTTTCGCCGTCGTCTGAGTGGCTACGTCTTGGCAATGCCCAACATGCGACTCTTCAGCGGTGGCACGTCTGGCGCAACAGAGCTGATCGAGTGCAAGGTTTTGGGGCAGACTCGCCGCATGAGCCACAACCTGACAATCGACGAACTAAAGGCCGCCAGCGACGCTTTCTACGTTGCTCTTGCGGACGTGCTGGCTGGTGACGGTGAGCAGATGTTGCAGCTATGGTCGGCGGCAGACGATGTCTGCTTCATGGGGCCGATGGGCGACCTAGTGGCTGGGGCAAAGGCTGTGCGCGATGCATGGCAGGCGCAGGCGGACAGCGCGATTGGAGGGTCTGTATTTCCAACCGACCTTCGCTTGGTCGTCGGCGGACCGATCGGCATCGTGACGAATTGGGAGCACGGTAGCGGTCACGAAGGTGTTGATCACGATGTCCGAATTCGCGCCACATCGACGTATCGCCGCGAGGGTGACGCCGTCCGAATGATCGGCCATCACACCGACTTGATCGTCTAGCGCGCGTTGATACAGCGGCGTAGCAGGCGGTCGCCGCAGCTCACCTCTGCAATCCACGCTTCTCGCCTGGATCCACTTCACTCAAGCACCCATTCGTCGCCCCACGAAAATACTTGTGTAGATGTGTCATCTACACAAGTCCAGTCATGTAAATGACACATCTACCGCGGATCAAACCCAATGGCGGTAGCGGGATGCAGGCGTTGGCGTGGCAGTCACAGCCGTGGGGACATGTGCGGCCAGTTATGTACTGCATTCAAGATCAACACAGGGGCTTTTCGCGCTGTGTCGTGCTGCATAGCTCTGTGATCTTGCGGTCTTGAGGTTCAAGGGAATTCGCTACGCGCACTTGAGATCTCGAAGGAACTGGTTGCCCGCGCGCGAATAGACGACAATCGTGCGGCTTGGCCTGAAGCCGATGGTTGCCCTGCCTGCGTGATTTTCTTTCAAGAGGGCAACCTGTGGGCCTGCGGATATCGCTGGAACACCACCCGTTGAGATGGGCATGGCCACCGACGAACTGGCTTGGCGAGAGTTTCGCGACCTGAATGAGTCGTGGGACCCCACGATTGTGGATCAGGTCGAACCCGACGCGAACGGCGTTCGGTGGCTCGGCCATTTTGGTGATTCTGCAATGTCGGACATCGGTCATATCTATCCGCCCGCACTCGAACCGCAGATAAGAGAATCCTGCGCATCGTGAGGCATCGCTCCGCGCTTGTGAGGAGCCAGATCGGATTCGACAGCGGTCACTCCGCGACTCGTGATGCCAGATGTGTCGTTTACGCGACTCAGTTCGTGTGGATGACACATCTGCAGGGAGTTACAGCGGTGGCAGGGGGTTGCGGGCATTGGTCGCAGGTCCTTGGCGCTTTCCAAACCGGCGTCGCGGATCCTTGCATCATCCGTTGGCTATTCCGGTGACCGCGCGCGCATTGCAGATGAGTTTGGTATCCCGTCCCCGTATCGCGCTCCTGCCGGTACGTGACATGCTCGTCGACTATGGAGCCGACACAGTCCGATACTGCTGGGATTGATGGTGAACGCCGCCTCACCTTTAACGGTCTACCGGAACGCATCAAGCCCGAAGACATGGTGACCGAGATTCCTGCCACCGACGCTCAAGACCCCGAAATGGGACGTGACACCCAGCGCGATTTCATGTTCCGATACCTCGGATAGGCAACGCTTGGTGGTGGGCGGCACAGTTTGGTGAGATGTGGTCGGCGGATGGCCAAACTTCACCAACCTGTTGGGTCTAGCTCAAAGCTGGCAGGGGGATGCCGGTGTTTGCGTGGCAGTCGTAACCGTGCGGAACCCTGTACAGGTACTGCTGGTGGTAGTCCTCGGCGTAGTAGAACGGGCGGCCGTCGGCGGGTGCGATCTCCGTCGCGATCGGGTCGTAACCTCGGGCGACTAACACCTCGTTGTACGCCTCGCGGGTCGCTTCGATGAGTTCGCGCTGAGTGTCGTTCGTCCAGTAGATCGCGCTTCGGTACTGGGTGCCGATGTCGTTGCCTTGCCGGTACACCGTGGTCGGGTCGTGGTTCTCCCAGAACGTCTTGAGGACGTCGTACGTTGAAATTTCGCCAGGCTCGTACGCAACCATCACCGCCTCGGTATGGCCCGTGCGCGCGGTGCACGTTTCTTCATACGTTGGGTAGGGCGTGAACCCACCTTGGTATCCGACCGCTGTTGACACCACACCTTGGCGTTGCCAGAACTTCCGCTCAGCACCCCAGAAGCAGCCCATGCCGACGTAGAGAACTTCGGTCGTCGGCGTCCAAGGACCTTGTAGCGGTGTGCCAAGAACAGCGTGCACCGCGGGTACCTCGTACGGGTACCGATCGCGGCCTGGCAGGGCGTCGTCGGGGGCAATCATGGTCGTCTTGCTGGATCCGAACAGCCAACTCATGGGCCAAGCATCGACGCTCGAGGCCAGGTTGGCAAGCGTGTTCGCCCTCGGCCGCGAGGGCCGCGCCTACGGATAGATCGACAAGAACAAGAACGACGCAAAGAGGATCAGGTGAACCCCGCCCTGCAATCGCGTCGCGCGGCCCGTCACGACCGTGAGCGCACCAACGATCACCGTCAACGTCAGCAGCACCATCTGAGTCGACCCAAGGCCAAGAACCAACGGTCCGCTCAACCAGATGCTCGCGATGGCGATGGTCGGAATCGTCAACCCGATGCTGGCCATCGCTGACCCGTAGGCGAGGTTCAAACTGGTTTGCACGAGGTCGCGCCGAGCCGCCCGCACGGCCGCTAGCGACTCTGGCAACAGCACCAGCAGCGCAATGATGACGCCAACAAATGACGGTGGAAAGCCCACGCTTGCGACGGCTGCCTCGATCGCCGGGGACTCCACTTTCGCTAGCCCCACAACTGCAACGAGAGAGACAATCAAAAGCAGGAGGCTCGTCCACGCAGCGCGCACTGTTGGTCGCGCATGCTCATCGACTTCCTTGGCGATCGGTTCGCCGTGCGCATCCCGCTTGCGCTTGCGACCGCTTGAGGTGAGCTCGACCGGGACGAAGAAGTCGCGGTTTCGCCCAGTTTGGGTGAGCACGTACATGGTGTACAGCGCGAGCGAGGCCACAGCCGCAAAGGCGAGTTGACCCGGCGTGAACACCGGGCCGGGGGAGCTGGTGGTGAAGGTCGGTAGCACTAGCGTGAGTCCGGCGAGTGAGGCAACGGTGGCCAGCGCGGCCCCTGCGCCTTCGGCGTTGAACAGCGCGACGCCGTTGCGTCGAGCGCCCACCCACAGCGATAGGCCGACGATGCCGTTCAAGGTGATCATCGCCGCGGCAAATACCGTGTCGCGAGCCAGTGTCGAGGTGTCTGACTTCCCAGCGATCATGAGCGTGACGATGAGCGCGACCTCGATGATCGTGACGGCGACTGCCAGCACGAGCGAGCCGTAGGGCTCTCCGACTCGGCTCGCGACGATCTCCGCATGGTGAACCGATCCGATGACGGCAGCGGCCAGCACGACAGCGATCACAATCACCAGGAGGGTGTTGGGTACCCGCCCCCACACCAACACCAGGCACACGGCGGCGATGATCGGCGCCACAGTTGTCCATTCCGGGATCGAAAAGCGACTCGACTTCGAGGTCTCGGAAGGGGTCATTCAGGCATTCTGTCACCCACTCCGTTCCGTCGGGCCGCTATCTTGCACTGGGTGCGGGGATTGGTGTGGTGCAGGTCCGCAAGGCAGCGAATACCCCGCGAGCCCGGTGTGCCCGTGTGGTCGAATACAGCCTATGCGCGTGTTGGTGACAGGTGGAACAGGACGGCTTGGATCGTCGGTCGTTAGTCAGTTGCAAGATCGAGGCCACGATGCCGTGATTGGATCGCGAACCAGCGGTCCGAACCGAGTCGTGATTGACCTCGCGACGGGCGAAGGAATACCGAACGCCGTCGCCGGTGTTGACGCGATCGTGCATGCAGCCAGCGACCCCGGACGACACGCACAGGCCACCGACGTAGATGGCACTGTGCACCTAGCGAAGACCGGTGTCCCTGTGCTCTACACCTCGATCATGGGGGTCGATCGCCACCCGTTCCGCTACTACAAGATCAAGCGCGAAGGTGAGATCGCGCTTGCCGCGAATGCAAGCCAGTGGACAGTGCTGCGAGCGACTCAGTTCCACGCCTTCATTGACTACTTGCTCGCGGCGTCGAAGTCAGCGGCGATGAAGCTGCCCGGGAACCGGGGGTCAGCGCCGCGCTTCCCGGCTTCGCGCGGGTTGAAGTTCCAACCGGTCGCGCATGAGGAGGTCGCGGGACAGATCGTGGACCTCGTCGAGGCCGGTCCGACGAACTCCATCGAACAGTTCGCTGGCCCCCAACAGTTTGATTCCGCCGAGCTCACGCAAACGTGGGCGCAGGTCCGGGGTGGGCGGCCGTTCTATCTGCCAACCGCGGGCCGAATCGCACGCGCGTTCAAGGACGGTGCCGTGCTCGCCGAACCTGGTGTTCCGGTTGGTTCGAAGACCTGGGCTGAATACTTGTCGCAGACCGGCTGATCGGTGCCGGAAACCACGTCACGCGCAACTGCGCTAGCGCAACGCCTGCCCTGGCTCAGAGGGCTCCCGCGGGAAGTCGGAGTGCTGGCTGCGATCGCTTTCTGCGTCGCGTTGGGCTTCGGAATTGTCGCGCCAGCGATCCCGGTATTTGCTCGCACATTCGGCGTCACGGCCCTGCTAGCGGGAGCTGTGATCAGCGTGTTCGCTCTCATGCGGCTGATCACCTCGCCCGGTGCAGGTGCGCTGGTGAACCGCGTTGGCGAGCGAGCCGTGTTGTCGTCCGGGCTCGCGATCGTCGCAGTGTCGTCCCTACTCGCGGGCTTCTCACAGACATACGTGCAGTTGCTGGTGCTGCGTGGAGTGGGTGGTATCGGTTCGGCGATGTTCACGATCTCAGCTATGGCGCTGCTCTTGCGAACTGCTGGCGAGGACCAACGAGGCCGCGCCGCGAGCGCGTTCCAGGCGGGTTTCCTTTTCGGAGGGATCACGGGTCCGGCTGTTGGCGGTCTGGTGGTCGGCTTCTCGATCCGGGCACCATTCTTCGTTTATGCGGTGACCCTAGGCCTGGCAACCTTCGTCGCGATGACCTTCCTGCGCACCCCCGAACAAATCGAAGCCGAGCGCCAAGCCCTCGCCGCCGCAACCTCGCCTTCCTCGACATCTGCCCCGGCAGCCGATTCCGAGGTAGACGGCGAGCCCGAGGCCCCGTTTGGTAGACACGCCCGGCCGGCCGGGCGTGTCTACCAAACGGAGGCCGCAGCGGGTTCGGGAGGCGCCGGGGAGCCCACGGATGAGGCCGCGAACGAGGGCGTGAAGGCGGCGGAAGGTAAGGGGAGTGACGAGGGTGAGCACGTTACGATTTGGGCTGCGCTACGCAATGGTGCGTACCGCGCGGCGCTCATGGCGAACCTGGTCAACGGCTTCCTGACCTTCGGAATCCGCACCTCGCTGGTCCCACTATTCGTTGTTGAGTCATTGCTGCGGGGCCCGGGCTTGGCAGGAGTTGGATTCCTTGTGGCCGCCGCAACCCAAGGTGTCTCACTGATCTTCGCCGGACGCATCACCGACCAGCGCGGCCGCCGTCCAGCGATGCTCATCGGGATGGCGACTACCGCCTTAGGTGCGGTCCTGTTGGCGATCTCGGTCGAGCCGATCCTCTTCGTCGTCTCGATGGGAGTGCTCGGCGTCGGCACTGCCTTCCTCGGTTCAGCGCCCGCGGCAGTCGTTGGCGACGTCATGGGCAAACAGCGTGGCGGAACGGTCGTCGCAATCTTCCAGATGATCGCTGATGTCGGAGCGATTCTTGGGCCGCTCCTCGCGGGCCTGCTTGCTGATCAACTCGGTTACCACTGGGCGCTCGGTAGTGCCGCGCTCGTCTGCCTCGTCGGCATCGCAGTCGTCTTCGCTATGCCGGAGACGAAACGGCGACAACCCACTTCGCCGACTTGATCCGAGCATGCGCGTATCGGTCGTGTTCCCACGATGAGACGCGCAGGGAACGTTCGGCAGGAGCGAACCAACGGGCGGACACCGGCACCAATTAGTGAGCGCGGCAGGTGGATGGTTCCGGGATGCTTGGATCGGGCAACCGCGGCAAGATGTGCGCATGAGTGCGACTCAAGCAAACACCGCTGCAGCGGCCCAAGACCTCATCCTTGCCATCGATATCGGTGGCACCAAAATGGCGATCGGACTGGTTGACAGCGACGGGAACGCCACCCACGTGGATCGCACCCCTTCCCCGGCAAATCAACGCGGCGACGCAATGTGGGACGCCTTAAACCGGCTCCTCGACAGCGTGCTTGCGAGCGCAGGCAACCCAGCCATCGTCGGAATCGGCGTGGGGTGTGCCGGGCCCATGATCTGGCCTGAAGGAATCGTCTCGCCCACCAACATCATCGGCTGGCGCGACTTCCCACTACGACGCAAGCTCGAAGAGCGCTTCAACGGCGTGCCCGTCCGACTCCATAACGACGCGATCTGCATGGCGATCGCTGAAAACTGGAAGGGCGCTGCGGCCGGTCACCAGAACGCCCTCGGCATGGTCGTGTCTACGGGGGTCGGTGGAGGCCTCATCGTCGATGGACGTCTCCTCGATGGTGGCTTCGGCAACGCCGGGCACATCGGCCACATCGTGATCGACCCCGCCGGACCCGCGTGCCGCTGTGGTGGTCGAGGCTGTCTGGAGGCCATCGCCCGCGGACCGGCGACGGTTGCCTGGGCCGTTGAGGAAGGCTGGACACCCCACACGGCGGGCGCCGCGCTGGATGGCAAGACCCTCGCCGACGATGCTCGCGCAGGAGACCAAATCGCGATTGAAGCGTTCCGTCGAGCTGGGAACGCGGTGGGCGTCGGACTGGCATCAGCGGCCGCGCTACTCGACCTCGACATCGCCGTCATCGGTGGTGGACTCGTCCAAAGTGGCGACCTCCTGATGACCCCAATCAGGCAAGCGTTCCAAGAGCACGCCGGGATGACGTTCGTGAAGCGGATGAAGATCGTCCCTGCCGAGCTTGATCAGCTCGCCGGAGTTGTTGGTGCGGCCGCACTGTTCGCCGACAACAACCGATACTGGGCTGGCGCGTAGCTCGCCTGACCACCGACTGTTCCCGAATGGCTAGTCCCTCCCGCGGTGAACCTTGCCGGAAGAGTGCAAATCTGCGCGAAATGATCGCCGGGAATATCTCGCCGGTGCGTTAGGTTCTGACTCGGCGAAACGAGAACTCAACACACGCGGGAGTATTTGTGGCGGATGCAGCAGTAGTGGCAGAAGGTCTGGTGAAGACCTACGGTGAGGTTCGAGCCTTAGACGGCCTTGATCTAGTGGTGCCGCAGGGAACGGTCCTTGGGCTCCTCGGACCAAATGGTGCGGGCAAGACGACAGCCGTGAGGATCCTGACGACGCTGTTGCGGCCCGATTCTGGCAAGGCAACCGTCGCAGGGATCGACGTCATCAAGAATCCCGACAAAGTCCGCGGCATCATTGGCCTCACGGGGCAATACGCGGCGGTAGACGAGTACCTCACCGGCCGCGAGAACATCAATATGGTGGGTCGGCTCTATCACTTCGAACCCGCGTGGGTGAAGAAGCGGGCCGACGAACTCCTCGAGCGTTTCCGCCTCACAGACGCAGCCGATCGTCCGGCGAAGACGTACTCCGGCGGTATGCGTCGCCGACTGGACTTGGCGGCAAGTTTGGTGGCGAAGCCCGAGATTCTCTTCCTCGATGAGCCGACGACTGGCCTCGATCCCCGTTCGCGGATCGAGTTGTGGGAGGTCATCGAGAACCTCGTTTCTGAGGGAACCACGGTGCTCCTCACGACCCAGTACCTGGAAGAAGCCGATCAGCTCGCTGAGGACATCGTGGTGATCGACCGCGGTCAGGTGATCGCCAAGGGGACGAGCGAAACGCTGAAAGACTCCGTTGGCGGTGACCGAGTCGAGATCGTGGTCAAGGACCCGACAACATTGGATGCAGCGACCGCCGCGCTCGCCGCTTTGGGTAGCAGCGAACCCAAGGTCAACATCGAAGATCGACGGGTCACGGTTCCCGTCACAGGTGGATCAACGGTGCTCGTCGATGTCGTTCGTGGACTCGACAGCGCTGGCGTCGTGCTCGAAGACTTGAGTTTGCGTCGCCCGACCCTTGATGACGTGTTCCTGTCATTGACCGGACGCACAGCCGAAGAGGAAGAAGCCGCCGACAAGAAGGCGCGTGCCCGCAGCAAGAAGAAGAAGGAGGCATCAGCCTGATGAGTGCGACCACATCCTTACAACCGTTGACGACAGGAACACCAGAGAAGCGATCACGGCCGCTCCTCGGCTGGCATCTGCACGACGGACTTGTCGTCGGCAAGCGGAACCTGATCCAGACGATCCGAGTGCCGGAACTGTTGTTCTTCTCGCTCGTCCAGCCGGTCATCTTCGTGCTGATGTTCGCCTACGTGTTCGGCGGTGCGATCCCAGTGCCGGGCGCGAGTGGCGAAGCCGGTGCCGAGGCGTATCGCGCGTACCTCATCCCAGGAATCTTCGCGCAGACAGTTGCATTCGCGGCGGCATCCTCAACCGTCGGTATCGCCGAAGACATGCACAAGGGCATCATCGACCGATTCCGGTCACTGCCGATGAAGGCGTCGGCAGTACTCTTCGGTCGAACATATGCCGACGCGGCGCGGATGATTCTCGTGCTCGCCGTCCTCACCATCACGGGCCTCGTCGTCGGATGGCGCATCAACAACGGCATTGCGAACGCCGTGCTCGCGTACCTGTTATTGCTCCTGTTCGCCTACGTCGTCGCGTGGATCGGTTCCTGGATTGGGCTGTACATGCCCAACCCAGAAACAGCGAACACCGCTGGCCTGATCTGGCTGTTCCCGCTCACGTTTATCTCCAACGCGTTCGTCCCACTCGCGGGGATGCCCTCAGGATTGCAGGCGATTGCAGCGTGGAACCCGCTGTCAGCGCTGACGCTGGCCTGTCGCGAGCTGTTCGGCAACCCAACTGGGCTTGCACCAGGTGAAGAGATCTACTGGTCGCTAGCGAACGCGGAGCTCTACACCTTGCTCAGCTGTGGTGTTCTGCTTGCCATCTTCGTTCCGCTAGCGGTCCGCAAGTACCGCCGCACAACCGCTCGCTAATCGCAAGCAGAACGGGGCGTATCCACCAACCGAGAGGTTGGTGGATACGCCCCGTTC
>Ga0172380_10008107_pt1 | contig 11628 bp, 10 predicted proteins | sample Leawe162metaG_FD_119747 | JGI IMG/M metagenome (GOLD analysis project Ga0172380, IMG submission 119747) | Leachate microbial communities from a municipal landfill in Southern Ontario, Canada - Leachate well 162 metaG | ecosystem: Engineered > Solid waste > Landfill > Unclassified | place... | reverse complement strand
GGCTCAGACGCTCGTCGACGGCGCGTTCAAGCTGGACGATAAGGGGCGCGTTGCGGACCTCGTGGGCAATCCGACGATCGCGGACGTTGCCGCCCGCCTGCCGGAGTTTCAGCCATTCCTCACGCCCCAGCAGCTACAGGTCATGGAGCAGCTTCGGGCGGAAGTCCAGCCCTACCACGATCTCTTGAGCAAGGTAGGCGTCGATGTGAACAGCCGGGCCGACGTACAGCCGGGCGGCTTCTACCTCCCGCGCGGGCGTGCCGATATTGAAGGCGCGGATCTCCCTGTCAAGGTGGGCAGCGGGCGTAGTGGTGGCGTCGGCGGGCGCAAGAGCTTCGAGAAGGGCGCGGTGTTCGACTCGCAAGCGCAGGGCATCGATGCCGGGTACCAGTACGCCCCACTCGAGGAGGCACTGCAGTCCTACGCGCGCGAGGCCGGGAACCGGATCATCGATCAGCACGTCGCCAACTACTTCAAGACGGTGACTGATGAGAACGGCGTGCCGGTGGGGCAGACTCCGCACGCGCGCCTCCTCGATCAGAATCCGCGCATCGCTGCCCAGGTCGAAGGCGTGCGGAGTTCGCTCCAATCGATGAAAGGGACGCTGACGCGGCTAACCGACCGCCAGCAGGCCGCGATTGACCAGTTTGTGAACAGCCCGGCCCCGGACCTCGCCGAACTCAAGGCCGCCCTCGATCAGCGTGTCGGCGTCAACGCCGTGGGTAAGGCAGGCGTGAACTACGGCAAGAACGTCACCGACCTGCGGCAGTCCATCCGTGAGACGCGAGCGAAGGTCGATAACCTCATGCCCGAATGGCAGCGCGCACTCGACCGGGCGCGGCAGACGCCTCGTGAGCAGGGAACCATCGGCATCGCCCAACTCAACGGCATGACCTTCCCGGACGTGGTGGCGAACGCGGCGAACAAGTACCTCGCGGCGGAACGTCCCCCAAGCGGACAGGGGGCGGCGGTCCTTCGCACCGTGAACGGCGTGAACAATCTCCTTCGGGGACTGCGGGCGAGCTTCGATGCGTCTTTCATGGGGATTCAGGGCTTGCTCGGTGCTGGTCGCGATCCTGTTGGTTACGGCAAGGCGCTGAGTATCGCGTACAAGGCGATTGCTGATCCGCAGGCGCTTGGGAAGTACCTCGTGGAGTACGACCGTAAGGCCGTGGCGAGCGGTCTGCCAACATCGAAGCAACTCATCTCGAACGGGCTTCATATCGGCGGCGCAGACACGGAGTTCGCGGCCGGCAAGGGGCTTCCGCTGATTGGTGAGGCGATTCAGAAGGGCTCCGTGCCGAAGACGGGACTGAACCCAATCCGCGGCTCCAACCGCATGTTTGGATACTTCGGCGACACGCTCCGGCTGGAACTCGCTCAGACCGCATTCGAGAACGCCAAACGCGGCGGCTTCGATATGGCGGACTCAGCCAACCTCCGAGCGGTCAGTAATGCCGCGAACCTCGCAACCGGATGGTCGCCGAACACTTTTGGGGGGGACGTAGGCAAACTCGCGGAGTTCGCGCCCCGATTCCTCCAGTCACAACTCGAACTTGTAACCAAGGCCGCGACCGATGGGAGTATCACCGGCAATGAGGCACGTATCGCTCTGAGTCGCACGATCGGCATGGGGACGCTTCTCACCGTCGCGGCTAATGAGGCCAGTGGCCGGCCAATTGATTACAAGGAGCTTCTGGACCCGAACAGCCCCAACTTCATGCGCATTCGCGTCGCGGGCCAGGACATCTCCCTCTTCGGCCCGTGGGACTCACTCACGAAGGCGGTAGTCAATCTGGGGCACGGCGACGTTGGCTACTTTGCCCGTTCCAAGGCGAGCCCGACAGTCTCGCTCGCGTGGGATCTCCTTAGTGGCTCGACGTTCATGGGCGATACCGCGGCGCTGAATAACCCCGGTTACCTCATCCGTCAGCTTCTCCCATTCTCCGTTCAGGACATCGGTCGCCAGCCATGGCAGCAGACCGCAATCGGCATGAGCGGTGTGAAATCCTCACCGCTTTCGCCGACAGAGGCAATGGACCAGATCGCCCAGGCGAAGTACGGCAAGGGCTTCTATGACCTTCTCTCCTCGCAGCAGGCGCAGTTGAAAGCCGACCATCCTGACACGTGGCAGCGAATGGTAGAGCGCGGCAACTCCAACCGCCAGAAGTACGAGGCGATCAAAGGCCAGTTCACGACGCAGCAACAGGCCGCCGACACGCAACTCCTTTCCGGGAAGATGACGCGCGAGGACTGGCTGAAACAGTACGACGATCGCAAGACGCAACTGGCCGGCGCGCAGCTCGCCATCTACGGGGCGGACAAGCCAATCACCAACCCGCGCAACGCGAGCGAACGCTACGCACAGATCCTCCAGCAGAATCGCGACGAGACGGGCGCCTACAACTGGGACGCGATCGACGCCGCCGTCGTGGGCCTCAAGCCCGAGGACCAGGCATGGATTCAGGATCGGCAGGGACTCGGAAACACACCCGTCGTCACGGCCTACAAGCAGGCCGCGGGGCTTCGCTCGAAATACTTCGACCTCCCGAAGTACAAGGGCTTCACGGGCAGTGAGGCGCAGCAGATTGACGGGCTCTGGACGCAACTGCGGGCGAACGTCCGCGTGCCGAACACGGGGCCGATGCTGTCGGAACTCAAGAAGCTGAATGCTGACGGGTCCATCGACCCGAAGATCTACAGCGGCGTGCGACGGCGGATTCTCGGCGTGCTGCGCACCACGAAGGACCGGGAGCGGTTCGTGAAGGCGAACCCGAGCATGGCTACCTTCTTTGGCGGGAACGGCAAGGGCGGCCCGCTCACAGCCTCAGAGGCCCAGCAGTTGCAGGGGGCAGCGTGAGCGCAACGGTCGAAGTGCGGTTTGTCCCTGTGATGTGTCCCCACTGCGGACGGCGGATCGCCGACGTTCAGCCGCCTACGGTGCTACGGACAACCTGCCCGCGAAGCCGCTGTGGGAAGCTGGTAACGGTGCCGGTCGCATAAGAGCGTCACGAGGATCGCGTTGTGCCTTGCGGTCCATGCACTGTTCATAGCCCGCCCCTTGGGGGCAATCGTCCGAGTGGATGAACCAGCCGCCGACGCCAGCCCAGAGGAGGTAGCCCGCAATCGCGATGATGATCGCCCAGGTGACGTATTGGGCCAGCCCCCACGGATTGCGCTTCGGCGTGGGAATGTATGAGCCGGTCGCGGGGTCGAGGTACGGCTTATCGTCGAGGTTCACGACAATTGCCGATGCTACCACTCTTGCCTAACGGTGGTATAGTACGAGCAGCCGTGTAAGCGGCTAAGCATTTCCCTCGCCCGTGCGCCCTTTCGTGACGCCAGAGCCTAACGGTTCTGGCGTTTTTCGCGTTCTCACGCGGCGAGGGGCACGGGGGGATTCCGTTGGCCGATACCGAGCTTGCCCCGGACCAGGGCGTTGATTCCGTTGTGGACGAGGCTTCGCCCTCCACGCCGGAAACGAGCGCCAACGCGGGCATTGAAGACCGGCTGGGGAAAGCACTCCTCGCCAGCATGGGGGACTTCCCGGACGAAACCGAGGAAGCGCCAGGGACCGAAGACGAACCCGAAGCGACTGTCGCAGAGGAACCCGAGGAGGAAGCGCCCGAAGAGGATGCGCTAACCGAATCGCCCGAAGCGGAATTGCAGCGCTGGGTTTCCCAGGTCAGCGAAAACCCCAAGAGTATCAACCAGATCCCGGCGAAACGTCACCCCGAGATCATGCAGGCCATCCTCGCCGTTGAACGCGATGTTCAGCAGCGGGCCGTCCAGATCGCCTACGAGCAGGGCATGGCCGCTGCCGAGCAGCAGTCCAAGGTCCGCGAGGCGGTCTCCCGCATTGACACGATGCGGAAGGAAGACCCGGAAGGGTTCGCTGATTGGGTCGACGAAAACCCGGAACAGGCCGAGGCGTACATGGCGCTCAAGCGGAACAAGACCGCTGCCGCCGCCGCTCCGGCCGATACCCAGCAGGCGCTCGCCAACCAGGCGCGCCGCCTCTGGGCGAAGCTCGACGCCTACCCCGATGTGAAGGCCGCGACGGTCACCAAAGCTCAGGGCGTGCCCCTCAACGAGGACGGCATCGGCCAGCTTGCGGAGATGGTCGCCGATGCCCTCGCAGACGTGAGGGCGAACGAGCGGATCAAGAACACCGAACCCGCCCGCAAGGCGGTGGAACAGCGTCAGCAGGCGGCGGCCGAGCGCAAGCAGATCCCGCGTCCCGAGGGGACCGGGGGACAGAAAGCCGAGACCCCGCTGACCGATGACGTGAACGAGCTCCTGGCAATGGGCCTCCGACAGGAGATGCGGAACAGCCGCAAAGCCGTCGCCGCCGGGAACTCGCTCCGCTAAGGAAAGGACATTCGCGTGGTCTACTCACTCGCTCAGTGGGCCAAGCTGGAAAAGAACCCCCTCAAGAAGGGGATTCTGATCGGGCTCGCGCAGGAAGGCCTTATCGCCGACCTGATGACGTGGCGCAGTATCGGCGGTCTCAACGAGACTGGCGTGCGCTTCGATTCCGTACCCAGCCCGGCCTTCATCCCGCTCGACGGCACCATCTCCGAGGCGACCGTCGACGGCCATCCGATCAACCACTCGGTCTACCGGCTGGCCCATCACATCGACATCCCTGTCCCGCTCGAGGATTCGACCGAGGACCTGATCGCCAAGCCGTCGCAGCAGCAGACGAAGCTCGCCCTCAAGGGCGCGGCCTACGTCATCAATGATCGTTTCGTCAACGGCGACCAGGGCACGGACCCTAACGGCTTCGATGGGATCGAGAAGCTGGTGGGCAACCTGGCCAGCGGTCAGACCGTCACGCCGGCCGCCGAGATCGACCTGACGGCCTCGTACACGTCGGCCATCGGCCAGTCCCTCATCGATCTCGTCCACCTTGGCATGGCCGCCACCGAAGGCCACATGCCGACGGCGGCCTTCACCAACAGCGACTGCCTCTACCAGTTGGAGCGCGTGCTGCGCCGTGAACAGCTCCTCGGCAATGACTACAACTGGAAGAACGCCCCGCTCGAGGTTGATGATCCGCGCCGGTCGCTCAACACGGCGTCGAGCAAACCCGCGTTCATGTATCGCGGCGTGCCGTTCTATGACCTCGGCTTCAAGGCCGACCAGTCGACCAAGATCATCGGCAACACCTACACCGAGGGCGGATCGACCGCGCACGGCACGCGCATCTACTTCATCAAGCAGGGTCCGGAAGACCTCGAAGGTATCCAGAACGACCCGCTTCACATCATGCCGATTGGCGTCCTCGAGTCGAAGGACTCCTACCGCTTCCGCCTGCTCTGGACGCTGGGCCTGGCCCTCTGGGGGCCGCGCTCCATCGTCAAGTGCCAGGGCATCCGGGCCATCTAAGGGAGGATGAACGATGTTCGATAACAACCTGTTCTTCCGCACGAGTGGCGCCGGGTCGATGTCTTCCACCGAAACGTCTTCGGCGATCACGATCAACGAGACCCCGTTCGACGGCCTCTCGGTCAACGTGATCATCCCGAAGCGCGACGTGGGGGACACCGTTCAGGTGACCCTCCAGCACTCCACCGACAACTCCACCTACACGACCCTCTACGCCTTCGACACGGTGGCCTCGATCACCGCGACGATTACCACGGCCCTCCGGCTGCGGCACCGCGTCAACACGCGGGCGAAGTACCTGCGCACCGTCTCGACGGTCGCCGGCACGTCCCCCGACTTCGGCGCTGTCCAGATCTTCCTCGGAGACCGGGACATGGCGAACAACTACACGGTGACGGCGGCCACCACGCCGGACACCTTCTAGCACGCGGGGAGGAGTGGGAATCCTCTCCCGCTCCTCCTCACCAGCCTTGCGGGAGGATACGCATGGAACCACGAGTCATCATTGGGGTGCCGCACGTCGGCAACTGGCCGGGCTACTTCGTCGATACGGTGATGTATCTGAAGAAGACGCCCGGGGCGTCGATCATCCGCGTCGAGAACAAGCCGGTCGATGTCGCCCGGAACTTGATCGTCGAGACGTTCCTGCAAACGGACGCCACCCATCTCCTGTTCCTCGACGCCGACATGACCTTCCCCGGTGACACGATCCTGCGGCTCCTCTCGCGGGACAAGGACGTGATCGGCGGGACGTACTTCGCCCGCACGGACACGCCCATCCCCCACATCTACGATTTCCAGCGTGTCGATGACCTCGGACGGCGCTGGTACGCCTCCAAAGGGCGCGAGATAGCCGAATACCTCAAGCGCCACCCTGAGCACTCCGTCTTCGGGCACGCCGCTGTCCTCCAGGACTCCGACGATGCCGTCCTCCGCTGTGACGCGCTCGCGACCGGTTGCATGCTCATCCGGCGCGAAGTCTTCGAGGCGATTGAGCCCCCGTGGTTCAAGTGCTGGCCGGACACGGCGGCGGGTGAGGACTTCTACTTTTGCGACAAGGCGCGAGGTGCGGGTTTCGAGCTCTGGGCAGACCTGACCGTCCAGTGCGGCCATGCCGCCCAGATGGTCTTCATCGGGCGTGAGGACTTCGTCGAGACGTTCGGCATCGGCACGCCTGACGAGCACGACTTCTCCGAGCCCGTGCTGGTGGAGGCCGGCCCGAACGGCCGCCGCGTCCGCCTTGGCCCGAAGCCCGCGGATTTCGTCTTCCCGCAGGACGTGGAGGGCTACGTCATCGAGGACGTGGCCCGGATGCTCAACGAACTCGCCCGGCAGACGCCCGTCGACGGGCTGATCGTGGAACTTGGCTCCTTCAAGGGCAGATCGACCATCAGCCTCGCGATGAGCGGGCGGAAGACCTGGGCGGTGGACAACTTCAAGGGCGAAGCGATTGAGGACGTGGACGACAAGCAGATCGTGCGCAGCCACCCCGACCATCTCAACGGCGGGTACAAAAAGGCGCTGATCGACAACCTCACACGCTACGGCGTGGCCGATAACGTCCGCATCTTCGACCGCAACACGGCGATTCCCCCGGACCTCGTGGAACCCGCGATCGACCTCCTCTTCGTCGATGCCGCGCACGACTATCCGTCGGTGACGGCGGACCTCGCGGCGTGGGAACCGTGGGTAAAAGACGAGGGCGTAATCGTCCTCGACGACGTGAACTTCCCCGGAGTGGCCAGGGCCGCCGCAGACCTCGCTGGACGCGGCTGGCGGCTCCTCACGGCCAGCAACCAGACCATCGCGCTCAAGCGCACAGGAGTAGTCCAATGACCGCAAAGTCCGCTCTCTCGCCCTACCAGAGCTACATCGTCCGCTCGCCCGACCCCGGCTACAAGGGGATGTCGGCACGCCAGGAGTTCCTCAATGGGCGGGCCAACGTCTACGGGCTGGCGAAGGACGCCACGCCGGTCGAGATCACCGCGCGCGAGCAGGAACTGGCCTGGTTCCTGAACGCGGGCTACACGGTGACCGAGGCCCAACTGCTCCAGCCGAAGGCCGACTAATGAAGACCTGCAAGAACTGCGGCCAGAAGATGGCGAAGTCCGTCAAGCGCTGCCCCAAGTGCGGGAAGGCGTGCTGACGTGCCGCCGATCAAAAAGACGGGCAGCTATCGCGGCAAGAGCAACAAGCTCGGCCACGGCGGACGGGCGGCGCAGATGAAAGCGCGTGGTGTCCCTGGCGGTGTGATCGGTGCCCGTGCGCGAGCAAAGGGCGCTGCTCCTGGCGGTCCCAACTACCACGGGAAAAGAAAGGCAAGGTGATGCAACCATCGCCATGACCGTAGCAATCCGCAACGGCACCGGCGCGACGCCCACATGGGCGGACGTTGGGGCCACGACCGCGAAGTTCAACCGGGTGGACACCCTCACGGGCACGACCGCCATCCCCACGCCCACCGCGACGGGGACGAACTTCTCCTACATCAAGACGTTCCAGATCAACATCACCGCGACCGGCTCACTCTCCATGACCAACGCCAAGGTGGAGAAGGTCACGAGCGAAGCCACGACCGGGACGAAGCTCTGGCACTACACCGGCCATGCCGTCGGCGTCTACGTGCAGGCGACCGCCGCCCCGACCGCCACGGGCGACAACAACTCGACCGCACCAACGCTGAACTCGGGGACGGCCACGGCGATGCCCGCGCTGGGCGCTGGCTCGACCTACGCGGCCGGCGCCTACAGCACCACGGGCGGCCAGGGCAACCTCGTCGAAGTGGCCCTCGGGGTCGACGCGACCAACACAAGCGCGGGCTCGGCCGTCTCCGTGCCGACGCTCCGATGGACTTGGACGGAGGGTGCCAATGATGTCGCCCCAATCGACATCGGGTACCACGGCGACTCTCGCAGCCTGCATCACAGCGGCGCTGACGAGCGAGATTCGTGGCAGAGCCCCGTCGGTCGCGGCGAATGGGTAGACCCCAACTAGGAGGAACCATGACTCAGCCTGAGACAGACCCCTTCGAGGGCCACGCGCCCCTGCCCGGCCGGCTCGCCTCCCTGGGCCGCCACATCACGGATGCTCGCGGCATGCCTTCGGGCTCGCCCGCGAACTTCGAAGCCCTCCGGGGCAAGAACTACGAGGACCTTCCCGGCGTTGAGGACGTGGCCTCTGCGGTGGCCGCGCTTGAGGCCGAGTTCGGGGAGCTGGCGTGAACGCGCCGACGCACCGGGTGAAGTGGAGGCTCGTCTACCACGACGATTCGGTCTTCATTGACGAACCGGAAGAGGACGCCTCTATCCGGCTCGCGCGGCCCGGTGCGTCCAATCTCCTCATCATGGAACTGTTGCCGGACGGGCGGCGGGTGCCGCACTGGCGCATCCCCTTGCGGGAACCACGGGCCAACGCATTGTTCGGCCCCGGCGGCTTCTCGCTCACGGGGGACGAGGAAGAGCTTCGGCCCGTCTTCTACCGGAAGCGGGGGATCGACGCCTTTGGTAAGGGCGGCGGCGCGGTGCGGACGCTGGGGATTGTCTTCGGCGCCGGGCGCGAGTCCGAGGACGGCGTGACCGGGAAGGGAAGGCTGTTCTACTGGCGTCCGGGGTTGCGGGAGCCGGTGAGTTGCCCGCCGCAGTACATCGACAACGCGATGGTCCAGTTGCAGATAGGCGAGCCCGAACCGGGGCCGATTGAGGTGGCGTGATGACAGTCCTGTTGAAGACGGCGAGAGACTACAGCTTTGACGTAACGAGGGGGATCTTCCTCCCCGGAGCGAACGGCGACGATGCACGGGAAGTGCTCTACCAGGCCGAGCGCAAGCGGACACCGCTGCGTGAGATGGCGGCCGAGAAGATATGGCGCTCCGAGGCAGAGCGCGACCGCTACGTGGACCGCGAGACGGGGATGCCACGCATAGGCGGGGGCTCCACGTCGGCCGCCTACTCGGTGGTTGGTGGTACGGCCTTTGCCGCGACCACGGGCGCAAAGACGGCCTTGAACTCCATCGCTCCTGCTGGTCACGGGCTCGCCCTGACAGAGTTTGCGGTGAGCATGGACGGCGTAACGAGCACGGCTGTCCCCGCAACGCTGGATGTCTGCCAGAGCACGCAGGCGACGGCGGGCACGAGCGGTGTTTCGCCGACCATCACACAGGTTCGGGGGCGAGCAACAAGCGGTTCAGCGCCAACGGGCGGCTCCAACTACACGGCAGAGCCGACCACCCTGACGGTCGTCAAGAAGTTCTACGTGCCGCAACTCATGGGAACGTTCATCTACCAGGCCCCGCTGGGCCGGGAGATCGAGTGCGATTCGAGCGGCGGCACGGTGAAGGCGCTGGCCCTGCGAATCAACGTCTCAGCCAACGTGAACGTCCTCAGCTACGCCGAAGTGGAAGCGGTCGGCTAAGAGGTGACGACGGCGGGGCCGAATGCTGCTTCTGCTGCTGCAAGCCGCGCTCGGGCCTCTGCTACTGCATGGACTAATCCAACTAATGCACTTGTCGAAGACGGGAGCCTGGCAACCTGTGCGGCAGCGGGAGCAACCGCGGGCACCGCGTATCTTGGCCTCACGGGAATGGGATGGAGCGGGTTGAGCGGAGCGACGATCAGTAACCTTCTTGTTGAAGCGAAGGCGCAGATTAGCGCCGGAACTGCCACGTTGTGGGTTCAGATAAATGACACCTCGCACAATCTAAAGGACACTGGGACCGCAACTGCAACAACGACTCTACAGTGGCTTACGGTATACAACGCTAACCCAGGGGCGTGGGCCGACACTATTATTCCAAGCAATACTGACGAGTATGAATTACTCGGGCTCAGCAACGGCATCACGTGGTCTGTAGACGCCTTCCGCGTCACTGTTACCTACACTCTTCCCAACTCGCGCATACCGCTCATCCAAACCCGCCAAGCGGTCATGCGGGCGGCGACGCGATGAGAACGGGGCGCGGGTTCCCGCAGACGACGGGGATGATCCGCGTTCCCTACCGGCCGCTTGTGACGGTCACGCTCGACCTCGCCACGGCGGCTGCTGTCTCGACCACCAACACGAAGGACGTTGCGGAAGACGCAGCAATCAGCCGAACCGCAACCCTCGACCTCGCGCAGGCTGCCGTCGTCACCACCACGGCGACCAGGGACGTGGCCGAGGATGCGGTTATCACCACCACGGGCACCAAGGACGTGGGGACGGACGCATCGCTCTCCACGGGAACGGTCGTCACCCTCGACCTGGCGACGGCGGCGGCGATCGGGTTCCAGTCGGCGGAGCGTCTGCAGGTGGGTGCGCCCCTCGATGATGGCAGCTGGTCTTCGTCAAGCTTCAGCGCCACGGCTACCGAGATAAACGCCGGTGTTGGGGGGCTCGGCCTGTTTACCCGGATGGCGAACGTCCAGATCCCCCAGGGCGCTCTCATCATCTCGGCTCAGTACAACATGTACATGAGCGCGAACGCTGCCGGGGCGAACCTCCAGATCCACGGCAACGCAGCGGATGACGCCATCGCCCCGACCACTCGCACCGAGGCCGTCACCGCCGCCGCCAACGCGACCACTGCGGGCGTGAGCTTCCTCCCCTCGACAAGCGGGGGCTACCAGGGCGCCGACATCGCCACCATCCTACAGGAACTGGTCGACCGATCGGGCTGGGCCGCTGGCAACGCCATGATGTTTTTTCTCGAAGACAACGGCGGCACCTCCTACGTCCACGCTTACAGCTACGAGCGCAACCTTGGGACCATCTTCTGGGCAGGGGAATTCGCAGCCTACATCGATGTTGTCTGGGCCGCGCCAGTGGCTCGCCGCTACAAAGAGGTCGCAACCGACGCCAACATTGGATTCATCAAAACCAAAGACGTTGCGACCGATGCCGCGACCGGCCTCTCGGCGACCAGGGAGATGGCCGAGGATGCGATCCTCTCCACCACGGGCACGAAGGATGTCGCCTCCGACGCAGCCACGACCGCCCCGGCGACCAAGGATGTCACCACCGACGCCTCGGTCTTCGCGGGCAGCACGCAGGACGTGGACACCGACGGCGCTATCTCCCGCACCCTGACCCTCGACCTCGCCGAAGCCGCAGCCGTCACCATCGATCACGCCCTCGACGTGGCAACCAACGCCTCTCTTGTCCTCGGCGGAATCAAGGACGTGGCCGCCGACGCGGCGCTCACGGCTCCCGCGACGAAAGACGTTGCCGCTGAAGCGGTGCTCTCGGTCACGCGCGCGGGCC
>Ga0172380_10008106_pt1 | contig 11628 bp, 18 predicted proteins | sample Leawe162metaG_FD_119747 | JGI IMG/M metagenome (GOLD analysis project Ga0172380, IMG submission 119747) | Leachate microbial communities from a municipal landfill in Southern Ontario, Canada - Leachate well 162 metaG | ecosystem: Engineered > Solid waste > Landfill > Unclassified | place... | reverse complement strand
GCGCACGATGCTGGACGCTGGCCCCTGGATCGTCGTCGTCGCCCTCCTGCTCATCGCAGCTGGTCGAGGACCGCGTCGATCACCGACCGGCGAGCGTTGAGGGCGGCGTAGGATTGCAGATATGTATTCGCTCCGCTATCATTACACGTATGAGTAATAGCGAGGCGCAGTACCAGAAATACAAGAACGACCCCAACCACCCCCGTTGCTCCATCGATGGCTGCACCAAGATTCGCTGGTCTCGCGGGTGGTGCTCTGGGCACTACGGCCTGTGGCGGAAATACGGAGATCCTCTCACTCGGCAGAGGGTCATGCGTGGGTCTCGAACTTCCTACATGAACAACGGCTATCGGTATCTGGATGCTCCGGGGAGCCCGATGGCCAACAAAGACGGGTATGCCGGTGAGCATCGCCTCGTAATGGCGCAGATGCTCGGTCGCCCGTTGCTCCCTGGCGAGAACGTTCATCACCTCAACGGGATCAGGGACGACAACCGCCCTGAGAATCTTGAGCTCTGGCTCACTAAACAGCCCGTCGGACAGCGGGTGCAGGATGTCGTCGCGTGGGCTATCAGCGTCCTTGAACAGTACGCAGCCGACCCGTCCGTGTGGCCTACGGATCGCGAAGATGTTCGAGAATCGCTCCTATGACTTCACCACGGGCAGTCAGCGCCTTGAAGACGTGTTCGTCAACGGTCCCCCTGCAAACAAACGAGACGTATTGGACGTTTCGTGTTTGGCCCGGGCGGAGCACGCGAGCCCTAGACTGCATCCACAGCGCCCAGTTGTAGTCCAGGGAGAAATACACGCAGAGCCGCGCCTTCGTGAGGTCGATGCCCTCGCCGCCGCTCTGCACCTGGACGGCGAGCACGCCCGCCTCGCTCGCGTTCCACTCCGCCAGTTCGGTACGCCGGCCAGACAACTCGTATGACGTGCGGCCGTTCGCCTTCGCCGCGGCGTGGACCGCGTCGAGGTCGGTGTGGAAGCGGGCGAACACCACCACCGGCTCGACCGCATCCTCGAGCCAGTCCGCCAGTGCCTGCCGCTTCGCGTCGGAGACGTGGATGACGCGGCCCGTCCGCATCCCCATGTCGTCCTCCTCGTAGACTGCCCCGCCCGTCACCTGCTGGAGGCGCAGCGTGGCGACCGCAGCGTTCGCCGCGGTGATGACCCCCTGCGACACCTGCGCGACCATGTCCTCCTTGATTGCCCGGTAGACCTTCATCGCTGCCGGCTCCAGGTCGACCGCGATCTCCACGTCGGAGAACTCGGGCAGGTCGACCACGTCCTCGGTCCGTACGACGTGGGTGATGAGCCCGATCTTCTGCGCCAGCTCGTCCATGTGGTCGAGTTTCCAGCGCAGGATCTCCCGGCCCCGCCCCGTCGTGATCAGGATGTCCGGGTCGCGCCATTCCGACCGCAGCGCGGGCCGCGTGTACCGCGCCCGCATCTGCGTCAGCGTGCGCGGGAAGATCTGCGGGGCCAGGAACCGAAAGATGGCCCACGCATCGAGCGGGTCGTGCTGGAGCGGCGTCCCCGACAGGCCGAGGCGCGCCGGCGCCGGGATGCGGGCGACCGCCTTCGACGCCGCGCCTCGCGCGGACTTCGCACGATGCACCTCGTCGCCGACGACCACGTCCCACTTCACCTTGCGGAGCTCGGTGAGCAGCGGCTCACGCCAGAACGACTGCCAGTTGATGGTGACGATGCCCTCGCGGTACGTCCGCATCGCCTCCACCTTCTTCGCCGTGCTCCCTGCCCCCAGGTTCAACACGGACGGCGCGTCCCCGCCATAGACGAAGTGCGCGTCACGCTGCCACACGTTGAGCGGGCGCCCGCGGAAGTCGATGCCGGGGTCGAGCGCCCCCTTCGGCCCGATGACAAGGATGCGCTCTGCGCCGAGGCGCCGTACCACCTCCAGCGCCGTCGCCGTCTTCATCGCCCCCATGCCCCACGCCATGAGGTGGCCGCCGTACTGATCGAGGTGATCGAGCGCGAGTGTAGCCCCGCGTTCCTGGTGCGGCAGCAGGTCACTCACCGTATCGCTCCACGTAGGCCGCGTGCAGGCGCGCCTTCTCCTCGGCGACGATGCGTTCGCGGTCCTCGGCGGGCACGGACGGGCCGTCCCGGTCGGTGCTGCCGTTGCGCCCCATGTACCGGACGTGCTGCGACGCGCTCTTTGGTGGCACGCCGATGGCGTCGGCCACCGTCTTCACCGCTCCGCGTGGAAGGATGGCCTGGTCGGGCCAGTGGCGTTCGACCACCTGTCTTGCCGCGTCCGCCTGCGACAACTCGCCGCCCATCGGCGTCGGACTCCACGGAACCGAGGGGTCGTAGTTGGTGAGGCGATGCGCCGTCCCGCCGGAGTGCTGCCACTCCGTCCTGTCGCTGAACGTCTTACCGCACGAGCAGAACCACGTCGTCATCCGACTTTCCTCCAGCCCCTGATGCTCGACCCGTTGCCATCTGCGAGGTGGCCGGCGTCCCAGCCTGCCCGCCGCAGCATCTTCCCCATCCTGCGCCCGTCCATCTTCTCGCCGAACGTGCGCTCGACGAACCGCGCCACCTGGGGCGCCCGGAGCCACAGCACACCCTTGACGAGGACCGGGCCTGCCGTCAGGTAGTCGCGCAGTTCCGCGGGCGCGGGGTCCTCCGCGGGGACGTTGGCCCTCGTGTATTCCTCGACCCACTCGTCGACCTGCTCGACCGCGCGGAGCGCCTCGACCTGCTCCTCGCGCGCCAGCTGGCGCAGCCGGAGCGCGATGCGGTCCCAGTCTGCCGGCTTCTTCGCCGACGGCATGAGCACGGTGATCTGGTTGAGGAGGATGCGCCGCACCTCCGCGTAGTTCAGCAGGTCGGAGCCGAGCCGCACCTCGTTCTCCGGGGTGACGAGCATGTAACTCACCCCCTCGGAGTCGATGAGCGCAAACCAGTCCGACACCGGTGACACCCCCGCGCTGGCCCACAAAGCCCGCACCTGCTCGATGCGGTCGTCCGGCGCCAGCTCCTCGACCGGCTCCAGCGCCTCCGCCGTCACCATGTCGTGCGTCACCGCCCGGGCCACGGCGGCGGCCCGCACCTTCCGGTCCTCGCGCCGCAGGATGCTCCGCACGATCGTCGTGACCTCGGCCATCGACAACGGCGGGACGAACTGCCGCTCGTTGATGCCGGATGCACGCTCGACGAGCGTGGCCTCATCAGCCTCGTCCGGGTTCATGCGGATGAGCGAGCCGACGACCGACGCCATCACCTCGTTGCGCTCCCCCTCCCCCACCGTGGCCTCTCCCAGCAGGATCGCGTCGGTTGGGGGGCGCTTGCGCGGCTCGCCCGCGCTCCCCGCCGCAAAGCGATCACCTGAGAGCAGTGCTTTGAGGAACCACTGAGGGAGCGCCCCCAGGTCTACGTCGTCAGGATGGGCTGTGCTGTCCCACTCGTACGTCCGCCCGGAGGAGTGCATCGAGCCGGGGGCGATGATGTACCCGCCGTCGCCGCGGAAGTCCACGCCGGGCAGCACGTTCGTCGCGTTCTTCACCTCGTGCCCCGGCCATGCGTACAGGTAGTGGACGCCACCGCCTCCCGTCAGCGAGATCGGCGTCTCCGGCAACTCGCGCCCCTTGATCGCCTCGTCGCCCCCGTGTCTCGGGTCAACGTCGATGGCGACGATACCGCTGATCTCACCGGTCAGGACGATGATGTTCGAGTCGGGCCAGCGCCTCCACCACGTCCTGATCTCCGCCTCCGTCGGCCGGCGCTGCTGGAAGGCCAGCCACCGCACCCGCGGGTGCTTGCCCGGCCGGTCACACTCCTCGCGTCCGCATGAGCAAGCACCCCCAGCGTCCACCGTGGCCCCCGGCACCACTGCCCACCCTCGGCCCCAGGCATCGAGCGCGTCATCCAGCGACATGGGCGCTCCAACTCCTCGACTGGCAGCGCGGGCACTTTACCGGCTCCGTCGCCTTCCGGTTGCGCCATCGGTAGCCACACCGCACGCAGTTCCGCCCCGGCTGGTCGCCGCGCTCGCGGAGGTCCGGCTGCGGCTCGTAGACCCGCTCGGGCACCCCGACCTCGGCCCACTGCTCTGTCAGAGGCCGCAGGAGCCGCTCCAGGGCCTCTGCCTCTGCCTCAAGGCTCTCTGCTACCTCCTCCTCGGTCAGGCCCGACCCCTTGTGCCCCCACGCCTCTTCATTCGGCCATGCGTGTGCCATCGCACGCCGTGTCTTTGCAGCCTCCCGCAGCCCCGCGGCTTCGGCGGTGCGCTCCTTGTCGATGGAGAATGGGCGGAGTCCGTCGATGACCCGCGCGATCTCCTGCACCTGCCTTCTGGTGAGGAGGTGCGGAGACTGGTACAGGCGTATCGGGGGGATCGCCGTGCGCCGCGCGATCTCCAGCATGGAGAGCTTCGATGCCTCCATCCACGGATGGAGCGTGGGGTAGATCGGTGTCATGTCAGGCCTCATCGAAACACCTCTCGCGACCAGTGCTTCCGGTATTCAACCGACTGGAAATCGCCGGAATCCTATCACGATGGAGCAAGGCAGGCGCGATAAATCAGGTTCAATCTCGCATCACGCATGCTTCCCCGATTGACCCGATTTCTATGTCCTGTAGTGGTGCGAGTCTGTCTTCTGGTCGGTATCGTACGCTACTGTGGTGATACTCACCAAAATGGCCTCGATCGGGAAAAAATGCAGGTATAAGGGGGAAGTCGATCTGGCCCCGTTGGAAGCTCTCCCCAGCTACCTCCGCGGGGGCCAGATCGTCCCTCTCAGGTGCCCTTGCGGGCGCGTCCGAGAAGGCCTGCGAGGTCGGCGCGGAGCTCCTGCTGGAGGACGCGCCGTTCGTCGAGCAGCGCCGGGCGCCGCTCCTTCATGTCAGCGAGCTCGGCCTGGATCTCACCGAGCCGTGCCAGCTTCACCGCCGCGGCCTCAGCGTTCATCGCTGACCATCTCCCCCTCGAGCATCCGGCCGGCGAGCGCCTCCAGGTGCGGGATGATGCTCGCGCGGTACGCCTCGACCTGCGTGGCGTCCTGCGGGGACAGCCGCTCGCCGCGGGTGAACTTCGCCGTCGAGACGGTGTAGCCGCCCTTCTGCTCCTGGCTCAGGCCGACCTTCGTCGTCTCGGTCCACGGCTTCACGCCGCGCGCCCCGAGGCGGCCGACGAAGTGGCCGCGCACCGCGGCGTCCGAGGTCGGCGCGAGGGAGATGATCGTCGGCAGGATCGAGTCGCCGCCGTTCGGCAGCATGAAGATGCGGTTGATGACCCGGCACGCCTGCCCGTTGGTCATCTCGCCAGCATCGTTCTTCGCCGTGCCGAACTGCGCCCAGGGGCAGGAGCCGCAGTCGTGGACCGTCCCGTCCTCCTTGCCCATCCCCCGGTCGCCGTAGCCGACCTTCGTGTCGGGGGACGAGCACGACGGCGCCTTGCCGCCGGCACCGAACTTCTCCGCCCAGTAGGCGCGGATGCGCTGGCGCAGGATGATGACGCCCTCGATCTCGGCCACCGGGTTCATGCCGTCGGGCGTCGCCCAGAACTTCCCGCCGCCCGTCGGCGTCTTCACGATGTCGAACAGCCCCATCGTGAGGGTCTCGCCGCCGAGCGCCTCCTCGAAGTCGGCTGCCTTCTGCTCGATGCCCTCCAGCGGCGCCAGCGCCACATGCTGCGGGCGGTACACCGCCACGCCCGTCGTCGGATCGGGAGCCTGCGGCGGAATCACCGCCTCGCGCTCCACCATCTCGGGTTCGTTCTTCGCCATCAGTTGCTCCGTCTCATGTTCAGGGTTGTCTTCTCCGTCGCGGTCAGGAACCGGCCGATGCCGGGCATCACCGCGTCCCAGTCCACCTTGTCGTCTGCGATCAGGTCGCTCACGTCCTCCTTCGTCAGTCCGTTCTCATCCGCCCATGCCGCGAGCGACTCGCGGACGAACGAGGAGAGTGTCTGGTGGTTCACCGTGGTCAGGTCGGCGTGCCCGGTCTCGCGTAGCGCGTCGACCAGGTCGGCACGCGCACCCTCCTGCACCCCGGCCCAGAGCTGCGGGTGACGGTATACCGTGTACCCGTCCACCGTCTCGGACGTGCGGCCGGCGTCCGCGAACTGCGCCAGGAGGTCGTCCTGTGCCTCGCGGATCTCCGCCTCCACGCCCTTCAACTCCGCCTCCAGTTCAGCCTTGCGCTGCTTGAGGCGGATAAAATCTCTTGTGTTCACCCCTTGACTCCCTTCGTGCGACGACAGTAGCATACACGCGACAAGTGTTGCAAGAGCGGAAGGCCCACGATGGTCAAGAATCCTCAGTCAGTCCCCGGGGCGCTGGCGCTGCTCCGCGAGATCCGTGGGATGTCGCTGGACGACGTAGCGCAGGCGACTGGCATCCACCGGGCCACGCTCCACCGCATCGAGTCGGGGCATCAGGACATGGAGAAGGTGCGCCTCGGTACGCTGACCGCCATCTGCGGTTGGCTCGACGAAGGATAGGGAGGGCAAGATGGCAGTGACAACGGTCCGCGGCAGCGAGGTCGAGACCCCGGCGTTCTGCCTCCACTGTGGCGGGCAGGTCATGGCGGTGTGTATCTGGGAGGACGAGGCGTACGACCCGTACTGCCCGACCTGTTCCTCCGAGCGAGACGAGTTCTCCCGCGAGGAGGACCACGTCTACCGCCTGATGCTCGACAAGTGGTGGCTCGCCAAGAGCGAGGAGCACGCCTTCGAGCGCGGCGACCGCTGGTCACGCTCCGACGACATCCGCGACATGCGAGACGACCGATGAACATCCACACGTCGCCAGCGCGTCAGCAGTTCCTCGCGGTCGGAGGCGGGCGCCCGCGGCGGCTGAGCCAGGAACCGCGGCCAACACGGGCAGAGATGCTCGATGATCTAGCGGCCATGATCGGGAGGGAGAACCTCACCTACGCTACCGCAGTGGGGGTGATCCGCGACAACAAGTTCGAGGCGTCACCGCTGATCTACCCACCGAGTGACGGGCAGACCGCCCCGCCCCGCCGCTGGTGGCGACGCCTCGCCTGCCTCCTCTTTCTCCATGACGACGAGCGCGCCAACTTCTGCCGCAGATGCGGCGCGCACACGGGGCCCGGCACCGCAGTCCGAGAGGAGGGGAAATCATGACTCTGGAGCATCGCATTACTGGCGCTCCAGGGTCCTGTCCGGGAAGACTGAGCGCCTCCGCTCCGGCGTCGAGCGGTATGTCGACCGCGGGGAATACGACCCGGACGAAATCGTGCTGACCTCGTTCACGCGCGCCGCCGCGGCAGTCCTGCGTGGCCGCATCGAGGTGCCCCACGAGAACGTCGCCACGCTCCACTCGCTCGCCCGGCGCACGCTCGGGGGCTCGCCCCCGATCGCGGAGGTGGGGGCGCTCGCGAAGCAGTGGAACGAGTCGGGCATCCCCGCCCAGTGGCGTGTCGGCAAGCCCGTCGCCTCGGAGGAGGACGGCCTCGCCGTGGTCGACGAGTCGGGCGACGTGCTCGCCGAGTATTCGCTCGCGCGCTCGAAGATGCTGCCCGCCTCCCACCCCGTGTGGACGCGGCTGCGCGGCTTCGGCGAGCGGTGGGAGGCGTTCAAGCGCGAGACCGGCTCGGTCGACTTCACGGACATGATCTCGCTCGCGCTCACGGAGACCGACGCCTGCTACGGCGAGCCGCCGGTCATCATCGTCGACGAGGCGCAGGACCTGGTGCCGCTCCAGTGGGCGCTCGTGCGCCGCTGGGCGGCCCACTGGACGGTCGAGCGGTTCATCGTGGCAGGCGACCCCGCGCAGGTGCTCTACGGCTTCGCCGGCGCCCGCCCCGACGAGTTCCTCGGCGGCGAGGGCAGCCGCGAGATGCTGCCGATGTCCCACCGCCTGCCCCGCTCCATCGCCGCCTACGCCGAGCGGCTGCTGCGCCACCACTCAGGGGGGCTCACCGTGGGCCGCGAGTACCAGCCGCGCGACGAGGAGGGGGCCGTGCGCCGCTCGTCGGCCACCTGGCGCGACCCCGACATCATCGTGGCGCAGGCCGCCGCCATCACCGCCGAGGGCCGCAGCGTGGCGATCCTCGCCACCTGCTCGTACATGCTGGAGCCGACCGTGCGCGAGCTGCGTGACCGCGGCCTCCTCTTCCACAACCCCTACCGCCGGTCGAACGGCCGCTGGAACCCGCTGGGCGCTCCGCGCGAGGGCACCGTCCGCACGCTGGACCGCGTCAGGGCCTTCACAGAGGCCCGTGACCCCCACCTGTGGCTCCCACTGCTGCGTGCCTCTGCCTACGCCCAGCGCGGTGGCAAGAAGCACGCCGAGACGGAGCCCCTGACGTGGCGCGAGAGGGCCACGTCCGAGGCCATCGCGGCCGTCGAGGCGGGCGACCTGCGCTGGCTCCAGGCCAACGCCATGAAGGAGACGCAGTCGGCGCTCGGCTACGCTGCCGCCTTGCTCCGCCGCGGCCCACTCGACGCCGACACCGAGCCGCGCATCATCGTCGGCACGGGCCATTCCGTGAAGGGGGGCGAGGCGGACGTGACGTTCCTCCTGCCTGACGTGTCGCAGGCCGGCGCGGCAGAGATGGCGGCAGGCCCGACGGGCCGCGACGCCGCCGTCCGCCTCGCCTACGTCATGGCGACCCGTGCCCGATCAGAGCTGGTAATCTGCGCCCCCGCCGGGCGCGACGCACTGGAGGTGTGAGAGATGGACATCACGACGTTGGAGATGCCGGTCGAGGAGGCGAAGCGCCTGTTCGACGAGTACCGCGCGCTGGGGGTGCGGGCGACGGCTGAGGACGAGGCGATCATGACGGCCTACGCGGAGATCGCGAAGGGCCACCCACTGATCGACGTGCGGCGGGCCATCGCGGACGGCGGCCACGACGACCTCGGGCGCCCGCTGTTGGCGTTCGGGCGGGCCGACGAGCAGGAGATCATGTGTCATCGTGTGGCCGGGTGGGACGGCCGGGGCTACATCGGGAACGGTGTCCTGCGGATGTTCCCCACCGTCCTGTCGCGGACGCGCGAGTTCGGGAGCATCTCGGCCTCTCGCAGGGTCGATGTCCCGGCCGGCGCGCTCGGCGGTTGGCCCCCGCTCAAGGGGCAGTGGTTTGCGATGATGCCGATCATCCCGCCCGCGCTGCGCCCGACGAGCCGCCTGCTCAACTACCACATCCTCTGGGAAGCCGAGTGGCGGTCCTCGTCTGCACTACCGCGGCCCCCGCGTGACCCGGCGCTGCTGCGGCACATCACGGGCGACCTCTACGCCGTGCTTGGCGTGTGGGATCTGACGGACGTGGAGCGCGCCGTCCTCGGGATGACGCGACGATGACCGCGCTGCTGGTGCCGCCGATGGCACAGAAGCCGGGGACACGGGTGGTCATCACGATCACCCCAAAGGGGAAGGCGTGGCTCGCCGCCAACCCGAAGAAGCCAGCCGAATGACCGCGCTGCTGGTGCCGCCGTATGTGGCGACGTTCCATGTCGAGGAGCCGGAGGTGGTCGTCACCTGCCCGTACGGCCTCTCGGCTGGCCAGGAGCCCGCTGTCATCCTCTGCGCCGGCCTGTCCGACGACGGCGAGGCGGTCGGCCTGCTGGAGGTGTACGCCTGCGTCACCTGCACCAGCCGCATCGTCATCCGTGGCTGGGACGTCGACCCGAACCTGCCCATCGGCGAGCGCATCAAGGTCCGCGGCGGCGTCTATTTCGACGAGGAGAACGTGCTCGCCTCGCTGAGCGTCTTCCACCAGGCGCGCAAGCGCCGCTGGTGGCACCGATGATCTCGCGAGCGCAACGCGCCTTCGACAGCCTCACGCCGACTGCGCGCCTGCTCACCGCGGGCGTCCCGGTCGTGCTCATGCTCTCCGCCGCCCTCCTCGGCATGTCGGGCCGCGAGCGCGCTGCGCCTGCAACTGAGACCGCGGTGATTGCAGCAGAAGCGCCTTCGCTGCACATCACTGACTCGTGGGATGCCTCGTCGGTTGTCGTTGTGGGCGACCTGGCGATGGAAGCGACCGTGGTCGGGGATGGAGTTGTGGCCGCCCCGTCCACGGTCGCGCCTCTCAGCCGAGACGAGATGCTGTCGGTGCTGCGGACTGCCGGGTGGCCGGAAGAGTGGCTGTACGAGGCGGTCTCGATTGCCTGCGGGCCAGCGTGGGATAAGCACAAGGGAATCCCTGCGCCGTCCGGTGAATCGCTGTGCCGCCCGGACAAGAAGGGCGACGGCGGCAACTCCCTCGGTTTGTTCCAGATCCAGCCGCGCTTCTGGGGAGACCGCTGCGGGGTGGACGGGTTCGAGCTGATGTACCCACTGGTGAACGCGAGGTGTGCCCTCATCATCGTCAGGTACTCGGAGTCAGCCGGCCTGTCACGCTGGCACTACTGGTCTACCGCCCCGGTCGTGCTGCCATGAGCGCAAACGACAAGACCTCCGTGGGCTCTGGCCCCGGCAACTGGCAGACACCGCGAGACCTGTTTGAGCGGCTGAACCGGCGCTTCGCCTTCGACTATGACGCCTTCGCCAGCCACGAGAACGCCCTGTGCCGGACGTACTCGACGGTCGACGGGACGTTCAGGGCGATCCGCGAGTACGCGCCGTACCCGCTCGAAGGCTCATGGATGGGGCGCGACCAGATCGACACGCTCGATGGGCTACGGCAGGACTGGGACGCGCGCCGCGTCTTCCTGAACCCGCCGTACTCACGTGGCCTCATCGGAGCGGCGGTGGAGAAGTGCGCGGTCAGTCGGAACGACGCCTACATGATTGCGGCGCTCATTCCTGATGCCCGCGACACGGCGTGGTGGCGGTCGTTCGTGAAGCCCTACGCGCAGGACTTCCCGATCGGGCGGGTACGTTTCATCAACCCCGTCACGGGCGAGCCTGGTGCGTCCCCGCCGGGCGGGATTGCCGTCGTCGTGTGGACGCCCGACTGGATGGACCGATGACCTACCAGGATCTCGTCGCCGAGTTCTACCGCGAGAAGGCCGGACGCGCGGCGCCGCATCCGCGCGAAGCGTTGGCCTTCATCCGCGAGGAGATGAAGGAAGTGAACCTCGCCTACTGGGAGTGGGCGTCGACGGGCGACGCGAGGCCGCTGATGAAGGAGCTGGCCGACCTGGTGAACGTCTGCTACGGACAGGCGCTCTCTGTTGGCGGCGACCTCGACGTGGCCTTCCTGCTCGTCCACGAGAGCAACATGACGAAGGAGAGGACCGAGGTGGGCAAGGTGAAGAAGGGGCCGAACTACGTCGAGCCCGACATGGCCACGGCACTCCACGAAGCGTTGAGCAAGGAGGCTGGCGTATGAAGCGCCCGTGGTGGTCATACGAGCGGGAGACCGCATTGGATTGGATAATGGGCCTCGGGCCGGGGCTGCGGCTTCACTACCGCCGTCACGAGACTCCCGTGCCCGATGGCGGTGGGTACTCGGGGCCGGAGCGCCGCCTGTACCAGCAGTGCTGCCGGTGCGGGCGGTTCCGCATCTTCGGGAAGTTCGTCGAGATGTACGGGCAGATGCTGAACGGGTGGTGGTACGAATGCCTAGACTGCGCCCTCGCGTCCATGACTCGGATTGTTGAAGCCCGCACCGAACCACCACACGAAGCGTTCATGAAGGAGCAGGGACAGTGACCCCCGAGGAAGTACGGGCGCTCTCTGATGAG
>Ga0172380_10008105_pt1 | contig 11630 bp, 12 predicted proteins | sample Leawe162metaG_FD_119747 | JGI IMG/M metagenome (GOLD analysis project Ga0172380, IMG submission 119747) | Leachate microbial communities from a municipal landfill in Southern Ontario, Canada - Leachate well 162 metaG | ecosystem: Engineered > Solid waste > Landfill > Unclassified | place... | reverse complement strand
GTTTATGACAAACCCATGATTTATTACCCTCTGTCGGTATTGATGCTGGCTGGCATCAGGGAAGTGCTAATTATCACTACACCCGAAGAGCAGGCCAGTTTTCAGCGATTGTTAGGCGATGGCAGTCAGTTTGGTATCTCATTGACCTATGCGGTACAGCAGAGCCCGGATGGTTTGGCACAGGCCTTTATTATTGGTGAGGAGTTTATTGGACAAGGATCTGTCTGCCTGATCCTCGGTGATAATTTGTTTTGGGGACAGGGTTTTTCCCCCATGTTACGTCAAGCAGCGCAAAGAACAGAAGGCGCTACTGTATTTGGTTATAAAGTGCAGGATCCTGAACGTTTCGGTATTGTCGAGTTTGATGAAAAACAAAGTGTGATCTCTATTGAAGAGAAGCCTGCGCAACCCAAGTCCCACTTTGCTGTAACTGGACTCTACTTTTACGACAATCAGGTCGTTGATATCGCTAAACAAGTGAAACCTTCCAAACGAGGTGAACTAGAGATTACGAGCATTAATCAGATATACCTTGAGCGAAACCAACTTAATGTTGAGCTGCTAGGTCGTGGATTTGCTTGGCTCGATAGTGGAACTCACGAAAGCCTTCTGGAGGCATCTAATTTTGTCGCAACAATAGAGGCAAGGCAGGGATTCAAGATTGCCTGTTTGGAAGAAATAGCTTGGCGAAATAATTGGTTAGAATCAGAGATGGTGTTAAAGGCCGCAAAGTTGATGGCAAAGAATAGCTATGGTAAATATCTTTTAGATTTATTAAAGGGTTAAGTTATGGGATTAGTTAAGTTGATTGATCTGCCAATGCTTGGTGATGAGCGAGGCTCATTGCTTTCTCTCGAAAGCAATATAAGCATACCTTTTGATATAAAGAGAATATATTATATTTATGGTACTAAACATGGGGTTTCAAGGGGCTTCCATGCTCATAAGACATTAAAGCAGGTTGCAATTGCTGTTTGTGGATCATGTCGCTTCAGATTAGATAATGGCAAAGAACAAGCGGACATCATGCTAGATAACCCTGCTCAAGGTCTTCTCATTGAGTCGTTCATGTGGCGAGAGATGCATGACTTCTCTGATAATTGTGTGTTGATGGTCCTTGCTGACCAGTTATATGATGAGTCAGATTATATAAGAGAATATAATGAGTTTTTGCAAGTAGCCAATATAGAGTGACAAGGATGACGGTTATGAATTTTAAAGCAAAAACAATAAGCTTCAGATTAATTAACATTGATGATGCAGGATTTATCTTGTCATTAAGAAATAATGATAAATTAAATAAGCATTTATCACAGACGAGTAGTTCATTAGAACAGCAAAAAGAATGGATTAAAAACTACAAAGAACGAGAGAAGAAAGGTACGGAATATTACTTCATTATATATCGTAATGATAATAATGAAGCCGTGGGTACGGTAAGGTTGTACGATTTCATTCGTGAGAGAAAATCCTTCTGCTGGGGAAGCTGGATCTTGAATGAGAATAAGACAAAATATGCTGCTATGGAAAGTGCATTTCTTGTATATCAAATAGCCTTTGAGGATCTAGGTTTTGAAAGAGCACATTTTGATGTAAGACGAGAAAATGTGAAGGTCATTGCTTTTCATCAGAAGATGGGGGCGGAAGTTGTCTCTGAAAATGATCTTGATTTGTTTTTTGAGATTGAAAAAAATTCTATTTCAGACGCAAGAAGTAAATTGTCACGCTTCCTGTAATCAGAGATTTCCAACATCCATTAGGCATAAAAATGATCAATTTTCTGGATTTGAAAGCTATCAATAGTCGATATCAGCAAGAACTCAAGGATGCCTGTGCTCGTGTCATTGATTCCGGTTGGTATATTATGGGGAATGAGTTAAGCCAATTTGAAACAGAGTTTGCAGCCTATTGTGGCTCTAAACATGCGATCGGTGTTGCCAATGGTCTGGATGCTCTTATTCTAGTACTGCGTGCCTGGAAAGAACTCGGCAAACTCAAGGCTGGTGATGAGGTCATTGTTCAGGCCAATACCTACATAGCATCTGTTTTGGCTATTACTGAGAACGATCTGGTTCCGGTCCTGGTAGAACCGAACACTGATACTTACAACCTTGATCCTGAGTCGGTTAAAGCCGCTATCACCCCCAAAACTAGAGCAATCCTGCCTGTGCATCTCTATGGCCAGTTGTCTCCCATGCCTGAACTCATGGCGATTGCCAAAGAACATGGACTGTTGGTATTGGAGGATTGCGCGCAGGCGCATGGGGCTGAAGTCAAGGGTAAGCGTGCCGGTAACTGGGGTGATGCTGCTGGTTTTAGCTTCTATCCTGGTAAGAATTTGGGCGCTCTTGGTGATGCAGGGGCCGTGACCACAAATGATGATGAACTGGCCCAGACACTGAAAGCCTTGCGAAACTACGGTTCTCACAAAAAGTATGAAAACCTCTATCAAGGAGTAAATAGCCGCCTGGATGAAATTCAGGCCGCCATGCTAAGGGTTAAATTACGTCATTTAACGACTGAAACAGTACGTCGCCAACAGATTGCAAAAAGCTATCGTCGCAATATCTCCAACCCATTAATTATATTACCGCAGGTAGAAGAAGAGTCAGCCCATGTATGGCATCTTTTTGTCGTGCGTTGTGAAATGCGTGAGACTTTGTATAAATATTTGAGTGAACGAGGAATTCAAACCTTAATTCACTATCCTATTCCACCACATAAACAGCAGGCATATAGCGCCTATGTCAATATGTCTCTGCCGTTTACTGAGATGCTTCATCAACAGGTACTTTCTATTCCACTGGACCCGACTATTGCGGACGAGCAGATCGCCAGTATCATTGCCGCGATGAACGAGTTTGTTGCATGAAACGCTTGCTCAAAGTCACCGCTATGACAGGGTTATTAACTTTGTTTAAAATGGCGATGGGGTTTGTGATTGCCAAGGTGGTGGCCATTTATACTGGCCCCACTGGTATGGCAATGCTAGGGCAAGTTCAGAGCATGGTTATCAGCCTTAATGGTATCATTAATGCGCCTGTGAGTAGCGGGCTCGTTCGCTACACGGCAGAGAAACATGGTGAGGGATTTGAAAGTTGTGCTCCATGGTGGCGAGCATCATTACAATGGGTATTAATTATTTCAGCAATAATTATACCTACTGGACTTTTGTTAGCCGAGCATTTAGCTATTTGGTTATTTCAGAATGAGTCTCTCGCTTGGATCGTCATGGTGACTGTCGCTGTATTACCTTTTTCAGCTGTAGGAACCCTGTGTAATTCAGTGATCAATGGTCAACAGCAATATCGTCGTTATGTTTCTCTCGGAATGTTATCAGCCTTCGTTTCTGGTGCTGTAATGTTAGTGTTGATAATTAAGACAAACATTACAGGCGCCTTATTGGCTACAGCAGTTCAGGCATCTTTAATTGGGCTGATTATGCTAGTCGCCAATCTCCGTCAGCCATGGCTTAAATTGTGTTATTGGTGGGGGGCTACAGATAGTGCCGCCAGAAAAGCGATTGGTGGCTATATGCTGATGGCAATAACGACAGCTTTAACTGCACCAACCTCGCTTATTTTAGTTAGAAATATCTTGATTTCACAAGTAGGGTGGGAAGCTGCTGGCCAGTGGCAGGCTGTATGGAAAATATCAGAGGTTTACTTGGGCGTGATAACTATGGCCTTGGGTACATATTATTTGCCTCGTCTTTCATCTTTGGTTGGTTCGGCGGCTATTATTGACGAAATACACCGAACGACTCGTATTATATTGCCAATAGTGGCTTTTTTGGCTTTATGTGTTTACCTATTGCGTGATGTAGCTATTTGGCTTCTATTTACTAGTGAGTTTTATGCAGCAAGAGACTTGTTTGCTGTGCAACTTTTGGGGGATGTGATTAAAGTTGCGAGCTGGCTTTATGCATATGTAATGCTGTCTCGTGGTGCAACTAAATTGTTTATATCTACAGAAATAATTTTTTCTTTTTTATTCGTTGCTCTTTCATATGTCGGTGTGACCATCTATGGCTTAGAAGGTGTAAATATTGCCTATGCAGTCAACTACACGCTTTATTTTATTTTTGTATTTTTAAATTTAAAGAATGTAGTTCGCTGATTTTTGGAAAAAAATATATGAAACCTATTACAATTCTAATACCATCGTTCAATCATGCTCCCTATATAACTGAGCTGTTTGAGTCAATCGATAAGATAGAAGAAAAGAACATAGATGTATTAATAATTGATGACTGCTCATCGGATGGTTCAGATGAGTTGATAAAGGAATATGCAGCTAATAAAAGTAATGTCTTATTTTATATAAAAGATGAAAATAAAGGGCTGGTTGATTCGCTGAAGTTTGGTATAGCCAAGATAAAAACAGATTATTTTTACTTAATCGCATCGGATGATGTAATTGATTATAGGAATTTTTTAACTGCTTTAAGTTATATGCAGGAAAACCCTGCTTTATTTTTCAGTATATTTGGGGCGGAGAGTTTCTCCAACGATGGCCGTTATCAATCGACATATACAAGCAAACATAGAGACTTCTTTTCTTTACCGCAGCATGAAATTGCGGAGAAAGTTTTTTATGCACACCCTGCCCCGATCTTATTACAGTCCACAATTTTTAAAACCTCAGAGTTTAAAAATTATAATTTGATAGATAATGATCTAAAGTTTGATGATTATCCAATTTTTATTAAGTATTTCCAAGCTTTGAAAGATGAAGATATTAAGCGCTTTGCATTTTTTCCTAATATGAACTTGGTAAAATATAGACATCATGATAATAATACATATAATAATTATGCTAAAATGTATTCTATGTTTGAAGCTGTCTATAATAAACTAGCACCTAATACCAAGGTCTGTAATCATTCTAAAGCTATGTATTGGTACTTATATTTTATAAAGTCGGTATTGTCATTAAAATTAGATGTTGTATTGTTTTTACTTAAAAAATATAAGTTTTCATATATTAGATATCTCCCATTGTTCATTTATTACAAGGCAAGATATTAATGGACTATGAAGAATTTTTCTCCTTTGCTTATCAAGATATATACAAGTATATACTAATAGCGATTTTTTTATTCGTATCCCAGTATGTTTTAGTCAGACGGTTTTGTATTGGAGGTATTTTAGACCCCTTTCATATAATCTATACATTTACATATGCCACATCATATGCCGTTGTTGGTTTATTGTGGCTGGGTGGGTATGTCGAAAGTCACATATTCATCATGCTACTAGTCTACGGTATACTGTTTTTATTTTCTCTTAAGATACTGGAGTATTCTGGGAGTGAGTGTAGTCGAATAACATATATATTTCGTGGGTTAGTTAATGCTAACGGCTCATCCTTTGCTGTTGGCTGCATCACCCTTATCTATATTTTATTGACTATGACGCTAATCCATAGCAAGGGCTTTTCGCTGTTTTCCACAACGAACAGGTTTGAGGATAATAAGGGAATTGGTCCAGCAGTAAGATTTTGGGAATATTCATCATATTTTATTACTGCATATTTATCCATATCTTTTTATAAAGCCAGTAATGCCTTTAAAAGAAAAGTGATTGCCATTGGTCTCATCTCTTATATAGTTTTCAACAGTGTCATAAGTGGAGCTAAATCAGATGTTTTGCTGTATGGTTTGGCATGCTTCTATGCGCAGTCAATTTTTCATGGAAAACCAACATATAAGCTAAAGCATATTTTTTATATTTCTTTATTTGGACTGTCTGCTATTTTTTGTGTGTTGTATTTCAATTTTTCAAGTACATTAAATGCGGAAAGCGAGTTTGCCGATATATTTAGATCTCTATTTATAAGATTTACAGACAGAATTTTATCAAATGGTGATGTATATTATATGGGGTTACCATATGATGTAATTGAAAATATTAAGATTGACAATTTTTTTGTTATTCTCTTTGCACCATTACTTGGCGTATCTGTACTTAGTTCTATAGCGGGATATGATGTTAGCTCGTTCGAATTAGGCCGACAAATTCTACTCTATCATTATCCCCTTCACGATATCGCTGGCGGGCCTACAGATCATTTTGATTTATTTGCATATAAATTTTTTGGATATGCAGGCGGTCTATTCGTTATATTTATTGGTATATACATATATGTAATTCGGATGATAATAAAATCTGGCAGATCAAATCACTATCTTTCAGCTGTATACACGGTCCTATGGTTTAATGTCATATCTATTCTCCTAAAACCTGGAATGTTGTTGAGTGCTTTACTTTTACCATGCATGTTTTTTGTATTTATCGGATTGCTATGTAGGGTTTTAACTATAAACGGAGATGTAGATGGAAAAAAAGCTAATAATATTTGATGTCTGTGGCACTCTATATGACAGTAATACAACATTTGATTTTATAAAGTTTTTCAGAAGAGATTCGATCTATATAAAACTTCTTGGTTGGAGACCAATAAAGCTGCTTTTGGTTGCTTTAGGAAAAGTCATATCTTTAGACATTTATCGCTCTCTGTTTATATATAGTCTAAAGGGGATTGAAAGAACTACATTAATAGAAGCAGCAAACGATTTTTATGAACATGTATTGCAGTATAAAAAAATTGACGTAACACATCAGCTTTTAGAGCGATCTAAGCAACAAATTGGGGTTGATGTCCTATATTGTTCTGCATCGCTAGATATCATTGTTCAGGTCATTTCTGAAAGGTTGGGAGGTAGGTATCAGGCATCATCGCTCTCATTTTCCTCTGATGGGATTTGCTCTGGTTTTTTATCCAATGATCTTCTAGGAAAAAAGGATGTTTCTTTTAAAGATATGGATATAGAACTCACAGTAACTGATAATATCAGTGATCTAGCACTGCTCAAAATTTCTAAAAACTCATTTGTATTATCAAAAAAAAAGCATATTTCTTTTTGGCAAGAAAATGGATTCACTGTTGATCTGGTGATTAAATGAGATTTTTCTATATACCATTGATGTATACATTTCATACCAGACTGCTTGGTTTGAAAAGTAAAGTTGCGTGGATATTCACATATATTATACCCACATTTATAGCCTATATGTATATATATGGTGCAGATAACAATAGCATATTGGCAGAAATAATATCCTTTTGCGTCTCCGTTATGTGCATATATGGAGCCTATGAATTAGGTTATATGTATAACGATGCAGAATTAACTAAAAGAGAAATAAATCCAACACTACGTCTGAGTAATAATGAAACAGAGTTTTATGAGGAACATAAGTTATATATATATACGCTCAGACTGATTTTTTTGTTTGGATTGCTTTATGTATTATATGCAGTAGCTATAAATACTTTTCTATCTACATCATTATCATGCCTTGCAATTATAGTTCTCTATTTTATATATAATAGTACTCGTAGTATGCTTAATATCCCCTTATATTCCTGTCTAGTATTTTTCAGGTATTTCGGGGCTGTGCTTTTGTTTTGTAGCATTAGTCATATCTTCCTGCTTTGGGTGGTATATCCATTTGTCAGCACAATAGAATTTGCGGCAAAAGATAAATATAAGATATCAATGCTATCCGGTTTGGCGAAAAATGATCGTTATAGGGTGTTGATTTATTTTATACTGGTGGCGTTGTTGGTTACATTTTATGTGATTTATGGTGAACTGGTCCTTTTATCTTTAATGTTGGCATCGTATTTTCTACTCTATCGAGCGCTTATTTTTTGGAAGGCTGCTGATTTAAGAAATTGATTCTCTTATTTAGTATCAAAGGATAAAGGTATGGATTTTAGTGTATTAATGTCTCTTTATCATAAAGAAAGCCCGGATTATCTAGCTCTATGTTTGCAGAGCTTATCTGAACAGACATTGTTGCCAAATGAGGTGCTCATCATTTTTGATGGGCCTATTACAGCTCCTCTTGAAGATACTGTGAGACAATGGTCTGCTCACCTGCCGATAAATATTTTAAGATTGGAGAATAATGTTGGTCTAGGGCCAGCATTAAATGAAGGATTGAAAATTTGTCGTCATGAAGTTATTTTTAGAATGGATACGGATGATATTTGTCATCCTCTTCGCTTTGAGCGACAAATAGAATTCATGCTGAGTAATCCGCATGTTGAATTGTTAAGTACATGGGTCGGTGAGTTCGATAAAGAAAGTGATGATGTGCATTCAATAAAAAAAATACCAATCCATCACAATGAAATAGTAGCTTTTGCAAAGAAAAGAAATCCATTTAATCATATGGCGGTTGGTTATAAAAAGTCAGCTGTATTGTCAGCCGGTGCATATCAAGATGACTATTTATATGAGGACTATGCTTTATGGGTTAGAATGATACAAAATGGAGTTGTAACCGCTAATCTGCCAGATGTATTAGTTTACGCGAGAACTGGTAATGGTATGGAGTTTCGTAGGGGTGGGTTGGCTTACTTCTTATCTGAGCTGAAAGTTCAATATAGCTTTTATAAAACTGGATTTACCAACACTTATGAATTAATTCGTAATGTTGCAATTAGACTCCCAGTAAGATTCGTACCTGGTAAATTTAGAAAGTATATATATAGGAAATTTTTGAGGGAATAGACGTGGCTGGGGGAGTTTATTTTTTAACTATTAGATGGTCTTATCTATGATATTGTTAACTGGTGCAAGTGGGTTTATTGGAAATGCAATACTCAATAATTTAATTGGTGTGCCACTGAAAATATTAAGCCGTAAAAATATTCCCCATTTTGACGGTTATTTTTTTTATGGTGAGATAGATGGCCACTCAAGCTACCAGAGTGCTGTAGAAGGTGTGAAAGTTGTTATCCATACAGCAGCTTGCGCACACAGGAAGGATTTTTCAGCAGAAAAGTATTCTGAAGTAAATATCTCCGGTACATTGAATCTTGCTAGACAGGCAGCTGATGCGGGTGTAAAAAGATTTATCTTCATTAGTTCCATTGGAGTTAATGGAAGAAATAACAATGGCGTGCCTTTCCGATATGATGATGTCCCTCAGCCTTGTGATGAATATGCAGATTCAAAACTAAAAGCTGAAATTGGCCTGCTTGAAATAGCTAATAATAGTGGAATGGATGTTGTTATAATTCGCCCTCCATTAGTATATGGAGCCGGGGCTCCTGGGAGTTTTGGCAGGCTTATCAATGCGGTGAGTAATGATTGCTGGCTGCCACTGGGGAGAATTAATAATAAACGTAACTTTATAGCCATAGATAATCTGGTTGACTTTATAATTACTTGTACTGAGCATCCTCTAGCTGCCAATAAAATATTTTTAGTCAGTGATGGGCAAGATGTTTCTACTACAGAACTGCTCAAAATGATGGAAATGTATTCTGGCAAGAAATCATCTAAGTTATTGCCATTGCCTATAAGTTGGCTCAGGTTTGCCGGTAAGATTACTAGAAGAGATGCGGTTATAAAAAGTCTGTGCGATGACTTGCAAGTTGATATCACATACACAAAAGAAACCTTAGGCTGGCAACCATTGATATCAATGGAAGAGGGCATTAGGCGTTGTTTCATAAGGGGTTGACATGTTAATTCGCTTTTTCGATTTTTTTGCCGCTTTATGTGGTTTGTTGTTGCTGTGGCCTGTTTTGCTTGTGGTAACTGTAGTGGGTTTGTTTGACACAGGCTCACCAATTTTTGTACAAACACGGGTAGGTAAAAATAAGAAAGCGTTTAGTTTGATAAAATTCCGCACTATGTCAGTTGATACACAGTCGGTTGCCAGCCACCTAGCCAGCGCAACATCCATTACTAAGTTCGGTAGTTTCTTGCGTAAAACCAAGATTGATGAGTTGCCACAGCTGATCAATGTATTAAAAGGAGAGATGAGTTTGGTCGGGCCTCGACCTAATCTGTTCAATCAAGAAGAGCTGATTGCTGAGCGTGATGCGCTAGGGATATATAATGTATTGCCAGGTATTACCGGACTTGCGCAAGTTCAGAATATTGATATGTCTACACCTAAGTTACTGGCACAAACAGATCGTGAGATGATTGATAATTTGACGCTGGCTAATTATGTTCGTTATATCATTATGACTGCTACAGGTCGTGGGAAAGGAGATGCAGTGAAATAACTATATCATTTTTATGAAGTATTTCATTTGATCGATATTAGTGATGAAGTAGTATTTCATTGTTATTTTATATTATGGAGTGGGATAATGTTGACATTATTTTTGGGCATTCCACGCTTATATAAGCGAGTAATTAGTGTTCTCGCTGATGCAGTCTTGCTATCGCTGGCTTTTTGGGGGGGGTTTTGGGTCCGACTTGATGATGCCATGCCGCTCAAAAGTGTTCTACATTGGCAGACCTTAGTGTTATTGGTGCCAATAACCATCATTGTTTTTATGAGGTTGGGTCTATATCGAGCTGTGCTACGGTATGTTGGATTTAAAGTGCTATGGACGGTTGTACTAGGTGTCTTCATCTCGACGATGCTACTAGTTATGCTTGGTTTCTTTTTCACTGTTTCTCTTCCTAGAACTGTTCCCATTATTTACTTTGCATTTGCAATTCTACTGATTGGAGGAACTAGGCTATTTTTTAGAATGTTAGTCAATCGTGGAAAAAAAACACGTATACCAGTGCTGATATATGGTGCAGGTTCTTCTGGGCGTCAATTACAGCAGGCGCTGAATCAAGGGCAAGAGTTTTTCACGGTAGCATTCGTCGATGATGCCAAAAGTTTGGTAAAGACCACTATTCAGGGGATCAATGTCTATTCTCCGGACCTGATCGCTAATTTGATTGAGCGCTTTGATATTCAGAAAGTATTGCTGGCAATTCCCAGCGCATCTCGTTCGGTACGTCAAGAAGTAATTCGTCGTCTGGAACCCTTTCCATGTGAAGTGCTTTCAATTCCTGGTATGGCTGATCTCGTTGATGGAAAGGCATTGATCGATGAATTAAAAGAAGTTTCCATTGAAGATCTGTTGGGTAGAGATCCGGTTGCCCCCATCCCAGAGCTTATGAATGCTAATATCACCGGCAAGCGAGTCATGGTAACAGGGGCAGGTGGTTCCATAGGCTCTGAATTATGTCGCCAGATTATCTGCTGCAAGCCGAGCAAGCTGATTTTGTTCTAGATATCTGAATATGCCTTGTACGCTATAGATAAAGAGCTCAATGAAATTTGCTTGCATGAGAATATAGAGCTGGAAATAGTACCTCTGTTGGGCTCGGTACAGCGTCAAAATCGCTTGGGTGCCATAATGAGAAATTTTCAGATTCAAACTATCTATCATGCTGCTGCCTATAAGCATGTACCATTGGTAGAATATAATGTTGTGGAAGGGGTTCGAAACAACATATTTGGTACTCTCTATAGTGCTCAGGCGGCAATCGGAGCTGGAGTTGAGACCTTTGTTCTGATTTCGACAGATAAGGCTGTTCGACCAACGAACACCATGGGGGCGACTAAACGGTTAGCCGAACTGTCATTGCAAGCCTTGGCTTCTGCTCAAACCCGGACTCGCTTTTGCATGGTCCGTTTTGGTAATGTATTGGGTTCTTCCGGTTCGGTTGTTCCCCTGTTCCGCAAACAGATTAGAGCAGGTGGCCCTCTCACAGTGACCCACCCTGATATCATTCGCTATTTTATGAC
>Ga0172380_10008102_pt1 | contig 11635 bp, 9 predicted proteins | sample Leawe162metaG_FD_119747 | JGI IMG/M metagenome (GOLD analysis project Ga0172380, IMG submission 119747) | Leachate microbial communities from a municipal landfill in Southern Ontario, Canada - Leachate well 162 metaG | ecosystem: Engineered > Solid waste > Landfill > Unclassified | place... | reverse complement strand
TGGGGCCATGCCAAAGATTATGTCGAGATGCAATGGCTGATGCTGCAACAGGAAGAGCCCGAGGACTTTGTCATTGCCACCGGCGTACAATACAGTGTGCGGCAATTCGTTGAGGCCGCCGCCCGAGAGCTCGATATCAGCATCACGTGGCAGGGCCAAGGGATAGAAGAAAAGGGGTTCGATGCCCAGGGGCGTTGCATAGTTCAAGTGGATCCACGCTACTTTCGGCCAACGGAAGTCGAAACCCTGCTTGGCGACCCGTCGAAAGCTAAACAAAAACTGGGCTGGACCCCGAAAATCACCTTTCAAGAGCTGGTTTCAGAAATGGTGCGCGCCGATCTCAAGAGCGCCAGTCGTGATGAATTAGTCAAGCAACATGGCTTTGCGGCTTACGACTATCACGAATAAGTTCGCGCTACTACAACGCTAGGACCTTCCCTTTGAGATCTCTTCTGCAAGCCCCATGGACTTGAAATCTAAAATTTACATCGCTGGCCACCGCGGCCTTGCCGGGAGTGCGCTTGTCTCCGAGTTGCAGCGTTTGGGCTTTGATAACCTCTTGACCCGTACCCATGCCGAACTTGACCTGGAAGACGCTGCTGCCACGCTGGATTTTTTTACGCAGGAACGTCCTGATATCGTATTTTTGGCAGCAGCTCGGGTAGGCGGCATTCATGCCAACAGTTCCTACCCGGTGGATTTTTTGATGAACAACCTGCTCATCGAGGTCAACGTCTGCCGTGCCGCCCATTGTACTCAAGTCAAGCGTCTAATCTTCCTGGGCAGTTCATGCATCTATCCGCGCGACTGCCCCCAACCGATCAAGGAAGAATACCTGCTCAGCGGCCCACTGGAGGCGACAAATCGTCCATACGCCTTGGCTAAAATTGCCGGTATCGAAATGTGCTGGGCCTACAACCGTCAATACGGCACCAAGTGGTTGGCCGCCATGCCGACCAATCTCTATGGACCCGGCGACAACTATGATCTGAACACCTCCCACGTCCTGCCCGCTCTGATTCGCAAGATGCATGAAGCCAAGCTTGTCGGTGCCGACGAGGTTGTGCTATGGGGGAGCGGCTCCCCGAGGCGTGAGTTTTTGTATGTGGGGGATCTGGCGAAGGCGCTGGTTTTCCTCGCGACTTTGGATGATGAACATTACAACGAATTGGTCGAACCCTCAAAATGTCCATTGATTAACGTTGGTTCGGGGGAAGACCTGACAATCCGTGCGGCAGCGGAGATCGTAGCCAAGGTGGTGGGGTATACCGGCCAGTTTGTTCACGACACCTCCAAACCGGACGGGACGATGCGTAAAGTGATGGATGTTTCCAAGATTCGTGGGGTTGGTTGGCAACCCCAAGTGTCTCTGCAAGAGGGGTTGGCCTTGACCTACCAGAGTTTTTTGAGCCAACTTTGATGGCTGGACAGATGGTAGGAATGTGCATGTGTCCCGTCCTTCTTGAATAGGAACCCAGAACACTTATTTTGAATCCCCCCCCCCTCTCTGCGCCAGTGGGTCCGGCCTTATTTGGGGGGCTTATTAGTTGCGCACTTTTTTTGATGCGACAAGACGCAAATGGAGTTTTGCGAATGAATATTACGATGATTGGGACGGGCTATGTTGGTTTGGTCACCGGGGCGTGCTTGGCGGAGTTTGGACACCAAGTGGTCTGTATGGACAAAGACTGTGCCAAAATAAAATTTCTGCAAGAAGGCGGGATCCCCATTTATGAGCCTGGTCTTGAGGTCTTGGTACGAAAAAATGCAGCGGAGGGTAGGTTAACCTTTTCGACGGATTTGGCGTCGGCGGTGCAGTCGGCCCAAGCAGTGTTTATTGCGGTCGGCACTCCGTCGTCGATCAGGGGGGACGGCTATGCCGATTTGACCTATGTCTACGGTGCGGCTCGGGAATTGGCGTTTCATCTGACTGATTATACCGTGGTGGTAGATAAAAGTACTGTGCCGGTAGGTACTGCCAGGCAGGTCGCGAGGATTATAACCGAGGCGAATCCGACGGCTGACTTTGAGGTGGTGTCAAATCCTGAGTTTTTACGAGAAGGTGCGGCAATTCATGACTTTATGCGGCCGGATCGGGTGGTCATCGGCACCGACTCCGAGCGGGCGAGGAGGGTGATGGAGGAGATCTATGCTCCTCTCTCTCTGCATGCAGTCCCTTTTGTGGTCACAAATCAAGAGACAGCAGAATTAATTAAATATGCCTCCAATGCCTTTTTGTCGGTCAAGATCAGTTTCATCAACGAGATGGCGACGATTTGTGAGGTGGTCGGCGCTGACGCCAAGGACCTGGCCAAGGGCGTTGGCATGGATGGCAGGATTGGCCAACAATTTTTGCATCCAGGACCGGGCTATGGCGGCTCGTGTTTCCCCAAGGACATTTTGGCCCTGTTGCGGGTGGCACAGGAGCATGGGGTGGCAGCGCGGATTGTCGAAGCCGGGGTTGAGGTCAATGCCGCCCAGAAGGCCAGGATGGTCAAGAAAATTCGTGACGCCATTGGCGGCTCCGAATCGGGGAAGACCATTGCCGCCTTGGGGATTACTTTTAAGCCGGAAACCGATGATCTCCGAGGTGCGCCAGCCATGTCCATTTTACCGCCGCTTTATGAGAAAGGGGCTAGCATCCGGGTGCATGATCCTCAGGGCATGAAGCAGGCGGCAGAGATACTGCCGTATTTCACCTATGCCAATTCGCCATACGAGGCTTGCCAGGGGGCAGATGCGGTGGTCCTGTTCACGGAATGGGATCAATACAAGGATCTGGATTTGGTCAGGCTCAAGGCCGCGATGAGGACTCCGGTCTTTATTGATTTGCGCAATGTCTATGACCCGGCGAAGATGCGAGAAGCTGGCTTCCACTATGTCGGGGTGGGGCGGTTGTAAGTGGAGAGCCTATTCATATAAGTCGTGACCTGAACATGCCGGACAGGGGTAAACATCTTCCTCCTTAGAGTTGAGAGATGATGAAAAAACTGAGCTGATGCATCGTAATTTTTGACTGGAGTCGATTGATCATATGAGTGATAAACCTGAACCTAAAGAAGCGTTTCCGTATAAGCCTCCTAGTGAGGAGATAAAAGAGAAATACAGGCATGTTTTTTCCCTCGAAAGGCCTCTTGCCGACAGACTCCCCAAGTTGATTTTTGACAAAATGGTTGCGACGCTTGCTCTTCTTTTGGCATCGCCGGTTCTATTATTGTTGTGGGTAGCCTATCAGATTGAAGGCTTGCTAATCCCTGAAAACAGAGGGCCAATGTTCTTTAGCTATAATGCAGTCAGTGCGGGAAAGATTTTTCCTAAATATAAAATCCGCCTTATCAAGACATCATTCATTGATCAGGAAGGTGCGGCGCGGGGCGATTGGCATGCATATTCGGCCGAGTGGTCCCCGAAAAGTCGAACCTATGTGGGCAGGTTTGTTAAGAAGTTTTATCTGGATGAGTTGCCCCAATTTTACAGCATTTTGCGTGGCGACATGAGTGTGGTTGGTCCGCGTCCTCTGGCTGTGCATCATTATCAAAGAGATTTAGATCAAGGGAACGTCACCCGTTTTCTTATTAAGGGAGGTCTCCTTGGCTTGGGGCATGTTATGAAAGGCACGCCTGAAATGGGTAACCCTGTTTACGAATATGAGTATGTTGATAACTATATCAACCTTTCGCCGATCGGCCTGTTATGGTTGGATTTGAAAATTATTGGGAGAGGAATAAAGGTTATCTTTCAAGGTAAAGGCTTGTGATATTTGCTAATTTCGTAATCCCCCCCCGGCAAAGCCGGGGGGGGATTACGAAATTATAACGGGATGAGCTTTTGGGCCAGGGGGTATTTTGTGTCGACGGTAGGCGCTGATGAAGAGATCGTCCATGGGTATATCAGAGATCAAGAGAAGGACGACCAGCGCACCGAACAACTCTCGCTATCTAAGGCCAGTTGACGCTAGGTGACCACCGAATGGTGGTCAGAAAATCTTTTTAACATACTGCTTTGGGCGGTCCACATTCTTTTAAGCAACCGATTTTACCGGTGGTGCTAACTCTTAGAAGGACGTTGAAAAAATGGGCACCAGTCCCGTGCCGTTGTATGGAAATGGCCCAGTGAAATTGGACTCCATTCAGGAATTGCATCGTCTATGAGGGCATATGCTAATTTTTATTGATAATTTTATAGGGCGGTTTGATAAGCATATGCAGGAGTTGTTACGAGGAGCCTCAATTGCCTTTGCACTCAAGATATTAGCTGCATGCCTTGCCTTTGGGCTGAATGTGTTGCTGGCTCGGCAGCTTGGGGCTGAGGGGGCAGGCATTTTCTTTCTTGCGTTTACTATCGTGCTGATTGTTGCCGCAATCGGCAGGGTTGGGATGGAAAATGTCTTGGTTAGGTTTATCGCGGCAAACGTTGCGGCCGGGAAGCCTGGGAAAGTGCTGGGCGTCTATCAAAAGGCCATGCTTTTCTCGCTGCTCGTGGCTGCGCCCCTCTCCACGCTACTCTATTTACTTGCACCGTGGGTGAGCCAGGTCGTTTTTACTAAGCAAGAATTGGCGCAACCACTCAGCGTTATGGCTATGGCTGTTGTTCCTTTGGCACTTCTCACGCTTCATGCCCATGCCTTGCAAGGCTTAAAGAATATTGTAGCATTTATCTCGGTAATGAGCGTGAGTGTGCCGATGATTACCTGCTTAATCGCTGCACCTTTTTTGTTCCAGTATGGGGTCGATGCAGCAGCCTGGTCCTACCTTCTCGCAACCATTTTAACACTCCTGGTGGGGCGAGGGATGTGGCAAAAAGCGACATCCTTATTTGAGGCCCAAGCAGTTGAATTTGATAACAGAGAGTTGTTGTCCAGTAGTCAACCTCTCTTTGGTGTGGTGATGCTTAATATAATCATAACTTGGTCCCCCACTTTGTTTCTAGGCGTATGGGAGAGTAGCGAGAATGTTGGTATTTATAGTGCGGCCAACCGTACCGCAATGCTGACCAGTTTTGTGCTGGTAGCGGTTAATAGTATCGCTGCACCTAAATTTGCCGCCCTCTACCAACAGGGTGAAATGGAAGCGTTGGGCTCTGTGGCGAGAAAATCAGCCAGGATCATGGTAGTGCTTGCCTCCCCAGCGTTATTGCTCTTCTTGCTGATTCCCGAATGGATACTGGCGGTATTTGGTGAACAGTTCAAACAGGGCGCGGTTGTGCTGATAATTCTAGCAATTGGTCAATTTGTAAATGTGGTAACAGGATCAGTCGGGTATTTATTGATGATGTCAGGAAACGAGAGGCTTATGCGCAATAACCTTTTGTTTTGCGCAATTTTGGGAATAATATTGAGTCTATGGTTGGTGCCACATTATGGGATTGTTGGCGGGGCAGTAAGTGCTGCCTTAATGCTTTCAATGCAGAATGTTATTGCTGTTATACTAGTATGGAAAAAATTAAATATAATGACTTTGCCATGGGTGAAAAGTCTGCCCAATAATTAGCCCTTCCCTCCCTCAAAGTTTATTAAGAGGCTTCACTAATGATCAATTATTCTTCTCCACCGATTATTGTTTGCGGAATGCATAGGTCTGGGACAACTATGCTCGTGGATATGTTGACTAAATTTGGTTTTTTTGCAGGTAAAAATTTAGACGCAAACCATGAGCCATTTTTTTTTCTAAGATTAAATGAGTGGTTAATGAGAAGGGCTGGTGGATCATGGGATTACCCTCTTCCCACCAAATATTTTTTAGAGAATGAAGCGATTTTTAATGAAATTTCGCATTTATTCAAAGAGGCCTTATCTTCACGTTGGTTTGGCGAGTACACAGGGAGCTATGTTCAATACGTATTAAACACAGATTATTCTTTTCCAGCCCACTGGGGATGGAAAGATCCAAGAAATATATTCACCTTGCCTGTATGGCTTAATATTTTTCCGCAAGCAAAAATTATCTATATAAAAAGAAATGGTATTGATGTCGCGAACAGTTTAGTTGTTAGAACAAATACAATGCTTGAAAAAAAAAATTCAGTTTTAACGGACTATAATTTATTCTCTCGAATAAAAAAGGCTATCATACCTTTTGGCATGACAAGTCGCGTCTATCGATCTTCACGGTGTTTTGATTTGGAATCTGCCTATAAACTTTGGGAAGAATATTCAGAAGAGGCTGATAATTTATTAAAAAAAATTTCTGATAATAGAAAATTTGTTATTAGATATGAAGATTTTTTGGAATCTCCAAATACATTATTGAAAGAGATGTTGTCATTTATTGATATTGAATATAGCGAAAATTATTTGTGTGAGGTTACTAACTGTATAAATGTTAAAAGATCTTTTGCGTTTAAAGAAAATGATAAACTACGATTATTTTTTTTGCAAAAAAGAGAATGCAATCAAATGAAAATTAGTGGATATAGTGATATTGTCTAAATTTAATTATGCATTAATCGTCATTATTCTTATCGAATGTCTTTGTTTCGATTCTTTTACATATGCTTCAGAAATATACTTTGTTGCTCGTGATAATACTCCACTTAGTGATATTGAAAAAATTTTGAGTAACACTGAAGTTGATGGAGTTACCTTTTATATTTCCTGGAGATCAATTGAGCCTCAAAAAGGGGTTCTGCGATGGGATGGGGTGGATAGTGTATTTGCTTTAGCAAGGGCAAATAATAAAAAAGTCAACGTTGCTATTCTCCCTGGCCGATGGATTCCAGCTTGGGTCTATGAGGAAAATGGTGTAAAAGCCGTTAATTATTTACATGCCAACACATTGATGGGGTATACCGAAAAACGGTATACTGTCGTTGAGCCATGGAATAATCGTATGCTAAGCTTGTTTGAGGATGTCATTGTTGAATTTTCTAATAAATATAACAATAATGATACATTAGGTTATGTCGCGATTACCGGACCCTCACCCTCAAACGGTTTGGAAACTAATTTTCCTGTATATAGGTATGATGATTTTTTAAAATTCAAATTTACCCCAGCCAAGTATATCAATTCATGGAAAAGGATGATTTGTTTTTTTTCGAAAATATTTCCTAATAGAAACTTGGTGCTAGCATTAAATGATGATATTGGTCCGAAACCTGTCAGGCGGGTAATTGGGAAAGAGATAGCGATTAAAATAAAAGATTATGCGATAACTGCCTTGGGTGATAGGCTTAATATTATGTCTTTGGCCTGGGATCCAAACTTTCTGGAGAATGACATTGCTATTGAATTGGTAAACACCTCACCTTCCATTTCTGTCGGTCTACAGGCCGCACAAATATTTAGTGGTAATAGGTCGAAAATATATAATATCGACAATGTGTTATCTGTCATGAAAAAAACCTGCGAAAAAATTAAGCCTAAGTTCAATGAATTCTGGATTGAAGACCAATCCTTACTTTATCCATATATCTTCCGACTTGCTTGCAAAAATGAAGACAATTGACTTAAGGGAAAGGCTGTTTGCTTTGGTTAATCTATCTATAGTTATTTTTATAGTTATTTCTATAGATATTAGCGAATATGAAATTAATACAAATATATTATTGATATATCTTTCTGCTTCTAACTGTTTTGTTCAGATTTATTTTTTAGGGAATCGTGATATATTTTCCCCTCAACATATTTACCCTATCATATATACAATAATTTTTTCTTTTTGTGATTTTTATCCATCTCCTTTTTATTTGACTCCAACAACTAGAGGCAGGATACTTGTTACTGGTTCACTTGCTTTTTACTTGATTGGATCGTCATTGTTTGGAGTAAATAAATATGAACTTAAGTCTAAGCATTGTCATAATGTTTCTGAAAAATTATGTATTGCGCTTAGGGCTAAATTTTTACGTCATTTTTTGTTGTTTTCATACTTATTGATGGTGCTAGGTCTTGCTGCATGGCGTATTCAATGTAATTTTCCTTTGTTTGAAAGCGATGTTGAAAATTATCGAATAGCTGTCCGTAGTAATATTAGATTCTATGCGATAATATTTTATTGTTGTCTTTTGGCTGAAATAATACCAGCATGGACGCTGATATATTATATCGTTAAGAAAAATAGAAATCCTGTCTGCTGGTCCATCCTCTATAACATACCAACTTTTTTAACTCTTTTCTTGTGGGGGGATAGGGGGAGGGTGGTTGATGGTATTCTTATTTATACTGCGACATATCATTATCTTAGGGCTAATATTTCTGTTGCCAGGCTTTTTCTGGGCGGTTTTGTGGTGCTTTTCTTAGTGGCATTGATGGGGTTAATGAGGGCTCATACTTCTGGGGTAGAGGCTCAGGCTTATATATTGAGCCGTATAGCTCAGGAATTCAATGTAAATGTCAGTAACTTAGAGCGAATAATTCAATATTTTCCTGATCATAAAGAATATCTAAAGGGGATGTATACTTTCTATCCACTTTATACCCTGTTGCCAGGACATCAACCAAGTATGCCATTATTATTGAAAGAGTGGCTAGATTTGAAATTTCAGGGGGGGGGGATGACCCCAACAATTATTGGGAGTTTTTATGCTGACTATGGATTGATTTGTAGTTTTTTTGGGATGTTTGTGGTCGGATATTTAAGTAATTATGTGTATATGAAGATGTATAAAAATGTATTTCCCACATTGGCATATCCTTTTTTTATTGTGTTTTCTCTTGAGTTCATTAGGAACGCAAATGTTATTAATTATATACTAATGTTTTTTTGTTTTTTAACTATATTGATGATTAGGTATTCTTCAATACATAGTTATGCATCGCATAAGATGTGTGCCAAACTTCCAGCAGGATATTGAAAAACTAACTATTTTGTATCGCTGCTGTTTCATTTTTTTTCAAAAGAGAGAAAACTGTCTACATTCAATAAGTTGTGATTCTGGTGACTTGGATAGGGTCAGTAAATCCCGTTGTTAAAAGAGATTGAGCTGGAGCAACCGTATCTCTGTTTTAATTTATTGTCTGACTTTGGGAGGGTTAAAACCCCCACCTTTAGGTGGCAGCTTTAGCGGACATTTAGTATTTTGGAGCCATGGAAACATATCGACATGGCTCGCATACAGTATTTTCGATTCATCTGCACCTGGTTTGGATAACCAAGTATCGGAAGAAGGTTTTGGATGGAGCGGTATCATATCGAGCCCGGGACATCATCCGTGAGATATGCCAACAGGAAGGAGTGGGCATAATCAAAGGTCACGTGTCATCAGATCACGTCCATCTGTTCGTCTCCATTCCGCGGCAGTTGACAATTAGCCGACTCGTGCAGCGGTTAAAGGAAAGTCGTCACATAAGTTGCTAAGCGAATATCCGCACTTGCGAAAGACATATTGGGGTCGGCACTTTTGGGCACGAGGGTATTACTGCTGTAGCAGCGGCAATGTAACCGATGGGGTCATTAAGCAGTACATAGAAGGACAAGATAGCACCACGGACGATAATTTTAAGATTGAGGGAGAAGACCGCGAGTCGGCGTAGCCGATCCCGCCAGCTTTTGCTGTTACCCGAAGCCACCGCCTTTAGGCGGTGGTCTCTTCACTTGTAATTTTACGAGACAGCAGTGTCCAGTGATCGTTTATTTTTTTGTGATAGTATCAACATGTCAATAACAGTTTGATGAAAAAAAACAGATCATCCAGCATTTTTATTATCTTATTAAACTACAGCGGGTTTGAAGATACGATAACCTGCCTGCAAAGCCTCAGGAAGATTAGCTACCCGAGCTATAACATCGTTATAGTCGACAATGATTCACCTGATAGATCCATGGAAGTAATTGGCAGTTATCTGAGTTTTGAATGCGTGGATCATGTCATTTTTAATCGTCCTGACAAGGCCATGGAATATGCTGGAAAGCTGCCATTTGTGACCTGTATCCAAAGTGGCAGGAACGGAGGCTATGGGCACGGCAATAATATCGGAATCAAATATGCCTTGGCACATAATGCTGATTATGTGTTGGTTCTCAATAATGATACGGTCGTCGATCCAGGTTTTCTAGAGCCGCTGGTGGCAATGTGTGAAGCTGATGCAAATATTGGTATCGCATCAGCAAAAATATATTTTTATGATAGGCCCGATGTCATCTGGTTTAATGGTGGCAGATTTCTGCCATATACCGCAAAAGTAGAACATGTCAATTTTAATGAAAAGGATATGGGGCAAGGGCCAATTATTGAGAATACTTTTATCAGCGGTTGCCTGTGGTTGGTTCCCAGGAAGATTTTTGAAACCGTAGGGCTTATCAATGAAGAATATTTTATGTATGTGGAAGATTTGGAATACTGCCAGCGTGTCCTAGCCCAAGGGTACAGCTTGAAAGTTTGTAACAATAGCAATGTATGGCATAAAGTTGGAACTTCTACTGGTGGCAGATTTTCAGAGTTTTCCATATTTTGGAGAACAAAAAATATGCATATGTTTATTGCAAAATCTTCAAACACATTTTGGCAAAAAGGAATATCATTGTTGTTTTTTAATCTGAAACAATTTGTTATTCTGATAAAAAGTAACAATATCTCTCTAATTAAAATCCAACTAAAAGCCATTGGATCATTTATTACAGGGAAGAATAATGCTGCCTAGTTTTATGATTGTCGGTGCTCCAAAAGCAGGGACAACATCGTTATGCCATTATTTGTCTGAGCACCCGCAGGTTTTTATGAGCGATCCCAAAGAAGTGAACTTTTTTTCTAAGGAAGAGATCGAAAATCAAGGGTTGTATTACAATGACTTCAAGGTGAAAAATATTGCTGAATATGAAGATTTGTTCGCAGGTGTGACTAATGAAATAGCTGTTGGTGAAGGGAGTGTGTCGTATCTTTTTTATCCAAAAACCCCACAAAAGATCAAGGATGCACTGCCCAACGTGAAAATCATCATATTGCTACGCGATCCAGTGAGCAGGGGCTTCTCGCACTATCTCATGGACTACCGTCTCGGTTTAGTCGATGTTCCTTATGATGAAATTGTTTATCAAAAGAGCAACCATAAAAACAATGCACTCTATTACCAACAGTATGTGGAACTTGGTCTTTATTATGAGCAGGTCAGAAGGTATCTTGATATTTTCGGTATAGATCAAGTGCGGATATTCATCAATGATGACTTAAAGGAAGATATTTCGAAGGTGATTCTGTCGGTGTATGATTTTCTTGATATTGATCAAAATTTTATGCCTGACCTGAAAAAACAATATAATGTGTACCAGAAACCGAGAAATGCTTTTGTTAGTCATCTCTACTCGGCAAAACCTCTCAGGCGCTTGGCTCGGACGGTAGTCCCCCATAGTTTGGTTGATACTGTGAAAAACACCCTGCTGGTAAAAGAAAAAAAGCCTGAATTGTCTCCGGGAACCAGAAAATACCTAAATGGTCTTTTTAAAAATAATATTTTGCAGACTGCAGATCTTATTGATAGAGACCTTTCTCATTGGTGTAGAGACTAACTAAGCCGGCATGAAAATTGCGATTATTGAACCCGTTGGCGGGCATGGCGGCATGAACTATTATGATTTCGGCTTGGCAGAAGGACTCGTTGCTGCCGGCGCCGATGTTATCATTTATACGTGCGACAAGACGTATGTGTCCCATGATTTGCCGTTTGAAGTTAAACGTTCTTTCAACAAAATATGGGGCGGTA
>Ga0172380_10008101_pt1 | contig 11638 bp, 8 predicted proteins | sample Leawe162metaG_FD_119747 | JGI IMG/M metagenome (GOLD analysis project Ga0172380, IMG submission 119747) | Leachate microbial communities from a municipal landfill in Southern Ontario, Canada - Leachate well 162 metaG | ecosystem: Engineered > Solid waste > Landfill > Unclassified | place... | reverse complement strand
ATATTGGGAAATTTTAAACATGTAGATAATGAATTGCTAGGAGATTATATTTATTGTGGCTGCGAGGGTACCTGGCATGGTTTTAGTAGTTTTTTTAATAATCATGATGTTTCAAATCAAAACGAAACCTTTTCTAGAGCAATTTATTTAGGTAACTATGCTGGAAACCTTATGAATATTCCAAAAAATTTACAAGATATAGCAAAAGAATACCTACAACAAAATAATTTTGAAAAGAAATCATGGGATATTGAGTTTACGAAACCTAAATACTCAGGTACTTGGGATGTATATCTAAATGATGAAGAAATAGATACAGTATTTTATAATACTGATTGTGACGAAGACTATATAAGGCATAGTTTAATTAATCATGATGGTTATGATCCTAGTATTGTAGTTAAAAATAGGTATAAAAGAAAGAAAAAATCTTGGGATATTAAACAAGAAAATATATTTGATGAGTTTATTACTGGGGATGTTTTAGAAGTTAAAGAGCCGGATGAGGCTTCTTATTATCTTTTGTTTCTTGCACAAGATCCTAGAGACAGGGGTATTATATGTATATCTGGAATGTCTTTAGACGAGGTTGAGGGGGTTTATACTGCATTTACTAAGCGTGAAATAAAGAAGATGATTAAAGACCCTAATGGGTTTAATCAAGAGTTAGAGGTAGAACATGCCAGATGGATTCCTGAATCAGATTTAATAAAAGAGGACACTGTAATAGAGATGGTTTGGCATGTAGAACACCCCGGAATTGATAGAATTACTTCTGATATAAAAGAGAAAATAACCTGGGACATAACCAATTCAACAAAGTTTAAATTGGGTGATAAAGTAAAAATTATTAGTAAATCTATGCCTTATTATACAGATCAATTTGATAAAATGGGAGTGGTAACTAATATCTGGGTAAATGGTAAGGATTTTTTTGAATCTAAAGGTTTTGAAGATTATAAAAAAAGATTTCCTAATACTATTTTAATAGATATTCCAATATATACGGTTGATATTAATGGGGCATATTTTTTTGCTGAAGAAGATTTAGAGCCTATGGATAATAAAGTAGCTTGGGATATACCTATAAATGATTTTGAAGTAGGGGATATAGTTAAAGTAATAAATTGGAAAATATTTAGTTGGTATTGTGATAATGTTGGAAACAAAGCTTATTACAATGATGATTCAAAAATATTACAAGTATGTAGAGTAGATTATTCTGAACATCCCGATTGGACTGAGGAATGGCAACATGGTGAAATTGTTCTATCCTTTATACATAAGGACGTTGATTATACGGATATAAATCCCAAAACTTTTTCAATACCCCCAAACAAGGCAAAACTTGCAATTAAAAAAATTAAAACTTAAGGAGATTTAAAATGTTAACTTGGCGTAAAATATTTTCTTCAAAAGAAGATCAAAAACCTGGGGCTTATAAGGCTCCCAATGGAAAGTCAATTCCAAATAATGTTAATTTTACAGGGAATAAATTTCCCAGTTCCGGAAATCCTGTAAAGAAAGAGCAATCGGCTTGGCAAGAGGGTAGTAAATTGCAACAACAGGATTCTAAAAAGGAAATTTCTGTTAAGCAAAACTCTCCCCTGATGGACGACAAAACAAGACGAGAAAGGTTTGAAAGTTTAAAATCAAAGTCTGCAAGTAGGTTTTTTGTTAAAAAATCTTTTGACTCTTCTGATTGGAGAACTAATTTAGCAAAGCTAGCAGATACAAGCTTTAAGCAAAAGCCTGATGGGACTCTACAGATTGATATTACTACCTCTCGACCTGGACAAGATGTACAGCAAAATGTCCAGCAACCAAATCAACCTATAGCCCCGGAACAGCCTGTAGAGCAGCCTGAGACAGAAAAGAAAGCCTCTATAAAGAAGGCTTTTTACGAAAACAATCCTGAGTTTAAAGCTTGGTTCTCACAGGTATCTGAAGATCAAAATTTCTTAGATGAATATCATCAGTATATAGAGCAGACTCAGCAAAGTAATGAAGAGGTATTAACTTTTGAGGATTGGGCTGTAGGACAATATGAATCACAGCAATCCAAAGTTGCATCTGGTGAAGTAAAGAAATGGACCATCGATCAAAAAGGCTCCTATCGTTTAGAGGGTAGAGAATGCAACACCCATTGTGGTGTGGCTATAATGAAGGGTGCTGAAGAAATTGAGTTTCAAAAGGTTGCTAAACAGGGTCATGAATGGCGTGAGCTAATTCCTCAGGGTATTTGGCAGACAAAATTAGAGACCTATGCTTCATCAAAATAACATATTAAGTTGGGATATAGGTCCACAATTGCCTACAGAAGACGATCCTGAAAGTTATCTGGGCTGGTTGGTAGACGACTTATCAGATCCTGAAGGAGACCAAAATAAATATGGGGTTATTGCTTATGTAGAAAATCATAGTATATATAATTCACTCATGTATAGTGATTGGGCAGCTACTTCAGCTAAAGCTATAACAAAATTTCACAACTTAGAACAAGATCCCGAATCTAATGCTCCCATAAGCCGAGGGGGGATTTTACAGTTTACCACGTTTAAAAATGGTATCTTGAATCCTTTAGAATACATAGGATTAATTGAAAACAAAACTTCTTGGGATATATCAAATCAAGAGCCTGGCTTTGTTGCTAATAACTGGGATGAGTTTTTAGAAAATGCAGAGCCGGGTCAAATTTGGGAATCTTTAACACACTGGGACACCACTAATTTTTTATTTTTAAGTCCAAAGTTTGACAAAAGTAAATCTCATTTAAATTGGAAGGATGAAAATGCCGATGCCTATACTATTGGTGGAGGGGCTTGGGGTTATGCTGATACAGATATTATGCATCATTTTTATATGGAATGTTATTTAGGTAGTGAAAAGTTTCCAATGAAATTAGTTGCAAATAAGAGTTATAAGGATATAAGAATAAGAACAAGAACTGCTTGGGACATACCTGAGCAAAAGGTTATAGCAAATAACTTTAAAGAATTTAAATTTTTATGTAAACCAGGACAAGTTTGGAAATCAAGCAACATAAATTCTTCTTATGTTTATTTACATTTGGGGAATAAATTTACTTTTAGTAAAGAGTATATTTGGGGTAACATAACAGGAATTATAACAGGAAATGTTGCTTGGATGGATGATGGGATGTGGGTAAACCCAGAGAAGTCAATAAGATGCGGAATTTCAACAAGAGCATGGCCTTTAAAATTAATTTATGACAATGGAGAAAAATTGTCCTTTGATACAGAATTTAGAGAAATAAATTTAGATGCTAATTCTGCAATAAGCTGGAATCTACCCCTGGATAAAATAAAATTTAGAACTATGCTACGAGATGAGGATAATTCTGAGGAAACACATTTAGTTGGCAAAATTAATACTGTATTCGATGTGTTACTAAAAGTTTTTGGAAAGCCTACTAGAGTACCTGAGGCTGAACAAACAGTAGAATGGACAATTAACATAGAAGACCCTGAGGATGAATATAATACAATTGTAGCCACTATATATGATTGGAAAATAGGTAAAGGTTATTTTGGTGAAGATGGGTTAGATTTAGAAGAAATCACGGAATGGAATGTGGGTGGAAAAACTCATAGAGCTGTGGAATTAATTGAAAAAATTATAGATGAAAATTCAGATAATAAATTGACTTGGAATATACCTCAATTTACATATAGTGCTAAGGGTTATGTTTATGGTAAGCTTTGGGGTGGGGGTGCTGGGTCTTATAAGTCAAAATCTTTAGAGGGCTTTGATTCTAAAGAAAGTTTAATGATCAAGGCTAAAGAAATGTTAGATGACGGTTCTTTAGATGGTGGAATGGGCTATGAATATTTGATTGGTGCTATTTTATATATTGAAACTACTGATGAAGAGATTGAAGATATTGATGTTGAATTTATAGGTGACTTAACAAAAGAGCAGCGAACATTTCTTTGGGAATGTTATTTTTAAATAAAACTATAAATAAAAGTTTCTGACCGATCCTGACCTGGATCTAAACTAGGTTACAACAACTTTAAATCAGACGAAATGGTTAATCGTCTAAAAATAAATAAAAGGAGACTCATATGTATAAACAAAACTTTTGCGTTTGTATCAAAGATGCTAAACGCAACCCCCTTCAGGAACATGGTGCAACAGTTGAATTACCATTCGATTCTGAATATTTTATATCCCTACAAAATAAACACAAAGGAAAGCGAGCTGTAGTCAATGTAAAAATTGATGGAAAGGATGCTGCTGATATTGTTTTATTAGCCGAGGGTAGATTAGACCTCGAAAGATTTCTTACTGGAAAGGATTTACAAAAAGGAAATAAATTTAAATTTGTTTCTTTAAATGACAAAGATGTTCAAGACCCTGGGGATTCCCAAAATGGGAACATTGAAGTATCAGTAAAATTTGAAAAAAGTGTCTGGGATATAAAAACTTGGCCTACACAACCTATTTGGATTTTACCAAAAACAAATGATATAATATGGAGATGGTATGGAGGTAATACTGGGGATCCCATAATCCAAACAAGTTTTTCTACCTGTAATACAACAATAACAAATCGGTTAGATAACTGTACATTTACTGGAGCAGTAAATTGTAAATCTTCTGTAGAGCCAGAGCAGTTAGGGGCTACAGTTAAGGGTTCTGAGTCAAAACAGGCTTTTAGTTTAACTACTATTGGTGAGCTTGAGGATGAGACTATTGTATTTAATCTTAGGCTTGTGGCTCCTTTAAAATTGATAAAAAAAGAAAATTCAAAGCTTAAAGAGGATGAATCTTTTTGTTTTAATTGTGGCAAAACATTAAAAAATACCTATAAGTTTTGTACAGATTGTGGAGAAAAACAGCCCAAGTAGAGCAACCCCTAAATTGTAGTTTATTATTAATGTGAACCCCAACCTAAAAAGAGTTGGGGTTTTTTATGTACACCTAATTACTACTTAAATACACCTTATTATCTAAGTTTTTTAATTTTTATTGAAAAATCAGTTGATTTTTTATCTTAAATCGCTATCTATTGTATGACATTGAAATAAAAGTTTTTGAAAACTACACATATACTAAGGAGATGTACCTATGGCTATTCAAAATCGTTTTTCATCTGCAACACTTCAATCAGGTTTGAAGAGTATGTCGGCAGAATTAAATATAACAAAAAAACGGGCTGCAGATTTTCTTAATGATCTTGCCGAAGTTGAACCAAAAGATGTAGTGGATCAAGAACTTCCTGAAGATGCTGGTCCGGCTCCAAAAGAACTTTCTGAGGGTGAAGGCAAAGAACCTAAAGGAAAGAAGATTAAAAATGTTGAGGATGCAAAATCTGTTTTGGATGAAGCAAAAACAGACCTTCAAAATGTTGTAGATTCACTTGATGGTATTTGTGGTCAAGTGGAAGAGGAAGAAAAGAAAGCCTCTTATCGACGCCAGAGTGATCGCTATGCTGGTTCTATTCAGTCTTTGGCTCAGGCTGCAGAAAAAGCCATTCAAGATACTGATGATGCTGTGAATCATTGGGCATTTTTAAGTGCATTAAAAAATCCTGCAAGTAAAATTCAAAATGCAAGTTTGAAACAAGTTGCAGAAACTTTGAATGATGTTGAGCGTATTAATCAAGTTATTGAACGTTCTGCTACACGTAGACTTGCTACAGCAGTTCCCCCGACTGGTTCAGAATTTTCGGGAGATAAATGGCCGAATGGTAAAAATCCTGCAGAAGTTGAACAACGTGCTTGGGAGGGTGGAGCAGCAAAGTTTCATAAGGATCGCAAGTTTGAGGATGCTCGTCCAAATCCCGCAGTTGATAATCGTTTGAATGTAGAAGATTATTCACGAGATGACAAACCCTATGTGAATGCTTCTTTTGTTATGGTGCCTGAGAATCGTTATGCCTCTTATTGGGATATTACAGATACTGCATCAGGTAAGCGTATGATAGCAGATTTTGCTAATGCTCCTACTAATCTTGGTCAAAAGAATGAGAATGGTTTCCGACAGTTTGCTTCTTCTCAATATGGTGAAAAGATTGTTAATAAAATTATGGAACAAGAGGGAACTAAAACAGCAAGTTCGAATCCAGTAGATGGAATTGAAGTTGCTCGTCAAATACTTAATGGTCGATATGCTTCTATCAAAGAGGCTCGTGAACCAAAAGTAAAAGACAAAGCCTCTGTTCGACGTTACTACAAAGATGCTTATGGTGATGCAGGCTATGCAAAGAAAATGACTGCTTGGGATGAAAAAGTAGAGGATGAAAAAGAAGAGAAAAAAGAAAAAGCAGAAGAAAAAAAGGAAAAGGCTGAAGAGAAAGCAGAAAAGAAAGAAGCCTCTGAAGGAGATGCTGGAATGGATATTAAGTACAAGCCAGCAGATGAGCATCCTGCAGATAAAAACAAGGGTGAAGCCAAGAAAGGTCCTGGAACACTATCTTCACAAGATCCTCAGGTTATTAAAGCCAAAGCCTACAAAGCAGTAGAACTTGCTCGTATTTATGCTTCTATTGGTGCAATTCCTTTTACAAAGGAAGCAGTTTTAAATAAATCGCGTGAAGTTCAAAAGCTTTCTGATTCTGAATATGATGCTAAATTAGCCACACTTAAAGAGCTTCCAATAACAAATGAGAGTGCTTTGAAGTCTGCACATATTCCTGAAACGGAAACTGGTATAGTTGGAAATACGGCTGAAGGTGTTCGTGACCCTAAGTCTCAAGTAAAGACTGATGATCTTAACAATGATGTTAAATCTGATGCTAAGGTTTCTAGTTTAGTTCCCCAGTTTACTAAATCGTCTTCTGAGGGTAGCAGAACAGATTTTTCTAGTTTGTTCTCAACAACAGCAAGCCGCTTACGTGAAAAAGGAATTATGCCTGAGAAATCAAGAATTATGCGTCCAAAGTATCGCAGTTAAGTCTCTAAAAATGAGAAAAGTAAACTATAATAACATTTTAAATTAAGGAGTTTTATATGAGTAAAGTAATTGTTCTTCACAAACTGTTCGCTGATACTTTTCCAGTTACAGCTGCAACAGTAACCACAGGTTGGTTGCCGGGTCAGGGTTTTCAATTAAATTCAACTGGTGATTATGCATCACTTGCAAGTGTTGATGGTACCATGTTTATTGGTATTGATGATGACCTTGAAGTTTCTGCTCCTCCGACAGGATCCATTTTAACAGGTATCTATGGTAGTGGAACTAAGTTCCTTGTTGATCATAGTGCTGAAGTGGCTGCGGGTTCTGCTACACGTTGCTATGCCTCTGAAGTTGAATCAGCATCACCGAATGCTAATTTATATGTGGGTAGTGATGCTAAGTGGCAGACTACTTCTACAGGTTCAGTTAAAGGAAAGCTTTTCCAGGTTCCTGCTGCAAGTAATAACTATGCAATGGGAGTTATTTTGCGGTTCTAAGTTTCGATCCTGTGCCCCGCTCCTCCCACAGGATTGATAACAGCCGGGCTTTCGAGCCCGGCTTAGTTTTTAGAGTCCCAGACCATCGGACTCATAAATTTGTTCCTTGACAATATAGGCATGTTGGACACTTTTATTTCAATTGCAAATCAATTGGAATAATTTGACCGGATCAGTACCGGAGCCTATTACGGGTTTTACTTCGATGGATGCCGGAGTTAATATAGCATCCGCAGTGCGTTAGCACTTTTTAGGGCGTAAAGTCCTTCATTTAATTAAGGAGATCATAATATGATCCAAATTCCTTCAAGCAAGCCCGGAAACGGATATAGTCTTGCAAAAACCGCATCTACAAATGACCCGTATGCACAATACGAAAAGTCAGTTGTGAACGATGATGCAATATGGGAGTCACTTGCTACTGAAGCGGGTTAATAAATCGGCTCGCAAAAAACTTTATGATTTGCTGGAATAACTCAAAGAGTTTATTTTTGTAAGAAAATAAAATGAGTCAATCAGCAGGAAAATTCCCCAGAGACATTTACATAAAGCTGTTCATATTTGAATGTGTTCATATACTTTGAACAATATCTATTTGTGAACAGATGATATAGTCCGATCTTTATAGAAATATAAAGCTAACATTAATACGACAAGCTCTCGGTTCTTAGTAATTTGGGAACCTAATTCTGTTATGTGCTGGAAAATCTAGTATAAATTTATTGCTGTAGAGTAATGAATATAGATGATCAGCAGGGAAACAACCCCTAGAGACTTTACACAGGACATTTTTACGAAGGATAAAAATGAAGATATAGTCCGAACTCAGTAGAAATATTGAGAGTTAATCTTTAATAGATTAACCGTTTGGCGATAACGTAACAATTGCAAATGGCTGTTCCTATTCGTGAACAGTTAGATTTTGTGGGTACAGCGCGTAAACAAACTTGCGCCATATAATCTTATAAAATGCTGGAAGGTCTTTAAATATGCTTTTGCAAAGGGGCATATAGAGATAATCAGCAGGTAATTGAAATTACCTCAGAGACTAGAAATAAGACTTGTTTAGAATAACAAGATGGTATAGTCCGAACTTAATAGAGATATTAAGATTAACATTTTAAGAAGTTTTTCGAAATTTTTTAAACATCAGTTTCGTAATTCAACCATTTGCTGGAAGCTCCTTTAGAACTTAATTATGTAAATGATTAGGATGGGATAATCAGCAGAAAAGGCAATTAATATATTGCATTCTCAGAGACTCATACGTTGAACACTTTAAAAAGTGAAGATATAGTCCGAACTTAATAGAGATATTAAGATTAACAATCAGTGATGTGCTGGCACAAGGTCAAATCGCCCGTTAAATAATCATAGCGGGCACAAAACTTTTAGATATACTGGAAACACCTAATTAAACATACTAGTGTAAATTAATATGCTGGGTCAATCAGTAGGAGATTAAAAAAAATGCTTACAATCGATAGATTTAAAATAGATTTATGTGATGCCACGGGTAAAAAGAAACCCCAACTTGAACAAATTCAAATCTTAACAAATCAGATGGAGGCTTTGGATAAAGAGATTAGTAACTTTCGAAAGACTGTTCTAACTCCCACTAAACCAGAACATCGTTATTTTGTTGGTTTGAAGGATTTAAGAAAAAAGAGTTCAATGGAAAAGAGACGTATTAGGAGACTGATGCGTAGAGAAAAAGATCAGGCCTTACACGAGCAGCTTAATATAATGACAAAAGCTGAGATGAAAGCCTGGAGAGTAATAAGTCATAAACATTTTAATATTGAACAGAACTTAGAAAATATAGAATCTAAAATAACAGACTTAAAAGAGTTTAGTAAATTTACTGGACTACTTGAGAGGGTTATAGAGGAAACTAAAATTTTTAAAGAAAAAGTTCAAGCCTATCGAACTGCTATAGATGAAGTAGAGAATATTATTACGAAGCATTATTATCGTGATAAACAAATAGCAGATGAAGCAAGAAGCAAAACCTCCTCAGAGACTTCCGAAAGAGATCAGCCACAAGCTGATATGGTAAAGTCCGAACTTATTGGAGACAATAAGAGTGTAGAACAAATTTCTACGCCCTAATTTAATTAAATAAACAATATTCAATAAACTCCTGCTAAGCAATTACTACGGTAAATACGTAAAAATGTAATTGATAGGGATAATTTGAAAGGATTAAAATATGTCAACAACAGGAAAGAATTGGTCTGTTGAAAAGAGAAGAAAATACTCTCATATTATAACAAGAGATATATTAGTACAAGCTACAGTAGATTGTAAATCTGATCAAAAATTGGCAGATGAACTAAAAGTACCTGTAGGTGCTGTGCATACTGTAAGAAAGCAGCTGGGTATAAAAAGTGGTAGATCAGATGAATCTGTGGGAAAAATTCGTCTACAAAAAATGGACCCTGCATTGGTAGGTTGTATAGTGGGAACTGTTTTAGGAGATGGATTTCTTGGACTTAATAAACAGAAAAACTTGGCTTATTTAGCTATCTCACATGGATACAAACAAAAAGAGTGGATAGAATACAAGTATAAAAAGCTTTCTGATTTTGTTATAATGAATTTACGATATGGAGAAAGACCTAGGTATAAAAATATAGAGGAAACACTAAAATTTTACGTGTTTACTACTGTTTTTCATCCGGATCTTTTTGAAATAAGAAAATTGCTTTATGATGAGAATGGTAAAAAGAAAGTAACAAAAGAAGCTCTTGATTTATTGACATATGAGGGTTTTATATGGTGGTTTTTTGATGATGGTTGCGCCAATATCAAATACAATAAAGTAACTGGAGAGATTGGACAACAATATTATTCTTTAGCTACTTGTCAGTTTAGTTTAGAAGAGCAAAAACTTATTCGTAGTATGTTATTTAAAAAGTTTGGAATAAAAACTACTATTATTAAAGTTACTCCAAAAACTAATAATAAAAAACCTTACTACACCTTATATTTTGCAGTAGAAACAAGGGATAAAGTTTCTGAAATTCTTAGTAAGATATCTCTTGAATCTATGAACTATAAGATTATAAAACCTAATCCAGATAGACGTTTTAATAAAATTAAAATTAAATTAGTGTAACATAATAGTATGACAAAGACATTACAACGGTAGCTTATGTCGTAGCAAAACGTGGTACAGTCCAGGAATGGACGATAGAGGGAACCTATGTAGAACCAACTACATGGGAAATTTTCTCTCCTGCTGAAATTCGTTTATCGCAAATTCAGCAAAGACGTTTTAACGTACTTGATCGTACGCAAGAAAAAATTCGTATTGCTATTCAACTGCAAGAAGATTCACAAGCCTTGGCTTTGTTTACAACCACGGCTTCTGGAAACACTGCAAACAATACGATTAACACATCTACTTCAGGATGTGATAAAGACTTTTTGAATAAAGTCTCTGCAACCATTATGGATCATGACCTTCCGTGTTATGCATTCTTAATGCGCTTCGCAAGCTTCAAAGATATTCGCACGTGGGGTACTGCCGAATTAGATCCCGTTTCAATGCGTGTCAATTAATTTCGCGCATATAAAATTTGTCAAAGTGCTGGAATAACTTGAAAAAATTTGTTATCGTAAGATGACAAAATGAGTTGATCAGCAGAAAGATAATAAAGCATAATTTGTATAATAAAGCAAATTAGTTTATCATCTTTTTCAGAGACTAAATGACAAAACTTGATTAAACCCAAGTATGATATAGTCCGACCTTATTGGAAACAATAAGAAAATGAATTTAAGGTTCATTTCTTCTATTTTAAAATAGATGCAACATTTAGGAAATAATTGAAACAGGCCTTCGTGGTAATATCTGGGGTATTGATATCGTTGTTAACCGTCTTGTGACGACTGGAACTGTGTTCTCGTTGTCTGAGCCGCGTTTCTTTGGTGTTATGCCTATTCGTACGGAAGTTATGTTGATGCCTGATGATTCTCCAAAAGAAGCAAAGATCGGTTATGTGGGCTATGAAGAGCTCGGCATGGCTGCAATCAATGCTAATGGCGTATCTAAGGGTACACATAACTAGTTGTAGTTTTTTAATTTGGTAGGCTCTTTCGGGGGCCTACCCTATTTTTTTATTTTTAAGGAGAAAGAAATGTCTACATATACTTTAGCAGCCTTTACAAATACAACAAAGAAATCCTCTTTTCAAACAAAACGTGCGGGT
>Ga0172380_10008100_pt1 | contig 11639 bp, 11 predicted proteins | sample Leawe162metaG_FD_119747 | JGI IMG/M metagenome (GOLD analysis project Ga0172380, IMG submission 119747) | Leachate microbial communities from a municipal landfill in Southern Ontario, Canada - Leachate well 162 metaG | ecosystem: Engineered > Solid waste > Landfill > Unclassified | place... | reverse complement strand
CGTCCGGGGCCGGTAAAACAACTTTTGTAAGACTGCTTTTAAGATTGTATTCTGCCGCTGCGGGAAAAATTTTAATTGATCACACAGACATTTCTAAAGTTACACAAAATAGTTTAAGAAAAAACATTTCAATGGTTCCGCAAGACCCGATTTTATTTCATCGTACGCTAGCAGAGAATATTGGATACGGCGGCCGCGATAAAACAAAACAGGAAATTGAAAAAGCAGCAACGCTGGCTCACTGCGATGAATTTATCAAAGATTTGCCCTATGGATTTGAAACCTATGTTGGAGAAAGAGGGGTTAGATTGTCAGGGGGAGAAAGGCAGCGAGTTGCAATAGCCAGAGCGATTTTAAAAGCAGCTCCTATTTTAATTTTAGACGAAGCAACATCAAGCTTGGATTCTCGTTCTGAAATGTTGATTCAGGATGCTTTAAATACTTTGATGCAAGGCAAAACGACAATCGTTATTGCTCATAGATTATCAACAATTCAAAAAATGGACAGAATTATTGTTATTGACCAAGGTAAAATTGCTGAACAAGGAAGCCACAGGGATTTACTGGCAAAAAAGGACAGTTTGTATAAAAAGCTTTGGACTTTGCAAGCAGGTGGATTTTTGAAGGAAGAAGACGAATCCTTCGGCGCGGCTCAGGACGAATCTGCGGATTCGGACGAAGAGGAAGACGAAGAAGAAGATGAGGACGATGGCGGTGAAAAAGGCGAAGCCAAAACGGCTAACTTTTAATACGATGGAAGATAAATTTGAAAGAATTAAAAAGATTGTTGAGAAAGAAGAAAACTGCACGGATGTTGGACATAATATGGAACACACTATGCGTGTTTATAATACGTGCCTTGAATTGGCAAAAGCTTATCCAGAAGCTGATTTGGAAGTAATAAAATATGCTGCTTTACTTCACGACATCGGTGGCCAGAAAGAGATACAAGATAAATCCGGCAAAACAGACCACGCTTTAATGGGTTCAGAAATGGCCGAGCCGATTTTAAAAGAATTTGGACTTTCTGATGAAAAAATAAAGCACATACGGGATTGTATTGTTTCTCACAGGTTTAAAACCGACAATCGGCCCGAAACCATTGAGGCAAAAATTCTTTTTGACGCCGATAAGTTAGATGCCATAGGTGCGATTGGTGTGGCGCGGGCTTTTGTTTGGGTTGGCAACAATAAAGCCAAGATTTATTATAAGCCGGAGAATTTTGAAGAATATATAAAAGAAAATTTAAGCGGGAAAATAAACGGTAAAATTCAGGATAAGAGCAAGCATAGTTTTCAAATAGAATATGAGACAAAAATAAAATTTGTTGTAGATAAATTATACACGCAAAAAGCAAAAGAACTTAGTAGAGAAAGGACAAAATATTTCAAAGATTTTTTAGACAGACTAGAAAAAGAAATTAAAGGCGAAATATAGTATAATAGATATATATAATTAAAAAATATTATTTAAAATTAACAAACGCCTGGCAGGCGTTAAAAAATATGGACAACAATATTATGCCTAAAAGAAATATTCCAAGAGATGTGTTTTTGCACCTTTTGGCAATCGTTACGCTTTACTGGTCGGCAGTAAGTTTTGTGACGCTTTTGTGGCAGTACATAAATTATTTTTTCCCGGACGTTTTAAATCAATACAACTATTTTGCTTTTACGGGGCCAATTAGATTTGCTGTTGCCTCTTTGATTATAGTTTTCCCCGTTTTTGTGTTAATTTCCTGGTATTTAAATAAAATTTATGCGAGAGAAGCAGTTGTAAGGGAATCAAAAATAAGAAAGTGGTTAATTTATCTCACTCTTTTTATTGCATCGCTGGTCATAATTGGCGACCTTATCACAGTTATTAACTTTTTTCTCGGCGGAGAAATAACAACAAGGTTTATTTTAAAGGCGCTTTCAGTGCTTTTGGTCGCAGTGGTCGTGTTTTGGTATTATCTTGATGATGTCAGGCGCGAATCACCCACCAAATTAGCAAAATATTTTGCGTGGGCAACAGGTGTTGTAATTTTAGGCGTTGTTATTGGAGCATTTTTTATAGTCGGCTCTCCCGCCACGGCCCGTTTGATGCAATTTGACCTGCAAAAAATTTCTGATTTGCAAGGAATACAATACCAGATTGTAAATTATTGGCAGAGTAAAGAAAAATTGCCAGCAACCCTGTCTGACCTAAATGACCCAATCTCCAATTTTAAAGTTTCGGTTGACCCGCAATCAGGAATTTCTTACGAATACAACATAAAAGACGCAATAAGTTTATCTTTTGAATTGTGTGCTACATTTAATAAAGAAGGCACCGATATGTATGCGTCGTCCGCAGCGCCGGCCTCTGTGCCGGTAAAAGGGTTTGCAGACAGTTGGCAACATCCAGCCGGCCATTATTGTTTTGAAAGAACAATTGATAGGCAGTTATACCCGCCATTCAGTAAAATAAAATAATAAAGTGTGGATAAGGTGTTAAAAAGGATGTAACAAGCGTGTAAATAAGATGCTAGGAAGCGAGGTGAAAACTGTTGAAACAACTGACAAAAATTATCCTAAAGCTTTAAAAGAAGCGTTGAAAAATTTGGTGGCCAGCATGGGGCCTAGAAAGTTGTATTACAAGGGGAATTGGTCGGAAAATATTTTTCAAAATTGTTTGGCGGTGGTAGGCTCGCGCCACCTGACATTTTATGGCAGAAAAGCAACTGAGCAAATTGTAACAGAAGCTGCTTCGGCTGGCATTACCATTGTTTCTGGTTTTATGTACGGAGGCGATGAAGCGGCGCATTCAGCTGCTGTAAAATGCGGTGGCAGAACAATTGCTGTAATGCCTTGCGGAATTAACTTAATTCATCCCGCAAGCCAGAAAAAACTTTACCAAGAAATTTTAGATAACAACGGCCTGATTGTTTCAGAATATGAAGGCGCGTTGCAGCCGCAAAATTTTACTTATGTGCAGAGGGACAGAATTGTGGCGGGGCTTTGTAAAGCTGTTTTGGTTACAGAGGCTGCGTTAAACTCAGGCTCTTTGATTACAGCCAGTTATGCCAAAAAATACGGCAGAAAAATTTTTGCCATTCCCGGGCAAATTACCAGCGAAGTTTCAAAAGGAACAATAAAACTTATAAAAGAGGGGGCCGAGCCGGTGGCTGAAGCAAATGACATTTTAAGTTTTTACAAAGTTTTAATTAGCCAAAAAAAACAGCTCCCCTCCTTCGCCAAGGCTACGGAGGGCAAGTGTTTCACCTTGGAAGAAAAAATTCTCGCCCAACTGCGAAGAGAGCCAATGAAAGCCGACGACATGGCCCGCCTTTTCGCAGTTCCCGTTTCCCGCCTCGGCACTGCCCTATCTTTAATGCAACTAAAAGGTTTTATCAATCAAGACTCCGGAAAATATTATATAAATTAAAATTGTAAAGTTATGCTTATAAAAGTGCCGTCGGTGGCGAATTTGGGGCTTCAAACCATAAAGGTTGACATTGAAATTAATTTAGCCAACAAGGGCCTGCCCGGGTTTGACATTGTTGGGTTGGCTGACAAAGCGGTTGACGAAAGTAAAGAAAGGGTAAGGACCGCAATCCAAAGTTCGGACGTTGATTTTCCTGCCAAAAAAATTACAGTCAATATGGCGCCGGCCGATGTGCCAAAAGAAGGCTCGGTTTACGACCTGCCAATTGCGTTTGGAATTTTGAGCAGCATTCTTGAATTCCCCATTCCAGACAAATCATTGTTTTTGGGCGAATTGTCTTTTGACGGAACATTAAGGCACACCAGAGGCGCTTTTTTAATGGCCCTTTTTGCAAAAGAATTCGGTTTTAAAAATTTGTTTGTGCCAAAAGATTCAGCCAATGAGGCAGCGGCTATCAAAGGAATAAAGGTTTTTCCTGTTGAGAGTTTAACCCAAATTTGCCAGCACTTTTTAAAACAAGAGGAAATTTTTCCAGTTGATTATAAAGAAGTTTTAGAAAATGTTTCGTTGCCGGCCGAGTTTGACATGAAAGAAGTTTTGGGGCAAGAGCAGGCAAAAAGAGCCATGGAAATTGCGGCAGCCGGAGGCCACAATATTATAATGATAGGCAGCCCTGGCTCTGGCAAAACCATGCTTGCCCGCGCTTTGCCTGGAATATTGCCCCCATTAAACGAGTCAGAATCTTTGGAAGTAACAAAAATTTATTCTGCTTCAGGCGACATACCGCCAGGCGGCAGTTTAATTACAAGGCGCCAGTTCCGCTCGCCCCATCACACAGCTTCTTTAGCTGGCTTGGTTGGCGGAGGTTCAAAGCCAAAGCCGGGCGAAATTAGCCTGGCTCACCGGGGAGTTTTATTTTTAGATGAGTTTAACGAATTTCCAAGGTCAATTATGGAAGCCATGCGCCAGCCGCTGGAAGATGGCTATTTAACAATTTCAAGGAGCAAACAGCGGGTTATGTATCCGGCTGATTTTATGCTTGTGGCTTCGGCGAACCCATGCCCGTGCGGTTTTGCTATGCACCCTAAAAAGAGCTGCACTTGCGGCCCGAACCAGATTTCAAAGTACCAAAAAAGAATTTCTGGGCCAATTTTAGACAGAATTGATTTACACATTCAGGTAATGCCGGTTGATACTGCAGAATTTTCAGACAACCAAAAAAATTCTGAATTTTTAGAACCGTCTGAAAAAATAAAACAAAGGGTTATGGCGGCTCGGCAAAAACAGGAAGCGCGTTTTGCCGAAGAAAAAATTTGTTCAAACAGCCAAATGAAAAACAGCCACATTAAAAAATATTGCAGGCTTCCAAAAGAAGTTGAGCAAATTTTGACGCAGGCAGCCCAAAAATTCCAGCTTTCGGCCAGGTCTTATATGAAAATGATAAAAGTGGCGCGCACAATTGCTGATTTAGACAACTCCGACGAAATTACCATCTCGCACATGGCCGAAGCCCTTCAGTATAAACCAAAAAACTACGAATCTGCTTAAACGCTCGGCAATCAAATTTTTTCCCTGCCTGCCTGCCGGCAGGCAGGTGCGAGGAGAAGCTCTCCACGTCCTGCTGATCAGGACTACGGGGCACCCTCTTCTCGAAAAAATTTATTGCCTCGCTTTTATAAATGTCGCAACATAACGAAGTGGGGAAAATTGGGGAGGATTTGGCAAGACAGTTTTTGGAAAAAGAAGGGTATAAAATTTTAGAGCAGAATTATAAAACAAAATATGCTGAAATTGATTTAGTTGCCGAAAAGAAAATGGCTTTTTTGGAAAAGAAGAAACTGGTATTTGTGGAGGTACGAACAAAAATTGGGGAAAATTTCGGGAGCCCGGAAGACACAATAAATAAACAAAAACTCTGGAAAGTTTTGCAGAATGCAAAAAGCTACACGGCCTTCAAAAGATGGGATGGGCCGGCCAGAATTGATGCCATTTGCATTGTGTTGAAACCAGATTTTTCGGTAAGCCGCCTTACCCACCACGAGAACATCATTACAGGATAAACCTTGTAATATTTTTTTGTTGGTGTAGTATTCAGGTTGGTTCTTGTTCTTAACCAATGAAGGGGGACAGTATGAAAAAGCGTAAACAGGCGATCAATATGGGAGAGTTTATTGGCCTTGTTAAAGCAGCTAATATTCCGGGTACAGGTTGCTGGCTCGATGGTCTCCAAAACGGGTATCCGCGGGCATCTTGGGACCTCTTCAGGGGTCAGCCGCTCACAATGGAGGCAGTGAGCAATCTCATTGAAGGAGTAACTCTGCAGGCTGAAAAGCAGATCGAAGGGTCCCATGGCGCAAGCATGGAGTACTATTACGAGATTTGTGTGCGCTGGAACGGATTTAAGGACGAAATCCGCGCACTGGCCAAGGAATGTTCCGCGGTTTAGGACGTGCCTTACAAAGGTTGGGTAAAATGGGCCGTTGTTGACACGGTCCTTTTCTTTTGCTAAGCTTATTTAATACAAGAAAAGAATTAACTTGTCCGGCTGAAAGGCGGGACTTTTTTACTAAAAAATATGGACATAAAATCATTTAAGGGCGCGTTAGCGCAGATTGCCGAGGAAAGGGGCATTTCGCCAGAAAAAGTTATAGAAACAATTGAGGCGGCAATTGCCACGGCTTATAAAAAAGACTACGGCCAAAAAGGACAGAAAATTAAGGCCAAATTTAACCCGGTGTCGGGTGATGTTAAGTTTTGGCAGGTAAAATTGGTTGTTGACGAATCAATGCTTTACACAGAAAAAGAAATTGAGGAAATGAAAGAAAGAAAAGAAATTCCGCAAGATGAGGCCAGGGCCGGCGAGGAACCGCCTAAAAAATACGTTTTCAATCCAGAAAAGCACATAATGCTGGCTGACGCCAAAAAAGATTTTCCCAAAATTAAAGTTGGCGAGGAAATTGAAATTCCTTTGGTTTCAAAACAGGATTATGGAAGAATTGCCGCCCAAACAGCAAAGCAGGTTATTTTACAGAAAATTCGTGAGGCGGAAAAAGAAACAATTTCTATAGAGTATAAATCAAAAGAAGGTGAAATTGTTTCGGGAATTGTGCAAAGAGTTGAGGGCCACACTGTTTTTGTTGATATTGGAAAAACTTTGGGAATTTTAAACAGAGAAGAGCAGATACCAGGAGAATTTTACAGGCCGAGCCAAAGATTAAAACTGTATATAATGAAGGTGGAAGACACTCCAAAGGGTTCGGTTGTTATGCTTAGCAGGGCATACCCAAAATTAATTTCAAAATTATTTGAATTAGAAGTGCCCGAAATTGCATCGGGGACAGTTGTAATAAAATCAATTGCCAGAGAGCCCGGATTCCGCACAAAGATTGCAGTTGTTTCAAATGAAGAGGGCGTTGACCCGATTGGAGCTTGTGTTGGGCAAAGGGGGACAAGAATTATGGCAGTTATAAACGAGCTTGGTGGAGAAAAAATTGATGTTATTTCATGGGAGGAAAAGCCGGAAAAATTTATTGCCAATGCGTTGGCTCCGGCAAAAATTGTTGAGGTAAAAGTTGAAGACAAAAACACAGCTGTTGTTTATGTACCAGCTGACCAATTGAGCTTGGCCATTGGCAAAGACGGCAGAAATGTTAGATTAGCAGCCAACTTAACCGGCTGGAAAATTGATATAAAAACTTCTGAAACACCAGCCGAGGAAGGCGAAGAACCCGCCTCCGCTGAAGCTCCGGCGGGCGAAGAAAAAAAGGAGGAAAAACCCAAAAAGAAGACTAAAAAATCTAAGAAAGAAAAAGACGAGCCCGCTGACTCGGAAAAGAAAGAGGAATCCCCCACCGAAGAAAAATAAATAAAATTAAAAAATATTATTAAATAAATTAAGAACATGAGTTTAATTTATTTTCCGATAATAGTTTCGTTGTTTGCGTTAGCTTTTGTCTGGTTTTTGACAATGCAAATTAGAAAAGCTCCGGTTGCCGGCGATAAGGCAATTGCCATTACGGCGGCTGTGCAGGAGGGCGCAATGTCATATTTAAAAAGGCAATATAAAACAATCAGTATTGTAGGGCTTGTTATATTTATTTTGCTTTTCTTTTTGGGCTGGAAAGTTGCTATCGGATTTTTATTGGGAGCTGTTTTGTCGGGAGTTTCTGGCTTTATTGGAATGATTGTTTCAACTCAGGCGAACACAAGAGTTGCCGAATCAGCAAAAAAAGGTTTGGCAAAAGCTTTAGATATTTCTTTTAAAGGTGGCTTAATTACCGGTTTAACAGTTGTAAGCTTGGGATTATTGGCTGTATCAGGATATTATCTTTTAACAGGAATTGAAGGATTGGTTGCTTTGGGATTTGGAGCCAGCTTGATTTCTGTTTTTGCCAGAGTTGGCGGAGGAATTTACACAAAAGCAGCTGACGTGGGCGCTGATTTGGTTGGAAAAGTTGAAAAAGGAATTCCAGAAGACGACCCAAGAAACCCAGCAGTAATTGCCGACCAGGTTGGCGACAATGTTGGCGACTGCGCCGGCATGGCAGCAGACATTTTTGAAACTTATGCTGTTACAACCGTTGCTACAATGATTTTAGGAGCTTTATTATTTCCAAGAAGCTCGCAGTTTGTTTTGCTGCCTTTGATAATCGGCAGCGTTTCAATTTTAACGTCTATTATCGGCAGTTTCTTTGTGAGATTAGGCAAGAGCCATAATATAATGGGAGCTATGTACAAAGGAGTTGCGGCCACAGTAATTTTATCAGCAATTGCCTTTTATCCGGTATTTGCAAAATTAATGGCTAACCAGGCAATTCCAGTTAACAATTTATACTTTGCATCTTTGGTTGGATTAATTATTGCAGCTGGGATGTTTGTTATCACAGAATATTACACTTCAAAAGGCTACGGTCCGGTAAAATCAATTGCAGCAGCGTCAGAAACCGGGCACGCAACAAATATAATCAGAGGAATTGGTTTAGGAATGCAGTCAACCGCTTTGCCGGTTTTATTAATTGCATTTGGAACAATTGTCAGCTTTGCTTTTGCAGGAATTTATGGAGTGGCGCTGGCTGTTATGGCAATGCTGTCTATTTCTGGAATTGTTGTTGGAGTTGATGCTTACGGCCCGATTACAGATAACGCCGGCGGAATTGCAGAAATGTCTGGAATGCCAGAGAATGTCAGAAAAATTACAGATGCATTAGACGCAGTCGGCAACACAACAAAAGCAGTTACAAAAGGTTATGCAATAGCTTCTGCTGGCTTGGCAGCTTTGGTTTTGTTTTCTGCATATTCAGAAGAAGTTGGCGTTAACGGAGCTGTAAACTTTATTTTGTCAGACCCCAAAGTTATTGCCGGCCTTTTAATCGGCGGGCTGCTCCCCTATTTGTTTGCATCATTTTTAATGGGAGCTGTTGGAAAAACCGCAGGCAAGGTTGTTGAAGAAGTAAGAAGGCAATTTAAACAAATTAAAGGTTTAATGGAAGGAACCGCAAAACCAGAGTACGGAAAATGCGTTGATATTGTTACAAAAGCTGCAATCAAAGAAATGTTGTTGCCAGCTTTAATTCCAGTTGTGGCTCCAATTTTGGTTGGATTTATTTTGGGCCCCGAAGCTTTGGGCGGATTATTAATTGGTTCAATTGTTACAGGATTGTTTGTTGGAATTTCAATGACAACTGGCGGAGCTGCCTGGGATAATGCAAAAAAATACATTGAGGGCGGAGCTCACGGAGGCAAAGGAAGTTTTGCCCACCAAGCAGCTGTCACCGGCGACACCGTCGGCGACCCATATAAAGACACCGCCGGCCCTGCGATAAACCCAATGATAAAAGTGTTAAACATCGTAGCGTTATTGATTGTAGCTTTCCTAGTATAACAAATAGCCCAGCCTTTCAGCTGGGCTATTAAATTTATGAAGACAAATTTGGAGCCCAAAAAGGCTCAGTGGCTCAACAAGTATAGACAGAATATTGAGCTGGAACCCTTTTTCCAAAGGGGAACAGTTTGGAACGACGATAAAAAACGATATTTTATCGACTCTCTTTTAAAGGGTTGGGGAACCCCCAAGATTTTTCTTTGGGAGATAGAAAAAGATTCTTATGCTTGTTTAGATGGTAAACAAAGACTAACAAGTTTATTTAAGTTTATGGCTGACGAACTGGAATTGAAAGAAGAATATTCTACTGGATATGGTGGTAAAAGATATTCTGAGCTTTCCGTAGATGTACAGGATGCAATTGACGATTACGAGTTTTCAATCGAATTTTTGAGTGAGGCGACAGATGATGAAGTGATAGAATTATACAAAAGACTACAAGGGGGCACGCCTTTGAATTTTGGTGAAAAGCTTTTTGCTATGACAGGGAAAATGAACGAATTCATAAAAAATAAATTGGTTGGAGAAACCTTTTTTAAGGAAAGAATATCTCTTCCGAATACCCGATATTCTCACTATGCTATTTGTGCTCAATTGTCGTTGTTGGTGATAAAGGGGGCAAAAGAAGATTTGAAATTGAAGAATTTAGAAAAATTTTTTAAAGATTACAGTAGTTTTAACTACAAAAGTCCAGAGGCCAACAAGATTTTTGACGTTCTGGGTAGTTTAGAAAGAGCCTTCCCAGGTGAGAAGGACTCCGCTCTTAGAAACCGGGCAAATGTTATTTCTATTTTCTATCTTTTGTCAGATATAGCAACTCGAGGGGATATATCTGGGAGAGAAAAAGAAATAGGGTCTTTCTTCAAAAAATTTGTGAAAGATGTTCAAAAAGAATTTGAGAAAAGACCGGAAGAGCGCGACCCAGCGATATTGAGTTATCAGTCGGCGGTTACGCAGGGGGCTGATAAAATTAAATCCATAAACATAAGACACAATATTTTATTAGAAAAACTTGCCGCGAAGAATAAATTTTTTTATAGCATAATTCATCCAACTTCGCCGCTAGATAAGTTTATTAAAATTTATAATCTTGCAAGAATAAAGTTAAAACTTAGAAACCCGGAAAGATTCGACGAGTGGCTGATTAAAAACAAAGGCCTCCCAGACATAAAATGTCCTGCCTCTCGCGGCAAAAAGGAAACATTCATTGGTCATGTTCGTCATTGTTTTTCCCACCCAGAGCATGGCGCCTTCACATTGAGAGATATTCAAAAAGGAAGTAAAATTTTAAACGAAATATTAAAAAAATAAAAATCAACGAGGGTAAAAAATAAATTTATGGCGAAAAATGCGATAATCATTCATGGGACTAAAGATTCGCCGGAGTTGTACTGGTTTCCTTATGTGAAAAAAGGATTGGAAGAAAAAGGATACAAGGTTTGGGCTCCTCATATGCCAAGCTCAGATAAGCCAAACAGAAAAGATTGGATTCCTTTTATTTTAGAAAATTGGGAGATTACGCCCGAAACTGTTTTAATAGGCCATTCTGCTGGCGCGCAAATAATTCCAAGCGTTTTGGAAAAAATTGATGTTAAAATTAAGCAAGTGATTATGGTTTCAGGATACGCCAAAGCATTGCGAAAAGACCGCGACAGCGAAAACAGCGTTGACGATTTTAACTGGGATGCAATAAAAGGAAAAGCCGAGGAGTTTATTTTTATCAATTCAGATAACGACCCGTGGACTAATGACGACAAGCAAGGTAAAATTTTGTCAGACCATCTGGGCGGAAGGTTAATTGTGATGCACGGCGAAGGCCACATGGGCTCTGGCTATTTTAATCAACCGTATAAAGAATTCCCATTAATTTTAGAATTAATAAAATAAATTTATGGCAGTTATAAAAAAGAAAATTTGGCCGGAGTATTTTAAGCTTATTTCGTCAGGAAAAAAGAGATTTGAAATGAGACTGGATGACTTTGACATACAGGAGGGTGACACGTTAGTTCTAGAAGAATGGGATCCAAAAACAAAAGAATACAGTGGCAAAAAGATTGAGAAAGAAGTGGACTATGTTTTAAAGTTTAAGCTAGACGATTTTGGTCAGAAAAAAGAAATTGAAGAAAAAGGCCTGCAAGTAATTCAATTTAAATAAATCAAATCAGCGCAGGTTGTCGTAGGACAACCTGAAAGATAATGGTTATAGACATTGAACTAACTTTAAATAGATTTGGATTTGGGAAAATTGCTGAAAATAAATTTCAGTTTTTATGGCTTAGATTTTCTAAATGGCATATTCCAGGCAAGCATTCCATTTCTTTTGAAATTAACTGGCGCACAAAGCCAGAGG
>Ga0172380_10008099_pt1 | contig 11641 bp, 6 predicted proteins | sample Leawe162metaG_FD_119747 | JGI IMG/M metagenome (GOLD analysis project Ga0172380, IMG submission 119747) | Leachate microbial communities from a municipal landfill in Southern Ontario, Canada - Leachate well 162 metaG | ecosystem: Engineered > Solid waste > Landfill > Unclassified | place... | reverse complement strand
TCAATTTATGGTTCGGAAAGAATTCCGACTCACGCCAGCCCTGTCGGTGATTGGTTTGGCGGCATAATCGGAAAAACCACCGCCAAGGGAAATAATCTTTACTGGCACATTTTCCGCTGGCCCGGGGAAACCGCTTCCATGCCGGGAATAAAAAACAAAGTCCTTTCGGCCGCTATTTTGACCACCGGCCAAAAAGTGAAAATAGAACAGGCCGCGGATGGCCGGCTCTTCCTGACCGGCCTACCCAAAGAACCGCCGGACCAAAACGATACGGTTATAAAATTAAAACTGGACGGCAAACCGAAAATTATTAATTACGACGGTATTCCATTATAAAAATCAAGGGAGGCGTTATGTTGTCTGATTTGGAAATTGCCCAGAAAGCGAAAATAAAACCGATTAACGAAATCGCGGAAAAGTTAGGAATCCTTGATGACGAACTGGAACTTTACGGAAAGTACAAAGCGAAAATAGACCTGAAGGCAACCGACCGCGTAAAGAATAAGCCGAAGGGAAAGTATATCGACGTCACCGCCATCACACCGACACCGTTGGGCGAAGGCAAAACCGTTACCACCATCGGCCTTTCCCAGGCCCTGTCCAAAGTCGGGAAAAGCGTCCTCACCTGCATCCGGCAGCCATCCTTAGGCCCGGTCTTCGGAATCAAGGGAGGCGCGGCCGGCGGCGGCTACTCCCAGGTTATCCCGATGGAGGATTTTAACCTTCACTTGACCGGCGACGTCCACGCGGTGGGATTGGCGCACAATCTCCTTTCCGCCTTTATTGACAACTCCCTCTACCATAAGAACCCTTTCAATATCAACCCCTATTCCATCACCTGGCCCAGAGTGGTTGATGTCAGCGACCGGTCCCTGCGCAAAATCGTAACCGGGCTGGGCGGCAAAGAAGACGGGATACCCCGGGAATCATCCTTTGACATCACCGTTGCCTCCGAGGTGATGGCGATTCTGGCCCTGACCACCGACCTCTTTGACCTCCGGAAACGACTTGGTAAAATTGTGGTCGGCTTGAGCAAAGAAGGCAAACCGATAACGGCGGAAGATTTGAAGTGCGCCGGAGCCATGGCGGTTCTTCTGAAAGACGCCATCAAACCCACGCTCATGCAGACCCTGGAACATACCCCGTGCCTGGTCCACGCCGGACCGTTCGCCAACATCGCCCACGGTAACAGTTCCGTCATCGCGGACCTCCTGGGAATACACCTGGCGGAATACGTGGTAACCGAAAGCGGCTTTGGAGCGGACTGCGGAGCGGAAAAGTTTTTTGACATCAAGTGCCGGGTCAGCGGTTTGAAACCGGATGCGGTGGTAATCGTCTGTTCGGTCCGAGCGTTAAAAATGCACAGCGGAAAATTCTCGGTCGTACCGGGCAAACCACTGCCCAAAAAACTTTTGGAGGAAGACCCGTCAACCGTGGCGGAAGGCGCGGCCAACCTCGTCAAACACATTGAAAATGTCCGGCTTTACGGCGTGCCGGTGGTGATTGCGATTAACCGGTTCCCGACTGATTTTGACTCCGAGATTGCCGCGGTAAAGAAGATCGCGCTTCAGACCGGCGCCGACAACGCCTGCGAAAGCAACGTCTGGGCGAAAGGCGGGGAAGGCGGCAAGGAACTGGCGGAAGCAGTGGTTACAGCCGCTAACCAACCGGGCAATTTCCGATTTCTTTATCCCCTGGACGCGACCATCAAGGAAAAGATTGAGACGATTGCGACTAAAATCTACGGCGCGGCCCGGGTTGAATTTGCGCCGCTGGCAGAGGAAAAAATTAAATACTACACCAACCTCGGATATAACAACCTGCCTATCTGCATGGCCAAAACCCATCTCTCTCTTTCCCACGACCCCAAACTGAAGGGAAGACCGACCGGGTTCACCCTGCCCATCAGAGACATCCGCCTGGCGGCCGGCGCCGGATTCCTCTATCCGTTTTGCGGAGAGATGCGCACCATGCCCGGACTGCCCAGCGAACCGGCCGGCACAAGGGTGGATATTGACGAGCAGGGCAACGTGGTGGGGTTATTTTAACGATAGAGAAGTTTGACAGAATTCATGAAAAAAACATGGAACTGCTTGCGTTCGGCCGTTGTCTTCGCGCTCCCCGCATCAGTCACCGCAGCAAGACTTCTACGGTCCCAGGTCCGTGCCACACGCGCAAAGAACCATTCGCCGTGTTATAGATCCAGCCGTTCTTTTCCTCTGCGGCCGGCCGATCCTTTCCGGGCAGGTCCTTGCCGTCCAGCCGGACCGATAGCACCGCCGAAGCTGTTTTAATGATCTCCACGCCGGCCGCCCGTGTACAGTAGGCAAGACGCCGGGCGGCGTAGACGATTTCGTTCGGGGCGGAGGTGAAACTCAAAATATGATTCTCCCCCGACAAGCACAACTGGGGCATAATCGCGAAAATTGCCAGCGTATAGGCCACAGGGAAGCAACACAGGCTATAGTAACACTGCTTGCGAGCGTTCGTGGTCATCAGGTATGTAGGCGGCCGACCATCCGCGCTGTGGTGATAGGTCATCGCGTTCAACGCGCCCACCGCATACTCCAGGTATTTCGAATCTTTCCTCCCGGTGGCATCGTAAAAGAGGGTATTGAGCAGGCCCCAGCGAAGGCTGCACTCGGAAGTCGGCACAAAAATCGTGCTCTCCTTGAAGTTGGGCGCCGTGCCTTTCCAGGCAAGGGGGAACGCCGGATCCTTCATGCTCTCCGCATCGCTGACTCCGGCCAGGGCCGGTTCCCAAACGCCAAACGTCTTCTCGATCCACGGAAGTTGCTTCTCGGCCAATCCAACGTAGGACGAGTCCTCATTACTGCGTCCGAGTAGTTCCTCCACGGTTAACGCGGTATCCCACCACTGGAAGCCGTTCTTGAGTTCCTCATCCGTCCAATCCTCATACCCGGCCTTCCAGTCCATGTTTTGAACGGGATTAGCCAGAAGCCAACGCCAGGCCCGATCCGCAGCCTCGCGACACTCCTGCTCGCCGGTAAGTTCCGCCAGCCGGCGGAAAAACCTAATCATCAAAATCACGTTGCTTGTATAAGGCACCGCGATCTGGCCGGAAAGGAAGTTCACTTTCTGCATCCACCTTCCGTCCGGCAGTTGACAAATTAATAGAGTTCCGGCCATCCGCAAGGCGGCGTCCTTGTATTTCTCTTGTCCGGTAAAGTCATACAGATCCAGATACGCCAATCCCATGTATGGCGCCTTGTCGAGCATGACGACATTCCTGGCAAAGCGGTCAGAATCAGACAAATCGTTGGCGCCGTATGAGGAATACGGCAGGTAAGGGTACTTGCAGTTCGCGGGAGTGGAGTGCGCGATGTTCCAATCACCCAACTGTACGGCCCGGGAGAACCAGCTGGTATTGCCGGTATAGACGGAGTACCGGAGAAACACCGATATCATCAGGCCGTGGTGAGACGCCGGATATGAGAGGGCCGCCAAGGAGCCGTCAATATCATCCGTGCCCCAGGACAGGACATAATGCGGTTGCGGCTTGCCGTCCTCGTCCTTTCTCTGGGGCTTCCCCAGATCCTTGAGGCACCATCCCATGTAAAGATCGAGCGAGCGTTCGTAAGGCCACTGACGTGTTACGACAATCTTTTTGCCTGGCTGGAGTTGTGCGGTCCTGGGCGCACTGCTGATTGGCGGGTTTGGGTATCCCGAAATCCAACTGCTTGCCGGCGGCACCAGCAGCTCTTCGGAAAGAAGCGGACTGGATAGTTTCATGTTGCACTTTGCCTTCAGTCTTCTGTTTATCCCTTTGGTCGTTTTCATGAGCACGCACCTATTCCCCTTTTTTACCACCAAACCTGGCTGATGTTATTGACATAATTATTGACACATAATCATACTATTACGATCGGTTGTCTGTCAATTTCCTGAATGGAATTGCTAATTTTAAATGCGGTCTGTTATAATTTTGTATAATGAAGAGGCGAGTCAAAAACGTAATTACCGATTACCCGGTTGCCATCCTGGCCGTACTCCTCTCTGTCTTTTCCCTCTTCAGCGCCGTAAAATCAGGCCTGCTGGTTTTTGCCTTTTTGGTTTGCCTACTGTCCGCACTCCTCTTTTTCATAGACAGAGAGCAAAAAAGGAAATTGATGGAATCGCAGAATCTCTACGCCGGGCTGATTTCGGCCAACGAGGTTGCCCAGTCCTTCGCGCTTGCCCCCGAATCCGAAGACACGCTGGAAATAATCCTGCTCGCCCTGAAAGAAATCCTGCCTTCCTCCAAAAGAATCCTGCTCTTCTGGGTCAAGCAGGAAAACGGAAAAAAAACGATTGAGGGCCGGGCCGCTTTTGGAATGGAATTATCCGAAATCAGGGGGTTTTCCTTCCCGCTCCACGAAGCGTTCGGGATTATTCCAAAGGTGGCAATAACCCAGCAGAGCTTTGAAACCCTGAACGCCCGGAACGATTATCGCTGCGACCGGGATTTTGTAAAACAGGCGCGGCTGTCCGCGTTCCTGGCGGTTCCGGTGACCGTTGCCCAAAACACCCTGGGCGTAATCCTGCTGGAAACCGAAGGAAGAAACTTCCACGACGAGGGTGAAATTAGAACCCTCTCTTTCTTCGCCAACCAGGTCGGCATCGCCCTGGAAAACGCCCGGTTATACAAAGAGTTGGAGATTTTATCCATAACAGACGGCTTAACCGGCCTTTACAACCACCGCTATTTTCAAAAACTCCTTTTGGAAGAATTGAATCGAAGCACCCGGTACAAACACTCCCTTTCTCTTTTAATAATTGACATCGATTACTTCAAAGATTACAACGACACCTACGGTCACCAGACCGGGGACGCGCTCCTGGCCGCCACTGCCAAAATAATCCGGGGCAATATCAGGAACACTGATGTCGCCGCCCGTTACGGCGGGGACGAATTCTGCGTCATACTACTGGAAACGGATAAGGAAGCCGCATTCCTGAAGGCGGAAAAGATACGCGGGGAAATGGAGGCGTGCCGGTTTCTTGAGGACCAAAAACAACCCGATAAAAATCCGAGTGTTTCCATCGGTGTCGCCACCTTTCCAGCGGATGCCGGCGACCGGGAAAAACTGCTTAAAAAAGTGGACGACGCACTTTACCGGTCTAAAAAAGAAGGCCGGAACCGGGTGTCCCGGGCTTAAATTATTACACTGATAAAAGATTTACGGATTCGAATCCCCGCAACAAAAAACCGTTCGGTATTATTGCGGCGTTTGGGCCGTATCCGGCACAGTGGACTGCCCCGCCGGCGTTTCGGGCACAATTCTCGGCACCTGGGTCGTATCCGTTGCGGTGGATTGCTTCGGTTGTTGTTTTGCCGCCGTCTTTTTGGCAATCGCCTTTATTGACGCGGTCATATCCATTACCTGCGCGCCGTCAGGTACCTGGAAAACAAAAAGCGCCGGAGAAAGAACCTGGTCAATTTTGATGTTCTTAAATTCCAAAGACATTCCCGGCGTATTCTTCTGGACGTAAAATTCAATCAGGTCTGGAAAAAGGGTGTTTTTGTTAACCCATAAGCCGATACTCTGAAACGACATGTTGGCCGGCAGGTTTACGCCCAGAGCAGCCATAGGACTGTTCTGAATAAATTCCTTACTATCTTTGGTTTCCAAGAAATAGTAATCTTCCCCATTCCGCTTTTTTTCGCTTAACCGGTAAGATACTGCCGGAAGCGAGTAAAGAGCTTCGGAAAACGGCAGGCTTTTAATGGTACCCTCCAAGGCGGAAAAGTCTGTCTTGGTTACGATGCTCATCATCGGCAGCGTCTGCCACATTACCTTGCCGTCAAAAACCACCAACACCTTGAGCGGTTCCGCCGATTTACCTGTCTGGGGCATCAACTCCGGCGGCAGCGTCATCTCTCCCCGGAAAAGATTATCCTTCTGCCAGATAGTGCCTTTCATCTTCGTCATCTTGCCGAACACCTGCATACCAACCGTCAAATCAGCCTGAAAATCTTGGATTTTACTCCATTTCTGGCCTATGTCTGCTGTCAGTTGTTCCGCGGTCATCACCTGACCGGCAACCACTTCCTGGCTGAAAGCCGGTCTGAAAAACGCCAGGCACAAAAAACCCGTTAAAAACAATACCTTAAGTCTCCATTTCTTAATCATCATATCCCCATATCCCCCAAAAACCGGCAATCATTCATTGTTATTCGCAGCGCGCCCAAGAGGAATCGGCGCCACTCGGCTTTCTACTGCGCCTCGGGTCGGCCACCCGCTGGCAACACTCCCTAACCAGTCGCGTCGCCTGACTTCGCTCCCATCGATTCCTCTTGGTTGCTCTGCTTCGCAGCGCGCCCAAGAGGAATCGAACCTCCAGCCTTCAGGTCCGCAACCTGACGCTCTATCCTATTGAGCTATGGGCGCAAAAAATGCGGAAACCAATATTGTTATTATAGCACAAAGTCGCTGATTTTTGAATTAGTGGTCGCTGCACCGATGCTGACTTGACAAGTTTTGCTCCCGTTATGATATTTTAATAATATGCTATCTGAGAATAAGGCATTAAGGTACAAAACGGTAAAGAATTACAAAGGGAGGGAAGGATGAAAAGAGTCATCTTTGTAGCGGCAGCTGTGCTGGGATTGTTCTTAGGTACAGTCAGAGCGGGGTTTGCCTACGTCGGGGACACACTCCGGCAGGAGTCTTTGGTTAAAGAAGCTGATTACAATACGAAAAGAGCGGCCTTCGAAACCTACTTCCAGAACATCAAGACCATAAACGACGCGGACCACCTACCCGTAATCAATCATCTATTCATCGTAGACGATGTTAATAATAACTACACCGATTGCAATAACTACCTGGCCACGTACGGATTGAACGTCACCAACTACAACAAGGACACGCAGCTGAATGATTTGATGGCGATAATCAACGCGCACTCAGGCAACCTTACGGCCAACGACAAGTTCTACCTGGGCTATTCCCAGGAGCTGGTGTCAAGTTACGTGGCTTCGCTTTTTGCCGGAGCCTCCGGCGCGACCCAGTTTAATACGTTCAGCGACCTTAACAACTATACTCCCGGAACCCTGCCCAAGCTGGTATACCTTAAAGGCTACACCGCTACCAACGATGGCGGCCAGGGATATGTCTGGATTACCACGTACGACGCAGGCTACACCACCGACAACATCCTGGCCTGGACAAAAAACAGCCGTTCTTACCGCCGGGTGCATTTCGGGGAGGTAAATCTCAAGTTGTGCGAAATCAACCCTGCCACCGGCGCGGTCCTGACCGGAGCCAAGGGAGACGGCACCACGGATGACGCGGATGCCATCCAGAAAATCCTGGACACCAAGTTCGACATCTACGCCAATACGGGCACCAATACTTATCTGATGGGGAAGGGGACCAAGTGCGGCTCATACCCCTACAGTTACTGGACTTCCCTGATTATGTATAATGGCCAGAAAATAAACCTGAACGGGGCCACCTTCAAACTTAAGAATGCCGCCAACGCTTCCATTATCCAAAACGACACGTTTATAAATTCGACAAAAGCGTCGGACGCAATGGACGACGACATAGCTATTTACAACGGCACGATTGACCAGAACGCGATAAACCAGGAACTGACAAACCCAGAAAACTACTCATTTGATCCCGCGGTCTATCTGGGTAATATAGAATATTCGTCTATCTTCAACCTGAAGATTAAAAACTCCTGGGGCTTTGCGTTATATTTCACCTATCACTCGCCTACGGCAAAATCAAACAATATCTTCCTGAAAGACATCACGGTCAATGAAAATACTGTTACCGACACCAGTTACGGCGCGGGGATTAGCCTAAACGGCGATAGTTATTTCGTAAAGAATCTCACCATTAACAACACCCGTATGTTCCCGGGTAATACTCCAACACCCTGGGGTTGCCCGCCGAACGCCATTTGCATAGACACAAACAACTCCGGCACAACCTATTCCATATTTGACGGGGAGATTAATTATACACATTGCGCCTGGCCGCTCAAGCTGCAGAGCGGTTCCCGAAACGTCTATTTTAAAACAATACACGCCATAGACACCTACTTGATAAACGGCCTTAAGTTCCAGGGCACCGACCTGGGGGGCGGCTCGTATGATGACAACGAAAATGTCATGGTGGATACGATTATCGCGGAACAAAGCAATTGGAACGGACTATACTTTTACGCCAATAATGGTCTTTACATAAAGTCATATACGGGCATGAATAATGGGTTGGGAAATTCCTATGGGGGAGATCTGGCTGACGTACAGATATTAAATTCCAACGTCATTATCGACAAAATAGTTTCTCTCAATACCAGGGGTTGGGGCGTTATCTACTACACGGATACACGTACAGCCGGAGGCGGTTACGATAAATATGCCTATGTGGGCTCAATTGACGCTCAAAATTTAATAACTCACATTGCCGCCGTCTACGGACCCGCTTCCCTCTGGGTTCAGCAGATTACAATTGAAAACACCGCCCCCATCCCGCAGACAATCGTGTGGTTTGCCAACGGGGGGGTCCCGGGCGGCTATACCAACCGCGCGCTTGTAAATACCGTCATAAGCAACCAAGGCATGAGCGGCGCGCAAGTTCCTTTCTATGTCTATGACCCCGTGGACGGCGAGTATATCTATGACCCCGATTCCGGTAATTACCTGGGCTGTTTTTCGGCGGAATTGGGAACCACATCTCGTTTCAGTTGGATAGACAATGCTGCCGTGTCGCTGATGGACTGGGTCGGAGATTGGTATTTCGACGACGGAAGCGGCTCGCAGGCAGTCAATTCCGCTTTCCCGGCCGGCAGCGGCACCCTCATGGATATGGATACCGGCTCCTGCTGGGGGACCGGTTATCTTTCGTTCGAAGGCCAGAATGACCGCGTGCACGTGGCGGACATAAACGAGATGGCTTACATCGGCGGACAGATGACCGTGCTGGCCCGGATCTACCGGGATGCCGGCGAAACCGACGGCGGCTACATCGTATCCAAGTATTGGAACGGCAACGGAGACATCAATTACTTTATCAGGATAGAAGGTAACGGGAATCTGACCTTCTGGATTGGCGGGGCCACCTATTGGGTTAAGTATACCAACACTGCGCTGCCCTCCGGCCAGTGGTCGACCGTGGCCATGACCGTAGATGTCAACCGGACCGTCACCGGTTACCTCAACGGCACCCAGCTATTCTCGGAGCAGCATACCGTGACCAACTGGACGCCGCCCAACGGCGACTCGAACGTACCGCTATGTATCGGTTCGCTGTATCCATACAACTCGGGTTGGGCAGGAAGCCCGGATCTTTCCTTCAAGGGCAAGATTGACGAACTGCGGATACACAAGAGCAAGCTCTCCGGGGCGGAAATCACCCCCCCGACAGTTGCCATCACCGTTCCGAGCCAGGGCGCGTCCTTCAGCGCTCCGGCCACCATCAACATCACGGCGACTGCCTCGGATGTGAATGGAACAATCAGCAAGGTGGAGTTCTACAACAACGATATTCTTCTCGGCACGGACACAAGCAGTTCCGGGGGGTGGACTTACTCCTGGGCCAACGTGGCGGCCAGCGGCTCCGGCGGGATTCACCTCACCGCCAAGGCATACGACGACCAGAACCAGGTAAACCTCTCCAACCAAATCTACTGCACGGTAACCGACTCTGCCCTGAAACTCTACTGGAAGCTGGATGAACTCTCCGGCTCCACCGCCACGGATACCTCGGGCAGCGGCTATAACGGGTCAATCCAAAACAGCCCGACCCACCTTGCCTGCAAGGTAAACTACGGTCTTTCCTTGAACGGCACCAGCCAGTACGTCATGAAAACCTCCGCGGTCAACCTCCCGAAGCCCCAGGACGACCAGACGGAAAGTTTCTGGTATTATGTCTCCTCCAATCCAAGCCCTGCGGCCGGAGCAAGAAACACGGCACTGACAATAACCCGTGACGCCGGCGACGCTTCGGAGGGAATAGGCATCGGCTTCATCAACAGCGGCGGGGTGAAGTTCGGAGTATGGAAGAACAGCAACAAAGCGCTGATTGTCTCCACCAGCACGCTGCCGGCCGCCGGCGCCTGGCACCACGTCACCTACGTTAAGAACGGCAGCAACAAATACCTGTACATTGACGGCCAGGTAAACACCTCAAGCAATGCCACCGATTCCAGCGTAGTCGGTTCCATCTACGCCGGCCGCAACAACTATCAGACCAACCCCAACTATTGGCCCGGCAAACTGGACGAGATTAGAAGCTACAATCGGGTGCTGTCGGGAGAGGAGATATCCGCCCTGGAGCAGGGGAAACAATAGGGTAGAACAGGCAAGCGTAAAACAGACGCGGCCACTATTATTCGATAGTGGCCGCGTTGCGTTGTTGGATTCCCGAAAACTATCCCAACCGGATGCGGGGGTCGTTAACCGCCAAGAGAATATCAGCCAAAAGGTTGCCCACCACCAACAGCAGCCCGCCGAAAAAGAGTGAAGCCATTATCACGTAGAGGTCCTGGCTCATCACCGCGGCCAGCATCAACTGCCCCAGACCCGGCCAGGAAAGAATAATCTCCACCAACGCCACCCCGGAAAGAAGGCCGGACAGTTCGTAACCTAAAAGCGTAATTAAGGGGTTGAGGCTGTTGCGCAAAACGTGGCGGAAGACCCGCCTCTCCGCAAGTCCCTTACCGCGCAGGGCGGTTACGAAGGGCGCGGAAAGGCTCTCCAAAAAGTTTGCCCGGGTCACCCGGAAGAGACCGCCGAACCCCACGATGGTTAAAACCAGGGCCGGAAGGCTTATGTGCCAGAGCCGGTCCGCAAAACGAAACGGCGCCGACAATTCCCCGGCAAAAACACCCTGGCTGCCGCCCAGCGGAAAAAACCCGGTACGGGCCGCGAAAACCAGCAAAACAAGGGCCAGAAAAAAAGAAGGAAGCGAAATGCTGACGAAGGCGAAAACCGAAAGCGTTTTGTCAACCGGTGTATGTGCCTTGATCGCGGCCAGCACGCCCAGCGGCACGCTGACCAGCCAGGTAAGGAAGAGCGTAACCAAAGAAAGGAACAGGGTGTTAATCAGCCGCTCCCGAATCAGGGCGGCAACCGGTATGTGGTAGACGAAGGAGACACCCAGGTTAAGGGTAAAGAGGTTTCGCAGCCATTTGAGGTATTGGATTACCGGGTTCGCGCCCAGACCAAACTGCTGCCGCATCAACTGCAGGGTTTCCGGTGAAATCTGCGGGTCAAGGGAAAGCTTGGTGAAGTAATCGCCGGGCGCCAGCTGCATCACCAGAAAAGAGAGGAAGGTCATCCCAATTAAGAGCGGGATGAGATGCAGAAGTCTTTTGCCTATGTATCGCCACATTTTAAATTTTTTGAACGCGGATTACCGCAGATTTTCGCAGACACATATTAAAGATTGTTTTAGAGAATTACTAAAAAGTGCTTCGGGGGATTTTTTGAAATACTCTAAAAAATTATCATTTAGCATTATCCTGTTGTTTCTGCGTATATCTGCGTCCCAAGTCTTTAATTAAATTATGGGAGCAGGGAGAGACGGCTGGAGAATGTGCCTTTCGCGGCAACCTTAGTTGGAGCGCTGCTCCGGTCCGGCGAAAAAACATTATACCCTACATCTACGCTGCCTTGCGT
>Ga0172380_10008098_pt1 | contig 11641 bp, 13 predicted proteins | sample Leawe162metaG_FD_119747 | JGI IMG/M metagenome (GOLD analysis project Ga0172380, IMG submission 119747) | Leachate microbial communities from a municipal landfill in Southern Ontario, Canada - Leachate well 162 metaG | ecosystem: Engineered > Solid waste > Landfill > Unclassified | place... | reverse complement strand
GTGGATGAGTTCGTCAAGGGCAAGATAGACCTCGCCCATGGCGCCCAGGCCGATTTGCCGTACAACGCGATACCGGCCGATGGTTTTGGGAATCTCCGTGCTCACCGTGGCTGTCTGCTCCTGTCTGAAATTGCGGGGCTGTCGGATTAGGATATATACCGCTCGGGCGCATGGCAAGTTTTTTACGGACCAGGACGGCGCATCATCGCCAGGGAGATTTGCGGGGCAGGGGGAGGGAGTGTTTCCGGAGGAAAAAGGAGTGGGGGAGCCGGGTTTTTTTCGCCGAGGCGCTGAGATTCCTGCCCCCCCTGCAATCACGGGGAGCCTGAAACCGAGTAAGGGGAAGTCTTCAGCCATTCCTCCAGCTCTTTTGCCGGCAGGGGCTTGCAGATGTAATACCCCTGGGCCAGGTCGCAATCCAGCTCCTGCAGCCTGGTCATTATCTCCGCCGATTCCACCCCTTCGGCGATTACTTCAAGCCCCATGTTTTTGGCCAGATCGATGGTGGCCCGGACAATGACTTCGTCGTTGTCGTCCTTGAGCATGTTTCTGACAAATGATTTGTCGATCTTCAGTTCTTCGGCGGGCAGCTGCTTGAGGTAGGCCAGGGATGAATAGCCGGTGCCGAAATCATCGATTGACAGCTGCACGCCAAGGGCGTGGAGGTTCGAGATGACTTCGTAGGTCCGGTCCGGGTCGAGCATCATGCTGGTTTCGGTGATTTCCAGCATCAAATCGGACGGCGCCAGCTGATATTTCTTGAGCAAATCCTTGATCAGCAAGGGGACGGAGATGTCCTGCAGGTTCTTGATCGAAAGATTGACGGAAACGGGGAGGTCGAGCCCCGCATCGCGCCATGCCGCCCGCTGGGCGAGCGCGGCATTGAGCACCCATTTGCTCAGGGAGCGAATGATGCCGCCCTGTTCCGCCAGAGGGATGAACTGGTCCGGCGCGATCATGCCCATTTCCGGATGGTCCCAGCGGAGCAACGCCTCCACGCCATGAATCCGGTTGCGTCTGGCGTCGATCTTGGGCTGGAAATGGAGAGACAGGTGTTCTTCCTTCCGCACCGCTTCGCGGAGATCGGTCAGCAGCATCAAGCGGTTGAGGGTGAACTGGTCCTGGGAATCGTCGTAAAGCGCGTAGTGGGTTTCGGTTTTCTTGGCCGAATACATCGCGACATCGGCGTGCTGGAGCAGGGTGTCGCAATCGGTTCCATGCGCGGGATAGAGGGCGATGCCGATGCTGATGCCGATATTGAGGCTGTGTCCTTCAATGATGAACGGCTGCTGCAGGGTCTCGGAAATTTTTTGGGAAACGATCTTGGCTTGTTCCGCGTCCGCGGCCAAAGCCACGGAAAACTCATCGCCGCCCAAGCGGGCCAGGGTATCGGACTCGCGGATGACTTCCTGCAACCGTTCCGCTACCTTCTGCAGGAGGAAGTCGCCGTAGTGATGCCCCAGGGCGTCGTTTATTTCCTTGAAGCGGTTCAGGTCCATGACCAGAATCGCCAGTGGTTGCAAATCCCGTTTGGCATGCAGGATCAACTGGTTGATGCGTTCCAGCAGAAGGGCCCTGTTGGGCAGGCCGGTGAGGTCGTCATGGAGGGCGTTGTGCCGTTCCAGGGCCGCGATTCTGTTGATGTTGTCAATGGAGGATCGGCTCAGGCGGACAACGATAACCACAAAGATGCTGCCGCCGAACAGGATGAGGGCGACGACAAAATCGCCGAAGGTGATCCGGGGGCGGAAAAGGAAGTAGCAGAAGGTGGTGTAGCCGAGGACGAAAAAATGGATAAGAATGAACAGGGTATTCCAGCCGGTGCGGTTTTCCTTGTCGAAACGGCGAATCAGGTGAACTGGATTCAGGGCGCTGATCAGCAGGATAATGCCGACAACGACCATGGAAATGGAAAAAATATGTTGGATCATGTATTGGCATGTCCCGGTTGTTGGCTTCGTTTGTCTGTTCCGGCAGCCAAGAGGAGCGTTGCCGCCCCGTCGCTGCCGGCGATTGTCCATGCCGTAAAAAGAATGCGACGGTCGAAGGAAGTTTAGGCATGCTTCTAAACATTCATGTACGTAAGTGTAATCCGGTTTGTGGAAAGAACAAGCAAAAAGGCGGCGGGCGCAAGATGAGCGGGGAGGCAATCATACCCGGAGGAGAAAGGCCTGGGGCGTGTGAAAATCGGGCCTCTCTGCCGGATGGGCAAGAGCCCAGTAGCTCAGCCGGTTATCCCGATGCAGGAGAACGGCACAGATCCCAACCCGGAGAGGGAGGCGTGTCCGGAGATCGCCGATCTCCACTTCGGCGGCCAGAGAGAAGGTGTCCGGTGTGGCCTGCATTGTGATAAGCGGTTCGGCAATCCGCTCTTCCCGGCGCATGCCCGTGCGGTAATCGGTAAAAGCGTAAAGATTCCAGGCTCCGCTCGAGGCAAGGTTCAGTTCCCAATAATTCTTTTGTCCCTCTTCAGCCCAGAACATCTCAAGGCAGGTGGATTGCCAGAGGTTGTCGCACCGTTGCCGCTCGGCCGTTGGCGGCAAAACGAGATCGCGCAGGTTTCCTTGCAGGAGAAAGGAAAGCGCCAGGCTCTGGCCCGTGCGCTCGATGGAGCCCTGGATGATCACTCCGCCGGGATCCTGGCCGGGAAAGGGGTGCAGGCTGAAGGTGGTCATGGTTTTTGGAGATCCCCGACAATGGCTCTGATCTCCGCCTCCTGCGCTTCGATGCTGCGGCAGAGGGCGAACTGGACCATTGCCCGGTGCAGGTTGTGGCCCGGGTTTTTGATCCGAAAATAGACATCGCCGGCCAGATGGTCGGAGAAAAAGCGCAAGCCAAGCTCAAAGGCGATGATCCGGACGGCATCATAGATGTAGTGATAGCCGGCAACGGAAAAAAACGGGGCGACCTGGGGCAGGTATCCCCGGAGGATGGCGGCGCAGCAGGCAAGGTTGAAGGAAACCTTGCCTGGGTCCGCGTCTTCCCCGGCCGGATTGCAGCAGGAGCGGAGGCAGTCGCCGATGTCGTAATGGAGCAGTCCGGGCTTGACGGTGTCCAGATCGATGAGGCTGATCGCCTGGCCGGTATTGCGGCTAAAGAGGATGTTGCCCAACTTTGGGTCGCCGTGGATGGGGCAGGCGGGCAGTTCACCCCGGAGGTGCGCGGCTTCGAGCACCCCGGCCGCTTCTTTTCGCTCGGCTATGAAGCGGTGGCAGAAAAGCGCTTCCGGTGACGGGTCGGGCCGGGGAGGGGCTGCGGCCAGGGTCTCGTATGCCGCCAGATAACCGGGGGTGACATGAAAACCCGGCAGGGTGTCGTGCAGCAGATGGACGGGCAGGTCATGGATCAGCCCATGGAAGAACCCCAGCCCCCTCCCTGCCTCTTCGGCTTGGGAAACGGTGGCGATGGCATCGAAACTCTCGGTGCCGGCGATAAAGCTCTGGGCCCGCCACAAGGCGCCGTCCGGATCCCGGTAATAATCAGCGCCGGTCCGGGTGGGGATGATGGCCGGCAGCTCCCAGCGGTGGTTTGGCCGCGCCAGCAGTTTGGGCCGGACATGATCGTCGAGAACCCGGAGGTTGTGCATGATCCGTTCGGGTTGCGGAAATACATGGGGATTGAGGCGTTGCAGGATGAAATCTTGAACGGCCTCGGTGTCCGCGACCCTCACCAGATAGGTGGCGTTCACATTGCCGGACCCGTACTCGCACACGGTGAGAACCTCGCCGGGAAAGGCGAACTGTCGGGCGATGGCGGCAGGATCGATCACGGGGCTTGCCGGAAGATCCGTTTCAGCGGAACAGGTAATGCTTGCGCACCGCGCTGTGCACCTGCCACTGGCAATCCAGCCCCTTGGGAAAGGTCACGTAATCGCCGGGGAGGATGTGCACGGTCTGGTCCGCGGTGGTTACGGTGATCTCGCCTTCCAGGATATAACAGGATTCTTCCTGATCGTAATGCCAGGGAAAGGTCGAGGGCTCACACTGCCAGATCGGCCATTCGTCGAGGCGCAGGGCCTCGCGTTTTTTTGGGGAGAGCTTTTCGATGGTGATGGACATGGACAAATCCTTGGTCAATGGTTGCGGGATGGCTGTTGTTAACAGATAGCCGTGACCTCTCTCTTTGTCAATTCCTATGAACATCGGCTTGAGGTAGGGCTTGCCAAAAAAAGCGGCCCCAGATATAAAAATGAAAGCAGAGGGGAAAATTCGCTAATGATGGCCAGGGGTTGGGAGGCATGTCTGCCCGGGCCGCTAGGGAGAAGATGATGGCCGGCGGTTTTCATGAGAAAAGAAAAGAAACGCGAGTGTACTTTTCCCCGGGAGAAAATATTTGCGGGGTCTTCGTTTTTCCGGATTTCGGGCAGTTTTCCTTTTCCGCCCTGATTCTTGACCTGAGTCTTGGGGGGATCCACTTCATCTTGAAACGGGAGGAGTGGAATTCCCTGGAGCCTGGGCGTCAGCTTGTCCTTGCCCGGCTCAGCCAAGGGGATGATTTCTTGTGCGACAGGGCCATGCCGCTTACCGTGCGCTGGGTGCTGGACCACCCGATGGTGAGCAATGTCAGCGTTGGTTGTGAGTTTGACGGGTTGGAGGAGGATGGCCGGAAGATATTGCAGTCTTTTCTGGCGCGGAAATTGGCAGCCTGCCAGGGCACCGGGTCCGGCGCTGTTTGCTGACCTGGATTTGCCGTTGGTTCAGGGACCAGGCGAAAAGGCTTACGAAAACATCCTCGTTTGGGAAAATGTCGTCCGGCACCGGTCTCTGTCCCGTATCCATTGCTGCCCTGTACCGCGCGCAATCGTTGAAGTTCCCAGCGCAATAGAGCCCCGTCAGGTATTCGCGCATCTCCCTCCCTTCTTCGCGCACCGCGAAGAAAAAGCAGTTTTCCGCAAGATCGCAATGGTTCATATGGGTTCCCCTTTTCCGTTGAGACAAGGCGCGTGCTTCCAAATCCTTGGCACTGTATCCGAACCGGGACGGGAAATATATGGGGGGAAGTCGGTAAAACGCAATGGGGAAAGGTCGGTATTGAGGCGGGGGATCAGGTGATGCCGAGAACCTTGAGGGGGTTGATCCGCCAGCGTTTGGCGGATTCATAGCCGATGATCCGATCCTCGCCGCCCTTGCCATGGGGTTTGGAGAGATCGATGTCCTTTTGGCTGACCGCCCAGTCGTGCCTGGTGTCATAGATGAGGCGCACCACCGGGCGCAGCAGGTTGTCGGTCGATTCCACCACCACGCCGAGCAGGCCGCTTTCCAGTTGAACCAGGGTGCCGGCCGGATAGACGCCGATGCACCGGATGAAGCGGTGTACCAGCTCTTCGTTGAAATGGTTATGGCTCCAGCCGTAGAGCTTGCGCAGCACCTCGACCTGGTCGATGCCGGTGCGGTAGCAGCGATCCGAAGTCAAGGCGTCGAAGACATCGGTGATGGCGGCCATCTGCCCGCCCAGGCTGATGGCCTCTCCGCTCAGGCCGTGGGGATAGCCGGTGCCGTCGAACCGTTCATGGTGTTCCATGGCGATCTGGGCCACGGGCAGGGAGATGTTGTGGGTGGTGGCCAGGATTTCCTTGCAATAGATGACATGCTGTTGGATTTTTTTAAACTCGTCGTCGTTGAGGGAGCCTGGTTTGTTGAGGATGGACAGGGGCACGGCCATCTTGCCCACGTCATGCAGCAGTCCGCCCAACCCGATGGTCCGGGTGGTTTCCTGGTCAAAGCCCATGGCCCGGCAGAAAGCCAGGAGCAGCACGCCCACGCTCACCGAATGGTCGAAGGTGTATTCATCCTTCTTGCGCAAGCGCATGAGCAGGAAGAGTGCGTCCTTGTTGTGGCAGATGGAGTTGTCCAGCTCGTTTACCGCGGTCTCGGCCTCCTTGGTCTGGATCTTTTTTCCGGCCCGCACGTCGGCCAGGATGTTCTTCGCGGCCTGGCTGGCCCGCTGCCGTACTTTTTGGGCCCGGACAATCTCATGGCGAATCGGGATATGTCTGAGCTCGCGATCAACCCGTGCGGTCTGCGGGGTGACGATGTGCTCGAACGCCACCGGCGGCGGAGGCCTTTCCCGTTCGATTTTGACCGGGACCGGGGGTGGGTTGTGGCCGTCCTCGATGTAAACGTGGGTGACGCCCCAATCCTTGAGGCGTTCTATATCGCCCTCGCTCTTGATCCGTTTGCTGTTGAAGATAAAGGGGTGGTCCAGCCAACCGCAATCAAAACGCTCGATGTGCATGCCGGGCTGGAGTTCTTCGATTGCAACCTTTTTGATCATGATGGCAGGCTCGGTCGGACCTTTGGCGATATGGTTTCACAGCGGATCAACAACTCCACTTCGATAGTATACGCCAAGGTCCGGCGGGGAGCAAGCAGGTTGCGTCCGCCCCTGTCCCGGTGTTACAACCCCAGGGTTTTGCCTTGCCGGATAAAGGTGGGGATGGCGAGGTACCTTTCCCGGGCAAGGTTTTTTGGGGTCCGGGGGGGCATCTCGGATACGGGCTGGGTTTTTGAGTGTTTTTTGCCAAGGGTCACGGAGAGGAACGAGGTTGCGACACACCGGTTGAGCGCTGAGAGCAATTCGTGTTTGAAGCCATGGTCCGTGTAAGACATTGTTTGCCTCCGAATGGAAAGTTGGGTTGCGTTTTCTTTTAAAGTGAGACTATCATGGCAGGTAGGACAAATGGTGTCCCACCTCTAAACTTTTTTTGCGGAAGAGATGACAAAAGACAAAACCCAGCTTTTACGCCTGCTGTTCATTGACCGCAAGATCCGCGAGGGGATGAAAAGCGGGATCATGGCGAACTGCTCTTCCATGGCCGCCGAATACGAGGTGAGCGCCAAGAGCATTCTGCGGGATATCGACTACCTGCGGAGTCAGCGGGATGCGCCCATCGCCTACGACGCCACGGCCCGGGGCTATTATTACACCGAGGAAAACTACGCCCTGCCCGCCATCTCCTTGAATGAGAGCGATCTGTTCGCCATCTGCATCGCGGAAAAAGCCCTGCGGATGCATGAGGATACCCCCATCTACCGCAAGCTCCGGAAGGTGTTCCGCAAAATCGAGGATTCCTTGCCCGACAAGGTCTCCATCCATCCCGACTGGGTGGAGGACAAGCTGTCGGTGATTCCGGAGCGGCAAACCAGGCTTGAGCCGGAGGTGTGGGAGGCTGTCTCGGCGGGTTTGAGCAAGAATCGGACAGTAAGCATTTCCTACCGCAAGCCCGGCGGGCAAGAGAGTACGGAGCGGCGGGTTGATCCCTACCACCTGGTGCGCTATCAGGGGGAGTGGTATCTTATCGGCCATTGCCACAGGCGCGGCGCCATTGTCACCTTTGCCATGTCCCGGATCGAAGCGGTCCTGCTGCTTGAAAACGGATTTTCCGTGCCCGTTGATTTTGATCATGCCCGCTACGGCGGCGCCCAGTTCGGTATTTTCAGCGGGGAGCGCGAGGTTTTGGTCAAGGTCTGGTTTTCCAAGGCGCATGCCCCGTATGTTCTGGAGCGGGAATGGCATCCCCGGCAGAGTGTGGTCCGGAAGAAAGACGGGAGCGTGATGCTCGGGTTTCCGGCCCTCCATCTCTACGAGGTGAGGCGCTGGGTTCTTTCCTGGGGGAGCGGGGCAAGGGCCATTGCCCCCAAGGAACTGGTGGACGGGGTGCAACAGGAGCTTGCCGCCGCGTTGGCCGATTATGGCAGGGGCAGGAGTGGGGGCAAGCCGTGAGCATGGTCAGGTGGATTTTGCTCGTGTTTGTCCTAGGGAGTTTTCCCGGCTGCTCCGGACTGAAGCAGGGAGAAGGATCCTTGCCTCGTCCAGCCTCGGGCAAGGAATTGGCCATGCTGGGACACACCATCCAGGTCGGCGCCTTTGCCGAACTGGACAATGCGGTGCGTCTCATGCAAAAACTTGATGGACTGGGGCTTGACGCCTATTATTATCGCCATGCTGGCGGGTTGTACAAGGTGCGCTTCGGGAATTACCCTTCGCGCAAAGAGGCTCAAGTCCGGGCCACCCAGCTGCGCAAAGCCGGGGTGATCGAGGAGTTTTACCTGGTCGCTCCGGGGGAATTTGCCGCGGCCCGGTTTCGGCACTATCGGGACGGAACCTTGCGGAAGATGCTGGTGAGCACTGCGGAGGGGTTTCTCGGCATCCCCTATGAGTGGGGCGGGGAGTCGGTGGAAACGGGTTTTGATTGCAGCGGTCTGGCCATGACCGTCTACAAGCTCAACGGCCTCGATCTGCCGCGGAACTCCATGGCGCAGTACCAGGCGGGAAGCCCGGTGGGCCGCGATGATCTGGCGCCCGGAGATTTGGTTTTTTTCGCCACCAACGGGGATTCCGCCGTCTCCCACGTGGGGATCTATACCGGAAACGGCGGATTCATCCACGCGCCCAAAAGAGGGGAGGCCATCCGGCAAAGCTCGCTGCGGAACGGCTATTTTGGCGGGTGTTACGTGGGGGCGCGCACCTACCTGGGTAAGGATGATTGAGCGAGCCCCCCGTTTACCAGCCAAAATCTCAGGCGGCCATGACCCCGGGCTGCCGGCTCAGAAAGGCAGGCAGCCCGGCCAGGGCGCCGGGATCATTGAAATACAGCCCGCCGAACTGTTGGGCGCAATGCGGACAGCCCCGCAGCCAGAGGATGTGATGGCGGTAGCGGTTTTTGGCATAGGCCCTGGCCACCCATTGGCAGCTGCAGCATTCAAAGCAGTAGAGCAGGGTCCATTCCTCGCCGGACAAGGCGGCGGCGCATTCCCGGCAAACCGGAATGACCATCTCGCGGACCGAGACCTCGGTGATCTCGTTTTCGTGATAGCCAAAGGGCATGACAATGTAGTCCACCGCCGGAAAGTCTTCCCGGCGGGTGCCGGGGCCATGGTTCAGTTCGCAGCATTCGTTGGGAAGCTCCGCTAGGAGCCCGAGCCGGTCTGTTTCGTGCATGGTCCCTCCTTCAGCCGCGTCAGGCGGCTCTGTGGTGTTGATGCCGAAAGCCTGCCCCCTTGCAATCCATATCGGTTTGCAGGCAGCGGATGATAAGGGGCTTTTGCAGGGGGAAATGAAGGGGGGCGTTGCGGAAACGCTCAAGGAAAGATAAGAGGATACCGATAGTTGTGGTGTCGGCAGTATCTTGGAAAGGGTAGTAAGTCAAATGCTCAGGAATGAAAAAGGAAATTCTTCATGCAGAAGTGGCAGATAAACGGAACCGTTCAATGGCTGTGCGAGGAATGCGCCAAGGCCAATTCCCATGTGTTTTTACTGTACCAGCATCAATGGCTCGGTGAGGAAAAGGATCTTGCCGCCTCCTGCGACTGTTGCCGGTGCAAGGATGTGACCGTTGCCCGCTTGGGCAAGATGCGCTGGTTGCTCTATCCCTTTCTCTGCCTGGTGCCGCGACAGTGGCCGGCCATGACCAGAGCGGTGCGCCGCGCCAAGTGAGGCTTGGTCGCGCCTGGGTCACCTTAGAAGGGCAGGGTGAACAGGGTCGGGATCAGGGCGGTGCGTTCCTTGAAGTATTCGAGGATCTCCAGCAGTACGAATATCCACATGAAGATGCTCGCATGGATCATGGAGCGGAACAGCACCTTCGGGTAGACGGTAAAGCTCTCCTGGGAGGTGTAGGTCTTGAAGGTCGGCAGGATTCTGCCGACCCGCTTGGAATAGTCGGCGTATTCCTGTCCGAAAAAGCCCAGCAGCCGGGCCTCCTCACCCTTGATGACGAAGTAGTAGTAGACAAAGAAGGGGAGGATGATCGCCAGAAGGGTCGGTTTTTGAGCGCTTAGGATGATGCCGATTGCGCCGAACAGGGAAAAGACATAGAGCGGATTTCTGGAGATGGAGTACGGCCCGTCCTGGCATAATTCCTCGTCCTTTCGGCCGCCGATGTAGACGGTCGCCCAGATCCTGCCCAGGGTTGCGAAGACGATCAGCACATAGCCCACGAGTTCCAGAAGTTCGTACAGCTCGCTTTCCCCGTACGCCGATGTCGAAAAAACGATGGCGAAGACGAAGAAAAGGCCGACAGCCCAGCTGAAAGCAAGCCGGTAGCGTTCCGCTGCGGTATGCATGATGATCCGTTCTCCTGCGGGAGGTGATGCGGGGTTGTTACCGGATGGCCTTTTTCAGATCAAGGCCGATGGCGCCGGTGATCGTGGCGCCCCGGAGGTTGGCCTGTTCCAGGTTGGCTCCGGTCAGGTCGGCCCGTTCCAGGTTGGCTCCGGCCAGGTCGGCCCCGGCAAGGTTTGCCCCGGAAAGATCCGCGCTGGTCAGATTGGCGCCCTTCAGGTTTGCCCATTTGAGGTTGGCTTTGACCATGGTGGCGTTGCTCAGATTGGCCCCGGCCAGGTTGGCCCGCATCAGGCTGGCTTCGGCCAGATTGGCGCCCTGCAGGTTACAGCCCGGGCAGTTCTGGCTCATGCCGCGGTAAATCATGCCCAGATCCCGGCTGGCCGCCTGAGGGCTGGAGGTCTGGTACGTCTCCTGAATTGCGGGGGTGGACACCGGCGGTGCGGCCGGTTCTTCGATCACCACGTCGGGGGAGGTGGTGGCGGTGGCCCGCCTGCTTGGCTGTTTCTGGGCGCCTGCCGCGCTTTTGCCGGCCTGTCCTCGTTTGACGCCTTTTGTTATGGTGAAATAGCTCGATTTGATCCCGGTGGAGGTGTAGAGGTGATACTCCTCGCCCCTACGGAACACCGTGTAGCAGATCTGCTCGCCAAAGCCCCAACGTTTGAACTGGAGACAGAGTCTGTCGTCTTCCGTTGACCATACCCCCTCATTCTTTTCCGTCTTGCTTTTCACCGCGTACATTTTGCCGTTGGCGTACATCTCGATGGTTGCGGTATCGCCATATTCCTGGATGGAAATAGTGTTGTCGGAGAGCAGTTCGATCAGTTCCGCGCCGGTGACCCTGGTTCCCTCACCCGCGGGCGTTTTTTCCTGGGTGTCTGTCGCCTCTGTCATCAGGCCGCAACCGGCTACAAGAAAAAGCAATATGGTCAAGGGCAGGAAAAAATAACGGTATTGGGCGTTCAATGTTCTCTCCTCGTGGTTCACTGTGTCGTCATCCGGGATACGGCAACTGACTGATCGATGAAGATTTTCCCCTGCGAAAACGCGGCTGAATTCCGGCCCGGAAAGAAGGGGACAATGGCGCCGGCGACACCCGGCATCCGTTGCGTTTTCGCTCCTCGTGGGAACTTTTTCAACTTACCTGAAAAAAAAATAAAACGCCATGCCCATTGTGTGAAATAACTGTGTTTGACAATGCGGGCAAGTGTTTTTCAACTGGAAATTCCGCTGTTGAATTGATATATTAAAAAATTGCGTCATTGCTTGGAGTTGTGTGCGGGGATCTCTATCCCGAAGGCAGCTGGGTATTGCACGTGCAACTGGTTCTTTTGAGAGGTTTTTAGATGCTGAAACTCCTGGCCGCGACAGATAACAGCCCTGCCCAATTCCTGATCCGTCTGGCCCTGGGGGTGGTGATCTTCCCCCACGGGATGCAAAAGGTTCTCGGCTGGTTCGGAGGGCCCGGCTACAGCGCAACGGTCACGGCCTTTTCCGCCATGGGTTTTCCGCTCTGGGCCATTCTTCTGTTGATGGTTTCCGAGGTATTCGGTTCGCTGTTGCTGGTGCTCGGCCTTTT
>Ga0172380_10008097_pt1 | contig 11643 bp, 18 predicted proteins | sample Leawe162metaG_FD_119747 | JGI IMG/M metagenome (GOLD analysis project Ga0172380, IMG submission 119747) | Leachate microbial communities from a municipal landfill in Southern Ontario, Canada - Leachate well 162 metaG | ecosystem: Engineered > Solid waste > Landfill > Unclassified | place... | reverse complement strand
CCGCCACATTAACAAGGAGAGTTAGATGAAAGAATTAAAGCACCCAACAGATAGAAAAGTTAAACGGCAACAAAAATGGCAAAGAAATAGAGAGAAGTGGGCTAAAGACCCAGATTACCAAAGAAAGCAAGAATTAAGGGCAATAAAACTCAAGAGAATTAAATGAGGCGTAACCAATTCCTAAACGAAGTGGAGGGGTGAGATGATGAGTAAAGAATCTAGTGAGAGAGGTGAGAAGAAAAGGGAAGAGATACGTAGGATTATATTTAACCTGATGTGTGAATGTGTAGAAGGAGGTAAGAATCCCGAAGAGACTCAGGAGATAGTTAATAAGCATGTCTTTGTAATGCTTAATAAGACTAAACCTCAGGAGAATCATTTACTTGCAGAAGTGATTAGAGAGACTCACATGGATATGGAAGGATTCTGTAAGAGAATGCAATTAAAGGAAAAGGAGAGAAAGAATGTTACTAGAAGAGAAACTGCAAAAGTATGAGGAAGTAAGATTAAGTGGAGTAACTAATATGTTTGATGTAAAGACAGTAATGAAACTATCTGGATTGGATAGAGAAGACATATTAGATATAATGAAGAACTATGATTCTTATATGAAGAAGTATAAGATATGAAAGTATTCTTCTGGAAGAATGGAAAGGTAGTTAATAGGGAGACTGATGCTATAGATATCTGGACTAAGAGATATACCATTAGAATTAGAATCAGTGGGATAGTTATTAGTAGGAATGCAAGGCCTAAGAAAGATCTACCGGCTAGAGAGATCTATAATGAGAATCTTAATTTCACACAGTGAAACTACGTGTGATACAAAGTTGTTTACAAGAACCCTACTTTAATATATAATGAGGATATAAATACGAGAAAGGAATTTAGATGTCTAGTTTTTCAGAAATACCCATACATGAATATCCAGGGATAGAGAAACGTAAGACCTTCTCTAAGACTGTAACTTATCGTATCAGAGTAGTACGTAGACTGATAGATGGTATCCCTAGAATCCTATTGGATATAAGGGAATATATAGTTACTGAAAAGAGATCTATGTTTACAGAGGGAGGTGTTTACTTTACTCTAGATGAATTAAGAACTTTAATTTCTACCCTACAAGACTCTTTACAATACTTCAAAAGGAGAGATGATGTCTCAGGAGATGGAAATAGAACACCGTATACTGGCCTTCCTAAGACGGAAGACTAATTACTATAAATATAAGCCTCTATTACAAGAAGGCTTCTTTCAAGTAGAACCTACTAGACAGGTATTCACTCTCATAGATGAATACTTTAAGAGCAATAAAGAGAGTGATAGTAAACTAACAATAAGTAATCTTAAGCTATTAGTATTCCAGAAGATAAGAAACTTAGAGCTAAAGAATGAATGTGTAGCCTTAGTAAGAAGCTTAAGGAACTATAAGACTAGAGATAATGAAGTAGTAGAAGAGATTATAAGAGACTTTGCTAGAAGACAAATAGTTAGAAAGGCTATCCTAACTGGCTTAGAAGAACTAGATAAACCAATACCCAACTTCTCTTTAGTATATGAACATGTAGAGAAGGCCATGATGATCTCTACTAAGGGAGAGAAAGAATTTTATAGTTACTTCTCAGACCCAGATAATAGAATGGAAGAGGATAAGACTGAAGATGTAATTGCTTCAACCATAGAAAAATTAGATCAAGCTATGGACGGAGGTTGGAGAAAGGGTGAGTTAGTAATAGTTCTTGCTCCACCAGAGAGAGGAAAAACTTTAAGCTTAGTAAACTTTGGAGTAGCAGCTTTATACCAAGGAAAGAGAGTAGGGTATATAACCTTAGAAATCTCAGAAAGAAAGATAGCTAGAAGATTTGATCTTAGAATCAGTGGTAGACCCATAGAGTTATTAAGGAATGACCCAGGAAGGATAAAGAATCCTCTGGCAGCTCTACATAAGACTGGATGTGACTTAGTTATTAAGGACTATAGTGCAGAGGACCCACATGTTGAGGATATTAAGTCATTCATTATCAATTATCAGAATAAGACTAAGAAGAAGTTTGACCTAATCATAATAGATTATATAGACCTGATTAGTCCCACTAGAGCTCATAAGACAGAGAGGTTTGGGATTAAAGAAGTCTATACCAATATAAGAAGAATGGCTAATGAGTTACAAGTTCCTATATTATCAGCATCTCAGGCAAATAGGAAATCAGTAGATAAGCAGGTAGTTACTATGGAAGATTTCTCAGAAGACTTTCAGAAGGCAGCAATAGCCGATGTTATATTGGCTCTATGTCAAACCAAGGATGAGTTCCTTGAGAATATGTGTAGAGTGTATGTGGCCAAGAATAGAAGTACAGGAAGACACCCTATAATAAGATTAACTATGAGAACTAAGACTATGTTCCTTGGAGAGTTTAAGAACATCATTGAAAGAGTAGGGAGAAATAAGGATAAGTCAGTAGCGGAGAGGATATAAAAATGGGTGAAAGAATAACCTTAGCAGGTTTAGGAGAACCAGTTAGGAAGTCCGGAAAGTATCAGCTATTCTATAATTGTATCTTTCATGATGATACTGGGGGACACCTTGGAGTTCATATAGGAAAAGGAGTATACAATTGTTTCAAATGTGGAGCTAAAGGTAGAATAAAGGATTTAGAGACTCCACTATCCGAGTTTAAGGAACAAGTAGAGAAGTTCTTATATGGTAAGCCTGAAGTGACTTCTGCAGAAGCCACCTCCTTAATTTCCCTTCCTAGGGAATATCAGCCCCTAGTTAGGAGTTCAGGTTTACCATATACTTACCTCATAAATAGAGAAGTAACTAAGCAAGAGATACGAAAATATAAGATAGGGTATTGCAGTACTGGAGTATTCCAGGATAGGGTGATAGTTCCTATTTATGAAGAAGATAAGCTAAAGTATTATGTGGGAAGGACTTACACTAATAGAGAACCTAAGTATTTGAATGCTCCATTTGATAAAGGAGGTGCAATATTTAAGACCTTTAAAGGAAAGGTTGACAGATCGATTATATGTGAAGGTATCTTTGATGCTATACGAATAGGAAAACTATACCCAGCCATAGCTTTATTAGGGAAAGTAGTTAATGGTAGTCCTCAAATAGCTTCTATACTAAAGTCTACCAAAGAAGCTTTTGTTATGCTGGATAGAGATGCTGAGAGCCAGGGATTCTATGCTTCACATGTATTGAACTACTATCTAAAGACGCACGTTATGTTTATAAAGGACAAGGACCCTGGAGAGATGAGTCTTAAGGACCTAAAAGGAATGTTACCCAATGCCTGAGTATATATTAGTATGTAAGCAATGTAAGGAAAAGTTCTATCATAGAACATATCATCGTGCTAGGCCTAAGGGTAAAAAACTATATTGTGATTATTGTTTGATAAAACGTAGGAATACCTATAACCAAAGGAGGAGAGATGCCAAGAAAACCAAGTAGAATATTCTGGGCTTGGTTAGCCGGATTCATTGATGGAGAGGGATGTATTCATAGCCATAAAGATTCATTAGGATTAAGGTTAATAATCACTAATACCCATAGAGATACTTTAATCTATATCCAACAAACTATAGGTGGTAAACTAAATCAGACTAGAAAATTTAATCCTCCACATAGTGCTGCTTGGAAGGTAAGGTGGAGTGGAGAGGAGGCTAGAAAAGTACTAATAGAAATACAACCTTATTCTATCCTGAAGGCTGAACATGTAAGGTTAGGATTATCATGGAAAATAGGTAGATCTGGAAGTGTACATACCGAGAAACAATTAAATGATAGAAGATATATCCACAATGAATTAGCTAGATTAAATAAGAGAGGAGAACAAAGATGAGATTTGAGCCGCTTTTGGACATGATTCTAATTAGAACTGTAGTAGCTCCAGAGAAAAGTGAAGGAGGAATTATAATCCCCGAAGGGTCTAGAAACAAACCTGATGAGGGAATTATAATATCTAAGGGACCTGATTGTGAAGAGGTTCCTGAAGTAGGGGATAGAGTTATCTTCGGTAAGTACGTAGGATTAGAACTTAATATCCCAGGAGTAGGTGATAATGTACTCCTATTACATCAATCAGATATTTATGGGAGGATAACCAAGTGAGAATCTACAGCAGCCTAATTGAAGCAGTAAAGGAAACTGAAAGAGAGTTAGTGGAGATGGGTAGTGAAGTAATGCCTGAGACTATGCAGGATAGGAAGACTACTTCAGAAGACTTAACTAAGGAACTTCAAGGATATTCTTACATGATAACTAATCAGTTAAGTCGTAATGCGGACTTTATAGCTTTAGGAGGTGATATGGATTATGCTCTCCTAGAGTTCAGTGAAAGAGTAGACGGTAATTGGATAAATCCAGGAGAAGCCTATATCTTAAGAAAGACTGTATGGAAAGAGTTCTTACATGAGGGTAAGTTTTCCTATACTTACAATGAAAGGTATAGAGAACAGTTACCTATGATTATAGAGGAACTTAAACTAAGGCCTAGTACTAGACAGGCCATCATTACAGTATATGATAGACATCTAGATATGAAGAATATAGGTGGTAAGAGTAGAATCCCTTGTAGTATGTATTATCAATTCCTAAGAAGGAAGAGAGAAGGACAGGAAGTTCTTGATTGTATATATACTATGAGATCATGTGATATCTATACCCATTTCATCTATGATTTGTGGCTAACTATGCGTCTACAAGAATACATAGCAAATTCCCTAGGACTAGAAACAGGGAATTTTACTCATTTTATCGGATCTCTCCACGCCTACAAAAGGGATTATGATCTCAAGGGAGTCTTCTAATGAAAATCATAGGTGAAATTGAAGCTAACAATATTCCTAAGGTTGGAGAGACTTTAAGGAAGATGAAGTTGACCCATATAGGTAGTGAGGTAGTAGCGATAATCATTCCAGCTAAGGAAATGGAATGGATGAAACAAGACTTCTACTTAATGGTTAAACAGAGACAGCTTATGTGGAAGAATAAGGAAGACTTAGAAAGATCAGAGTTATTCCACATGATTGGTATAGCCTTAAAGAATTCTAGTAAGTGTAGCTGTTCATGGTTCAAGGGAGCAGCTATGGCTATATCACAAGATGCAGAGGAATTTGAACAACATAGTATTAAGTCTCTTATATTCAATAAGAAAGAAGTGTATATTCTCATAGCCTATAATGGTAAGTGGGTAGGAGGATTAGGTAGAGAAGATAATCCCCAGATAGTGAAAGGATAATATGTTAGATTTTGAGATAGCTAATCCTACTGAATTATGGATACAGTTAGGAAAAGAATTCTTTGGGGATTATTTTTATCATGGACTAATAGATGTGAAATTAGGGGACAGAAGATTTGTATCCATAGGAAATACCCTTACGGTTCAAGATTGGCCAAAGGAATGGACGGGACAGGCCTTATTTGACCTTGTAGGATACTCTCCCAAAGGATATAAAATGAATTTATTAAGGAAGACTTATGTAAAGGAGGACTTGTGGGAAGATCTAAAGCGTTCCGTAACGGAAGACTCCAAAGGATTCAGTTCGAGGGGCATGAATTTCAATATGTCTTTACAGAAGAAAGGGGGCTGCTTATCCTCTTTGCATTTGATCCAATCTCGGGGAAGAAATATCCTATTTGTGCATGGAAAGATCGCGGAGATCCCCAGGAAGTTCATAGCAGACTTGATATTGATTCGAGATCTATTGCAAGAGTTGTCCGTCTGGCCGATGGAGGTACGATTCATGTATTCACTAATGTATTACAGTATAATAGGGCTAAGGGCTTACCTCCCTGTCCTTGGGACTTCACAGATGGACTTACACGGTCTTCCGATATTCCAGCCAAGGAATTACCAAGCAGGGATAATAGAGGCCATAAACAAATACCAGGAACAGTTTACTAAGAAAGAAAGGAGAGAAGGAGTATGGAAAAAGCTAAACTTAAACACAGGAGAATGGAAAGACCAGAAGCTTATATGCAAGTAGCTGAGGTTATAGCTAAGAGATCTTCCTGTAATAGAGCTCAGGTTGGAGCAGTTTTAATAGACCCTATTACTAATCACATAGTAGCCATGGGGTATAATGGAAGTGGAAAAGGTAGTCCTCACTGTACTGATGTAGGTTGTCTAATGCATAGAGGACATTGTGTAAGAACTATACATGCTGAACTAAATGCTGTATTACATCTTGAGCATCAGTATGAGAACCTACATCTATACTGTACTCACAAACCTTGTTATCAATGTCTGAAAGCTTTAGTAGGAGCTAGAGTAACTAGGATAATCTACAAGATAGACTATAAGGATATAGCTAGAGATAAGTTACTGAAAGAGATGCCTCAGATTAGATTGGTTCAATACACACCGTAGATTCAAATGTGTTTACAAATGAACCAATTTATAGTATAATGTAATTAGAAATCAAAGAAAGGGATAAACATGGCTGGACGAAGTCTAACAGAAATCAGAGAACCTGAATGTGAAAGATGTATCCTATCTAAGACAGCTCAGTATATTTGTCTCATGGGATATGGTAAGGTTCCTGCAGATATAATGATCATAGGAGAAGCTCCTGGTGCTAGAGAAGATGATACTGGAGTTCCTTTTGTGGGTAAGGCTGGACATATCCTAGATGTTATATTGGAAGAGTTAGGAATTAGTAGATCTGATATATACATCACCAATGTAGTTCACTGTAGACCTCCGGATAATAGGAAGCCAAAGATGGATGAGATACGTTCCTGTAGACATTTTCTAGTTAAGGAGATAAATAGAGTTAAGCCTAAGAAGATAGTAACTCTAGGAGATACAGCTCTTAAAGGTTTATTCAATACAAATCTAATATCAATTGGTAAGGAGAGAGGTAAGATCTTAGACTATCATGGTAGAAAAGTAATAGCTACCTATCATCCTTCAGCCGCTAATTATAATCGTTACTTAGCTAATGTTATTCACCAGGACTTGAAGAAGGGATTAGATAGATCATCTAGAGTAGTAGTTAAATCAGCAAGTAAGTATATGTTAGTTGATAGTAGTAATAGAACTAGGGTCTTTAGGGAATTAGATAAGTCACCAATTATCTCTGCAGACGTAGAGACTTCATCTCTTGACCCTTTTGACCCTAAGTCCTATCTACGTTCTGTTAACCTAAGTGCTAAAGTGGGAGAGTCTTATATCTGGAAGCCTAAGGATATAGGAACGGTGAATGAGATACTTAGCCATAAAGAAGTTATAGTCAATCATGGAATTAAGTTTGATCTTAAATGGTTGAATAGATATGGATTCTTTCCTAAGCATAAAGTATTCTGTACTCTTGTAGGACATCATTTATTGGATGAGAATTGTTTAGATAATGAGTTAGAGAGATTAGGTATCACTGAGTTAGGTATGGAGCAAGACTTTAATCAGAAGGATACTATGAAGCATCACTGGAAGGAAGGAACTGAACCTTCTTGGGAAGAGTTAAGGTTATGTGGAGTTGATAGTGATGCTGCTCTAAGATTATATTACAGATATAAGAAGGCCTTAGAAAAAGAAAATCTTATGGACCTCATGGAAGCAGAGATGAGAGTACTAAAGACCTTAGCTAGAATGGAGATAAGAGGATTTCAGATAGATCTCAAAAGACATAAGGAACTAACTAAGGACTATAAAGATAGGATAGATATTCAATATGGCCTTATTAAGAGGCTAGTAGGGGATATAAACCTAGACTCTCCTAAACAACTAGGGGAGTTACTATATACAGAACTTAAGTTACCTATCCTTAAGACTACAGATAATCATACACCCAGTACAGATGAAGGAACTCTATTACTGTTAGCTGAGACTAAAGGATTAGAGAAGTTCCAAAAGGAAGTATTACTTAGTCTAGTAGAGTATAGGAAGGTAGCTAAGTTACATAATACTTATCTCAAAGGGATAGTAACTAATGGACAATTGAAAGAGGATGGTAAACTACATTGTAACTTTAAACAGTTAACTAAGACAGGTAGGCTATCTTGTAAAGAACCTAACCTACAGAATATCCCAAGAGAGGGAGACATTAAGGAAATGTTTATCTCTTCTTTTCCAGGAGGTAAGTTAGTCAAAGCAGATTATGCTCAGGTAGAGTTAAGGCTCCTAGCTCATTACTCCAATGATAAGAAGTTAATCAAGGCCTTCAAGGATAATAGAGATATTCATAGAGAGACAGCTTCTAAATGTTTACATAAAGATTATAATAAAGTAACTGATGAGGAGAGAAAGGTAATTGGAAAGAAAGTTAACTTTGGTATCATATATCAAATATCAGCAGGTGGTCTAGCTAGAGGAATTGGATGTAGTTATAAACAGGCAACTGGATATATCCAAAATTGGTTTGAGGAGTTCCATTCCTCTAAACATTGGATGAATGTTATGAGGGAGAGTATAATAGAAACTGGTAGGGCAGTATCATTTACTGGTAGAGTACGTAGATTATATGGAGTGGACCCAGCTACTCCTCAGGGGAGAGAAGCAATACGTCAGGGTATCAATGCTCCAGTTCAGGGAGGAGCAGGAGATATAACTAAATATAATATGATGAGGTTAGATAGGAAATTAAGAAAGGAGGGATTTAAGTCACGGGTAATCTGTAATGTACATGATGAGATAGTTACTGATTGTCCTGCTGATGAAGTGGATGAAGTGATAAGGATTAAAAGGAAGTTATTAGTAGAAGCACCTATTGAGTTAAGAGTTCCACTAGAGGTAGAAATTATGGTTGGAAATAATTGGAGCAAAAAATCCATGAAGGAGGTGAAATAAATATGGCAAAGACATACACTGGATACTGTGTTAGATGTAGGCAGGTAAGAGAAATGAAGAAAGCAGTGATAGTTGAATTGAAATCAGGAATGAATGCAGCTAAGGGACAATGTATAAAATGTAAATGTAATATGTGTAAGATCATAGGTAAAGCTAAAAAATAAGGAGGAGGTAAACATGAGTAAGGAAAAGAAACAGAAGTACTATGCAGCAGATCAGGATAAGTTACAAAAGAAGTTGGCAGAGATAGGCCAAGGTGATTTCTTTAAACCTAAAGAGGGAGAGAACAGAGTTAGAATTCTTCCACCTTGGAATAAGAATGGCCTATGGTTTCAAGAGGCAACCCTTCACTATGGATTGAATAATGAGAAGGGTCAAGAGAGAGGATTTCCTTGCCTTAAGCAATTCGGTAAGGATTGTCCTATCTGTGAAAAGATAGAAGAGTTAAAAGAGGGTGGGTCTGAGGATAAGAAAATGGCAGAGAGAATTGGGACTCGTACTAAGTTCTATGCCAATGTTCTAGATCGTAAGACTAACGCAGTACTTATCTGGGGATTCAGCAGAAAGACCTTAGGTATTCTACTAGGGTATGATTCAGATAAGGAAGACTATGGTGATATCACTAATCCTGAGACTGGATTTGATATTGTTATAGACAGAACTGGTACTGGGAAATTGGATACAAGGTATCAGATCAGATGTAAACCAAAATCATCTGAAGTGGATATGGAAGAGGTAGAGTTACATAACCTATCCCAAGAAGTAATTGATGACATGGATGAGGAAGAGTTACAGGAAATAGTAGAGGCCAACTTCGGTATGGCTAAGAAGTCCAAGAAGAAATCATCCGACGAAGATGAAGATGATGAGGAGGAAGACGAGGAAGAAGCTCCTAAGAAAAAGAAATCTAAGGACTCAGACGATGAGGACGAAGATGATGAAGAGGAGCCAAGGAAGAAGAAAGCTAAGAAGGATGAAGACGAAGACGAGGATGAAGAAGAGGAAGAGGATGAACCTAAAAAGAAAAAGAAGTCCAAAAAAGAAGATGATGAGGATGAGGACTAAGTAGTAATGAGCTTTAGAGGTTACGGTAGCCGGCTAACATAAGAGAGTGGTTCAATTCCACAAAGCTCATCTTTAAGAAAGGAATATATGGAAGATACTTATAAGAAGACACCTTGGTATATAAAACCAAGTATACCACTAACCCTAAGGACGTCCTTGCTAAAGACATACCTCCGATGCCCAGCACAGACTTACTTCAGATACTTCAAGGGCCTTATAGTCCTTCCAAGAAGTTATGCTACTATGGGTAGTTGTACACATGAGGTAGCTGAATACTCCAATCTTAATAAACTTAAGAAAGGTAAAGTACCAAAGCTATCTGTACTTCAAGATGTATTCCATGAGAAGTTTAAATGGAGGAAGCATCAGACTAGTTGGTTAGCTACTGAGAAACCTAATAAGTTTGAAATAGAAGGAACTCAACAGATGGTTCCAGTATATAGAGAGAAGTTAGCCCAGATAGTTGAACCTAAGTATGTAGAGGAACAATTCCAACTATCTCTACCAGATCTGAATGTAGTAGTTACTGGAACTCTTGACCTTGTAGAACAGAATGATTTAATCAGAGATCTTAAAACTAAATCTCGTACTCCCAATTGGATGGAGGCCATTAAGTCATTTCAGGGTAAGAGTTATAGAGCTGGGTATGAATCTAAGTTCCATAAGAAGCCTAAGGGATTCATACTTGATTACTTAGTCAGGAAAGCTACTCCTGAAGTATCCAGTAGTAAAATGGTACTGACTACTGAATTGGATACTCAGGAGTTCTTAGGTACTGTAAAAGATGTGGCTATTGGGATAAGAAAGGGATGTTTCTCTCCAAGGAGAGAGAGTAACTACTTCTGTTCACCCAATAGCTGTGGGTTCTGGAATATATGTGTTAAAGGAGCTTGGAGAAATCCTACTCCATATACTAAGATCTTTGGAAAGAATCAGGAAGAGAAGAATGAGAAGGGAGAGGAATGAGATGAAAACTGATCTAGCTTGGTTAGCAGGATTCTTTGATGGAGAAGGTTGTGTTTCATTAAGAATAGATGATAATATAGCTCACCAGCCTAGAGTAACTATTACCCAATTTGGTGATGAGGGATATGAAACTCTACTTGAAGTTAAAAGAATAGTGGGATTCGGGAGTATCTGTAGATCAAAAAGAGGATATAATCAGTATAGGCTTACTTCATATACTAATTGTTTTCTCTTCTGTGGAAGAATACTTCCTTACTCTATAAGAAAGAAGAAAGTTATAGGAATGATGCTAGAATTTTGTGTAGAACTAAAGAAAGAATTGAAATATGACCTTGGATTAAAGATACTAAAAACTCATGGAAGAAAAGGAAAGAGGAGGTGGAGCAAATGAACATTCGGGATATACCATTAGTTAAAACAGAAGGGGATATGTTTAAGGCCATATTCACTAGGCAGAAAGAGCTAGAGGAAAAGTATAATGTTATTGAAAAGAAGAATGGAGCTATTATACCAACGCTTCCACTTGATATTAACACATTCCAAGGTCAGCAGAGAGCTAGGGATATTATATATCGGATTACTGAAGAACTATTTGAAGCTGGCAATACTCTACGAAACAAGGCCTGGAAGACTTCCATGGTTCCATGTGATGTGGATCATTTTCAGGAAGAGTTGGCGGATGCTCTTCATTTCTTTATTCAATTATTCCTTGAGCTGGGTCTTACCTCCGAGGAAGTATGTGCATTATATTTTAAGAAGTCAGAGGTTAACAAGTTCCGTCAGAGGAGTGCATACTAATGGATAATCATTG
>Ga0172380_10008096_pt1 | contig 11645 bp, 14 predicted proteins | sample Leawe162metaG_FD_119747 | JGI IMG/M metagenome (GOLD analysis project Ga0172380, IMG submission 119747) | Leachate microbial communities from a municipal landfill in Southern Ontario, Canada - Leachate well 162 metaG | ecosystem: Engineered > Solid waste > Landfill > Unclassified | place... | reverse complement strand
TGACGCGACGCACCCTTGAGACCTAAGGCTATCATATATCGCAATGGCTCGGACGAAATCCTTCTCGTCCATAATGACAAATTTGATAAAATCGGACACCCCTAATGCGGCAAACTCCTGACCGCTTACCATTTTATCCTCCATACCCGATGACGGCAGTTTATAATCAACGATAATACAATCAACATGGGCCGCATCCAATTTCCACCACGAGATCGAGCCATTTGTCTCGACCGATATCTGATACCCATCGTTTTTCAAAACGATAATCAGCTCTAACAGATCATCAATCTGAAGCAATGGCTCTCCGCCGGTGATGGTCACTTTCTTAATATGCATGGATTTGACTTTTTTCAAAATGTCTGGGATGGACATTTTCATGGCGGGGTCGACCTTGAAACTATACGGGGTGTCGCAATTATGAACCCACATATAATCAACTAAATAAGAATCGTAGGGTTTGCACTTGAAATTATACACCCTCAATGGGGCTGGCCTTATTGAAGGAAAAATTTTATTTCTATCAAACAACTTGATTTCCTGAACTTCAAAACCATTCATTGCCATTAAAACCTTGCCGTCCCTCCTTCCCCCATTCCAAAAATTGTAGCCAATTTTATGATCAGAATAATGGCATGATTCGCAAAGAATGACCAAATTGACCGGATCGTTATTTTTATGATTACTATCTAAATGATGTACATCAAGAGGAATATTTTCGTTGCCGCAATTATCACATTTTATGATCTCCCCTTTTTTTACCATTCTTCTTAAATGGCGATAATAATTTTTCCAATTTTCCTTTCCCCAATTTGGATTATTACTACCTTTCTTACATTCAGATAATTTCTGCACCGTCAACATTCTTTGCTCATCTGTTAAATTGGCGTATGAATGAATATACGTTCCCTCCCTTTGTCTTTTCATAATCGTCGCAGAAATCTTTTCCCCGACATCGGCATAATCTATTTTTGATAATCTATTTTTAACAGATTGAGCATTCCTCATCGGATTCAATATTATTTTATTGAATGAGATTTTATCCGTCGCAGACGAATGCAAAATCATATCTCCAACAATAAGTTGATTTGCTTTGATAAGCCCTCTCGTAGTAAAAAATGGATGATCTTCTGTAACATAATAAAAGACCCCATTGATTCGGAATCTAAACCATCGGTCAACTTCCCGACTCATCACCTCCACGACTTCCGTTTCGACTAATATATTATTCTGGTCAAACGTAAGTAAAAAATCCCCTTCCCTGACATCATAAATTTTTTTATTGGGAACCCTTGAGGTAATAATTCTTGGTTTTCGTCTGCCCGGCAAAACGCCAAAACAGGGATATTGACACCGAAGATTACAGCCAGCCAGACGAATGAAAATGGTCAACGCCCCTTGCCCGACAGAGTTACATTCACCATCTATCGATTTGAAGATACTATACACATTTAATTCCTGCATGATTAATCCTTTCTCCACTCGGCGAAAGAGTTGCTGGTCTCCCATAAACGGACCCTGACGACATCACCATAATCTATGGCCTCCGCAATCCACTTAGCGATATCACCCACCATAATCTCTGCCGTCGGATTTTCCCATATTGTATTCAGATTTTGGTGATCAAGCCTTTCAATAACACAATCATTAATTATTCTTTTTAGATCCCCAAAATCCAAAATCATCCCCACCTGAGAGTTGCCTTTGTCGAACTCTCTTGTTTGAATAGGCCCAGAAACTTCTACCTCCAAAAAATAATTATGCCCATGAATTTGTTTACATTTCCCCATATAATATGGTAGATGGTGTGCAGCAGCAAATTCAAATCTCCTACAAATCGTCAACATTATCCATCCCTCCTTTTCTTTTTTTCAACTTTAATCCATTCATCATCAAGCCATGGTTGACCAAGCGCAAACGACTGCAGGACCATGACCTCCCCCGTAAAACTAAATTCTTCATGACGATGTGCAATGACGCTTATCCTCGATACCCCAAACTCTTTTTCGTCTGGGGTCTGATTCAACGCAAATATCATATCTACATGAGCGAGCTTCCGGATATCCTCGGCCGTGTCCTCCTGCTCAAGACTTTTCTTGCTGATCGATTTGCGATTGCTCTGTAAAACAGTCGCCACCAGACAATGCCGGCGGGCGGCCATCCCCTTGCCCCGCTTCCATACATAATCAGCAACCGCCCGCTCAGAAAATCCACTCACCCCGGACCCGGGGTTTGCGATATCAAAATAATCCACGGCGATCAAATCCGGCACGAATCCTTCTTGATCTTCCAGTTCATCCAAGGCCACTTCAACATCATCAAAAGATGCGGAAAAGGCCGGATAGGCCATGACCCGCAGATTATCTCCTTTGAGTATCTTGAAGTCCTTTACCTTTTTTGACACCGACTTGGAATCAAATTCTTTGCTTTGTTTCTGCACCGCGAACCATACCGCCGGTATGTAATCACTCGATTTGCCATCCAACCGTTTGCAGGCAGTACATGGTTTATACGCCCTCACGTGATTAAACTCCGGAGTCTTTGCCCCGGGCGATTTTATGGCCACCATGCAGGATCTCTCTTCTTTCTTGCAAGACCCATCCTGATTTCTTTCGCAATCAAAAACCGGATATTTGTGATCCCCCGATTTCGACGCAAGGGCGGAGATCCGTTTATAAATCCTCTTTGACACCGCATTCTTATTCATCTCAAATGAAAAGAATACGACCTTCAATCCCTCATGAAGCGCATGGATTGATATCTCCTGCAACCACCAAGACTTCCCCCGCTTCATCGGGGACATGAACGCCACCAACCAATCACGCTCAAAATGTCCCGACATCTCGCCAAGGTTCCCCGGTAATTTAAACAACCGATTGCTTTCATCATCCAAAAAGACTTGATTGATGCTTGCGATATCAAATGGGTTGAACCACTTGCTGATTTCTTTGGTGAGCTTACTGAAATTTCTGACTTCCATTTCGGCCTGATCAATCCGGCCCCTGCTTAATTCCCCCTCTATTTTTTCCTTCAAAATGGTCAATGCACGCTGCCGGAAATACTCGGTCGCCTGATCGACCAGATGATCATAGTTGATTTTTTGCTCCTCATAGCTATCGGACAAATTGGACAGAAAAACCTTTACGAGCTCCGCATCCGCCTCCCGCATCTTTTCCTGCTCGGCGGCAAATATGTTCTTGATTTCAGCGCCCGGAGCCTTTTTATACAGCTTGAAATAATCGACGCACCAAAGAAAAACCTGGCGCGCAAAATCGATTTTGAAATACTGTTTTTTGGCCATCCGTACAATATGGCCGCATAAGTTGTCATCTGTTATAATCCCCGTTATGATCCGTTTCTCAATATCGTCACCAAACGAAACCCTTCTAATTTTCATCCCGGCTCCCTTTTACATATCATAAAAAATCAGTTTGCGAAAATGCTGTCCTTTGTGCTTCCTCATCAATCCTTCGTCTTTCCCGCTCTGCGTTCCGCATCCGATTCAAACGATCCTCCTCTACCCTGCTGGAATGGCCATCCCACCCCGGTACGATCCATTTTATCTCCTTTAGATACTCATTGAACTCCAGAAAGAACATCTCGCTATTAATCCATCCCGGCACAACCCCATTGATCTTTTTCCTATCCTGCAAGAGCCGCCAAATGAAGTGGGCGAAACTCGCCGGTCGATCCCTGCTTGCTTCATTATCATCTTTGAAATCCTTCAGGCTCATACTGTAATTATATAACCTTTCCGAAGTTCGTCTCAAAATATTTATTTCGTTGATTGTAAACTTGCGTCTTTCCCCCGGCCATGTCGCAATCAACTCCTCGGTAATCGCCGGATACTTGTCCTTGACCTGACGGCTATGCCTTTCTTCCAGCGCATCCCATTCCGCGCAGCATTCATCGAACCATGATCTGATTCCCAACTTTCGCAGCATTCCGGAGGCAAATTTATTCGGCTCCAGAAACTGATCCAGCGCCACACTACATGAAACAATGGGATGCTTAAACCCGCCAAGGGAAATAAGCCTTTCGTATTTTGTCATCACTTGCTTTATGTAATCAGGGGTGAATCCCATGTTTAATTTCCGATCCAGAGCCTCAAGTGATCTTGTAACGATCTTGCTGTTGATATGATCCGGATCAAGCTGATGGTGTTTAATCGGATAAGATAATGAGTTCCAGAAAATCATAAGCTGCTTTGATTCCGGAGTGTAACCCTTCAGGGATAACAGGGCTGAATAAACAGGTTTGGTTTCACGGGTAATTCTGATCTTTGGTTTATCTTGATGAACAATGCCGGCCCCCGCGCCGGCATCTTTCACCTCCTTAGAGGTGAAAGTATTACTACTTATTCTTTCTATATTATTATTATTTACCCCGCTATTTGCGGATTCAAGTTCCCGCTGTTTGCGGTTACTAGAACCCGTGATTTTCTGAAACTGGTCATTTACATATTCAACCATCCTAAACGAATTGATTTTATAGAAGTTTTTTGATGGAATGCCACGACGCTCTTTTGATATGATACCAAGATCCTCGAAATATAAAATAAATTTCGTTTGTTTATCCGTACTAATCCCGGTCTCATCAAAGATGGTGTCTTGAGTTAAATAAAAGAAATCATCTTCTGTCAGCTTATCTTGTTTAATAAGCATCCCCCGCCAATCATAAAGGACTGCAAGCCACAATGCTTTTTCGATCCCGAATACGCGAATCAATGATTTGCTGATGCCATAATATCCCCCGCTGAAAATATTAGACAGATGATTATTTTCCATAATCCCTCCCGATTTTTATTCCCGGTGGTTTGCGGACAATAAAAAATCCGTTTTAAGTCGGCCCAAGACCATCGACGGAATCAACACCCACCGACGGCCTGGTACCAGCCAAGACCATCAAAGATCAATGGTCTTGAGCCTACTTAAAACGGATTTAATAGCCATCGGATGTTGATTCCTTTCCGCAAGCCTGCTGGTACAGGTTCTTTCTTGCTTGAGAGTCATTATATCTTATTCCCGGAATCAATAAAAGATATTTTTTATCGAAACACAATCGAACGAATCTCCTGCGCTTCCTCCATGGTCAGATCAGCCGGATCTCCCTTATCCAGCTCAAGGACTTCGACCGATGGAATGATCCCTTGCAATTTATCCGCAAGACTTATTGCGTTTTTTGTTGCGTCAGCATCATACATGATAAAAACCTTTTTGAGTTTTTTTTGAGTAAGCAAAACGATCTGCTCGGAGGTCATCCCCTTGCGAAAGGATGCGACGAATCCATCCCCCATTCGCCAGACATCGGTGACCCCTTCCACTATCACCACGATATCCGATATCGAATCATAATTGTATAAACAATGATTGACCGGGATAATGGATTCTTCCGGCGAACAATTAAGATATTTTACAACCCCTTCCGACCGCAGGGTAGCTGCTGCGACAAAAGATACCATTTTCCCATCGATGAAAACCGGCACGATAATCCGAAAACGATATTTCTGGGTGCCGGTATTATAGACCGCCCGCAGCTTATATTTTTTCGACAAAAAATCGGGGTCGAACCCCCGCGAGAGCAGATAATTTCGATGCGGGGGAGGGAGATCCCGGATTAGCCCTTTCGGCAGGGTTAAAATCCCCTCGTTTTTCGGCGAAAACATCGCTGCCACGGGGTTTAAGCCCTCGGGTGGGGTAGATATCCATTCCCGCTCGTGTGAAGCGGTTATAGCGCGAATATTTCGACCCTTGAAAATCTCCATCTCTCGGAGTAATTTGAAGACAGACCCCTTCTCGTCACATACCCAACAATGGAACCCAAGATTGGTGAGATTGATCCCGCAATGAAATGCCGAATCCCCGCAAAATGGACAGACCTCAAGATTGATCCATCCCCGGGAGACATTTTTTCCCCATCTCCGGTAGGAAATTTCATATTCATCCAGTAGGGCCTTGATATCGATCATGAGATTCCTTCAGCAAAATTGAAAATTTTCCTTCTTAGTTTTTTGAAATCTTTCAACTCATGTTCCCAAATCACAAGGGTGTCGTAACCATATGATCTGAATAGATTGATTCTATCCCGAGGATCATCCCCTTTATGCCAGTATGTTCCATAATGCTCTATACATTTTTTCTGACCGTTACAATTAACAAAATCAGGATTCTTACCTCCAATCATAAAGGAAAAATCACCCGTATATTTCCATTCACCTGGATATAATTTTTCAAGTAAACTAAAGATAAATGTTTCCGGTTTATTTGGATGAAGATTAAAGGCAAGACGTTTTCTTTCCACTACTTCAGGATTCTTCCATGATCTTTTAGTCGCTTCAGAAACTTTTCTTCTGTGTTCATTGGAAAGTTTTATCCCTCTGAAGGCCGCCCCTATCTTTTCTTTTGTCGCTTCCGATAATCTTTTACCAAGATTTTTTTCTGATAAGATTCTTTTTGTTCTATCGGAAAGATGTTTACCCTTTTGAGGAGAAGGTAATCCTTTATGTGACTTTGAAAGCCTTCTTTTCCATTCATCAGAAAATTTCTTGCCTTTATTATGCCCAGGTCTTCCCTTCAATGACTTTGATATTTTTTCGCAAGTTTCTTCCGATCTTTTTTGACCAATATTTGATAATCGGAGTTTCTCTTTTGTCTCTTTACTAACTTTTCTTCCCATCAATCCACGGGATATTTTTTCGCATTCTTCCTTTGGTCTTTTTATTCCTTTTTTTGCCAATCTGGCTATCAGTTTTAATGCTTCCGCTTTATCTTTCCCATAAAGCATTTCGTAAGTTTTCCCTTTTTTGAGGCTCGCATGCCCTTTCATCTTATCCTTGGTTTTTTCGGATAGTATTCTTCCCTTCTTTGCAATTGACATCTTCATTATAGTTTCCTTGGAATAAATGTTCTTCAACCCTTTGTTCCAAGGAATTCTCTTTTTCATTATAGCCACCCGTTATCGCAATAGATTTTTAGTCGGCTTAATGTATGTTGTGCTAAGTATGGGTAATTATCTAAAAAATCGACGAGTAGAATTTCCTTTTTTGTTTCCGTTGTTCTTAACCCTCTACCAAGAGCCTGAAGAGTTCTAATATCAGACTTTCCCCCATAAGCAAGAATAATTACATCAATCGATTTTATGTTGATCCCCTCAAACCACACCGAAGTGGTGATCACCGCCATTGTTTCTTTTGACTCTAATTCTTTTTTTATCTTTTCGCGGATATCCCCTTCGGTTGATCCCTGAACGAACTTCATATCGATACCATACACTTCCTTGGCGATCTCCATGATCTGTTCCCCCTGACCGTGCTCAACATCCTGAATCATGACAAGAACGGACTTCCCGGCTTTGGTTTGATCGGCGACCTCCTTGGCGATCAATCGATTTCGCTGCTTGTTAAGGATAATCCCGACGACATACAAATCCTTGTATCTTCTTTTTTCGGCGATACTAACATTGATCGGTACGGGAATTAGCTTGACCTGTGGCTTGGCGATGATCCCCTTTTCAATTCCTTCATCCATCTCAAATCTTCCAATCTCCGGCCCCAGATATCCCTCACAAACCAATCCCGGCTTGCCGGACTTTAAAGGGGTGGCGGTGAATCCGATCCGGATTGGTGCAAGACAGTTTTTCATGATCCCCGAGTAATGGCCTTCTTCATTGCCTATGTGGTGGCATTCATCCACAATTAAGATATCCGCATCGCCCAGAACATCAGCGAGCTGATCGATCAACCATTTATCATTGCCGGCGAATATAGACCGGGCGGTCTGAGCCATGACCACGTTAATTTTATCGGGGCGAAATTTTTCGTCTCCAACAATACCGACGTGTTTAAACCATTTTGAAAACTCCTCCACGGTCTGCCTGAAAAGAGATTTGGTATGCACAACAAATATGGCAGTTGATCCCGGCAACATCGATATCAGAGCGCCGGCAAGCACGGTTTTCCCGCTACCGGTTGGGGACACGACGACCCCCCTTTTGTTTTCCTTGACGTCATCAATCAATTTTGTCTGATCGGAGCGCAGAGATATGCCCGGGAGGGCTGGCTCCTGAAAAGGTGGGAATTCAAGCGGCGGATCAATGGATACCGGAATATCATTCCTCCGACAATAATCCATGATCCGTGGGGCGAGGCCCGTCAGAAAGAGACCTTTATCAATCCCTTTCCGATGGGTGCAGAGGTAAGCTTGTTGGGATACCCGAGTTTTTTTGAATGGTCCGGGTTTCCAATAAACGGAATCGTATTTGAGACATTCCTTGATCCGGTGGATGTCAGAGCACTCACTATACACCGGATCAAGGAATCTGATCTCTATCATCTGACAAATCTCCTTTTGCATATTATAACCTGCTTCAGAAAAGGGCGACTAAATTTTCGATTTCTCGAACAACCTGCCTTGCATATTTTCTGTCCCGCCATTGCCGCCATAGTGCATCTACAATACGATTTCGGGAAGTCTTTCCGCCAGCCCGCTTACCATTTTCCGTAAGAAGGGCTTTAGCCATCTCATGGGGGGAGTTCAGGACAATATCGATAACCTGCTTTGCCTCATCGGATAAGGCGCGATACGCATCCCTGATCATTGTCGCCCGTTCCTTTTCCAGAAACAAATCTTCCGGTGATTCCGATTCAACGATAAGCCCTGCGATTGAAGGATCGTCATACGGGACGTAATTGTTCCAGTTCATTGCGGCGATACCCCGGTCCCAATCGATCTCGTTTTTCATCTGCCTCATTTGCTTTCCCCTTTCTTTTGATTCATCAATATCGAATATCCCTCAATCAAATTCCCTTGTTTACAATAGGTGCACCCATCCACGGAACCCTTGATTCGTCTTGACACACACACCGTGATATCAAGCCAGTAATCAAATTTGTCGCACCAGAAGTCCTTTGCGAGTGAAAAATCCTTGCAGATTTTATCTGTGGTTCCCACCACTTTTTTAATGGCAGGGCAATATCTCGCCCCGTTCACGAATCGATCTCCCGGTATGCAATCTTGATAAGTGACACAATACCGACAAAACATTTTTGGTAGAGTCTCTCTGGTTATTTTCATTTCTTCGCCGCCTTTCTGATAAGCGCTTTTGCTCCCCTCTCCAGAATTTCCGAAGCAACCGTGGTCACAAATTTATTTGTGGCTTTTGCTTCCTTTTTCAAGGCCTCCTTTGCTTCGACCGAAATGTAGGTTCCTTGAACGATCCTCCTCTTAACCGGCATCCTATATCACCTCCTTTCATGAGTATCTTATAAAGCATTTTTAAAAAAATGGAAAGCATTTTTTAAAAATATTTTATCCCGATCTCGTCAGTGCCAGCCTTACTGGCATACCGGGATTGCTCCCGGTTTCGATCTTTAAAAATCAATCGCCCGCTTCAATGGAATATCCGGCAGGGCTTTGATCTCCGATGCAACCTTGGAGATTGCATCCCGAAAATCTTTCTTCATCTCTTCATTGTTCCGAAGATCCTCGGCGGTGACTCCAAGCACCTGGGCCTTGATCTTTTTGATCATCCCTTTCAAATCGCCACGATCAACAAAATCGGCATACACCTCATCGATCTGCGCCAGAAATTTGTTGAGGGTGTCGAAAGTCCTTTGATTCGGTTTGCCATCGGTACATTGCTTTTTAAGCCGGTCGACACTTTCAAACAATGCCTGATAGATGATACCGACCACCTCATCCTTCATCTCTTGGATGGACTCCTTGAACTTCTTCATCTCCTGTTTATATTGATCAGAGGAGATCAAAGAATTTTCGTCCGGTGGCGCTATCTTGATGAACTGATATTGAAAATAAAACTTTTCTGCCAGCCTGCTTTTCGTCGGATAGCTGTCTTTTGCGTGTTTGTAATATTCAGGATATTTTTCAGCAAATGCCTTGACGGCATCCTCATATTTTTCAAGGATACCATTGATCAAATTCTCCCTTTCGGCTTTCCTGTCATCCAGATAACCGATTGCATCATTGATCTTGGATGAAACGAGAAAGTAGACCCCGTCGATAGGGAACGGGACGGACATCTTTTTGATCTGATGCCGGGCTTCCCAATCAAGAGTTTGGATATCGACCAAAAGTTTTTTGAAATCGGTGTCGAAAAGGTCATGCACCCCGCGAACGATTTCTGTTGGAAGGCCTTTGAGCTGATCATCAGAAAGCTTCTTGCGACCGGCATAGGCCCCAGCCCTGACGGAAATCAACATCCCCTTTTCAAAGATATTCTTTTCGTTTATCATCGTCGTTCTCCTTTCGATTTTATTGTTTAATTCAATTGAAGGATCAACCCGGCCAGAATCAATCCAGATATAACCCCCATCGCGAACCAAGATACGCATTCGGAAAATTTCATTGGTTCCTCCTTTCAGTCCAGAATCCAATTTCGTTTCAAATCTTCAAGGGAATTATACTCCGCCAATAATGATGGAACGAAACTCATTATTTGATGTGTCCCTACATACCACTTCCCTTTATACTCCCCGAAAAAATATCCGAAGTCGTGATCCCGATAATCGACCAATGTTCTTTTGGTGGATTTCAGTTTCAACCCGATTGTTCTATCATCCCCAAAATCAACCTCGGATTTTGGAATTCTTGTTGGAAGAACGGGGTGGGTGTCGATGATATTTTGAAGCACTTCAATAAGACTTGCTTTCATCTTGTCCTCCTTTCAGACCGAAACTCTTTTGGAAGCAGTCCTTAATCTGACCTGCCTCATCTGTGCTTTGCGCCTTGCTTTCTCTCTATCTCTTGAAAATACAGCCCTCCAATTTTTCCAAAACAGATTGTAGATTACCCATCCCCAAAAGCGGTTCCCGACCATATTGCACCTCCTTTCATCCACAAAGGTTCAAGTATTTTTTTGTCGATGCTTGAGTTTCCGGGTTGAATTCGTAATAAGCTGGAGTCAGTTCCCGGCTAATTTCCGATCCCAGGACATCCTTCAGGAACTGGCTTTCCTTCAGACAGGTCTTTCCTTTGAAACCCTTTGTTTCAATGGAAATTTCGCCATCGTCTTTCACGGTCATAATGATCTCTTTCATCATCGCACCTCCACTCTTAATTGAATGCCTTGCGGTGTTCTTTGCTCGCGGACAGAATATCCCTTTCTGATGCACTCCATCTTTGCCTTTTCGATGGTATACGCCTGTTTCAGCAGACCGCCATTCTTGCCGATCTTTTTATCAAGACCGCCGCTGCCCCAGTAATCCCAAATCAGCTCATGGTGATTTCCTTTCTTGACCACCCCCACCTCATACTTGCAACCGGGAACGGAAATCGCATGACTGCAATGTCCCAGATCCTCAACCCGCACCCCTTCCGGCAATGGGGTATCATTCATGAATTTCCCGAACCATTCATAATTCTTTTTGTCTTTGATGAAAGTGAATCCCATTCTTTCGCAGGCTTTTTTCAGGATCGTCAGATCCTTGATCTCCAATTCCACCTTCGCCATATGTGACATTTTACACCTCCAATCCAAGTTTGAGGGCAATGAATTTGCATTCCAAACAAGGTTCACCCACCCCTTCTTTTCTCCATTTCGCCTGATCTTCAGCGCTCCTTTTGAACTCTTTCAAAAGACCATTAGGTGTTGTCTCGTTGATATGTCTGATTTCCTCCATGGTCAATTTT
>Ga0172380_10008095_pt1 | contig 11646 bp, 26 predicted proteins | sample Leawe162metaG_FD_119747 | JGI IMG/M metagenome (GOLD analysis project Ga0172380, IMG submission 119747) | Leachate microbial communities from a municipal landfill in Southern Ontario, Canada - Leachate well 162 metaG | ecosystem: Engineered > Solid waste > Landfill > Unclassified | place... | reverse complement strand
TTATTTCACCACCTGTAAAGTTCAATTTGTGTTATGGAGGACATGATGTATTTTTTTTCCCATATTACTAAGATTATGAGAACGTCTTTCCAATCACCGGACTCACAGCGTAAAAGATAGCTCCGAGTGTGATTGCAGTTGCAAGAATATTGAAGATACTGGCCCACTTACTAGGAACATCAGGCAAATTGCTGTTCACTGACTTATTCCAGTCACTTGTAAGCCCCTGTCCATCAGAAGTGTCTTCAAGAGATACCCCTATGATAGGAACGATCTGCCCTAGAATTACAAGGAAGATAGCAGCCAGAGCAAGTGCACCGAACTTCATATCAATTTTAAATTCCATTTTATTTCACCACCTGTAAAGTTCAATTTGTGTTATGGAGGACATGATGTATTTTTTTTCCCATATTACTAAGATTATGAGAACGTCTTTCCAATCACCGGACTTACTGCATAGAATATTGCACCAAGAGTGATAGCGGTAGCAAGAATATTGAAGATACTGGCCCACTTACTAGCCACATCTGGCATGTTCGTGTTGTGACTACGATTCCATTCGCTGTCAGCATCCATTGTGACCGAATCGTCCAGTGCGATTCCGATAAACGGTACAACCTGTCCTAGAATCACAAGGAACAACGCTGATAACGCAAGTGCGCCAAATTTCGCATCAATTTTAAATTCCATGATATTTCACCACCTGTAAAGTTCAGTTTAATTTTATTAGAGTATATATCTTTTTATATATATAGTTGATTGATTAGTTGGAACTGATTGGTGATTTTTTATAGAAGTTTGGGTTAATATTTTATTTTCTATAATACCGTTTTTATAACAACGATCATCAACGTTACTGCAAGCAATATGTCAACTACCATTAGAATAGTTAACACCATTTGAATGAAATCCTGTCCGCTCTGGTACTGCGCCGCATATTCGGATGTAGTTATATTGTTTTCGTCTGCGATATTGTCCGTACTGGCAAACATGTTCGGCAATATGATCAGCGAACATGTAACTATCAGGATCAAGAACAACAATCCAAGTATAGCGGATGAGTTATTTGATTTTCTTTTAGCCATTAGTCTAACCTCTGCTTAATATAGTATATAACATCAAAAACAAATACAATAAACATTATTATTGCAATAATGTATAATATATAATGTTGTAACCCACCCGATAACGTAGAATCAAACGCATGTGATTCAACTACCTGACCGGATACTATCACTTGAGCAAGGAACATTGAAAGTATCATCCCAACGAATGATAACAGTACGTTTATCAATCCCGTGTCTCTTTCCGATTCTTCACCACGTTTGGGGAAAGCGCCGTAAAAACACCCTGCCAGTAATAGTAAAAATATATTGTATGTACTTACTACCATTTCATAGTTCCTTACCCTTTCTTCTAATATAATATTTACATTTTCGTTATCTGCACCTGTGATCGTTGTTACAGTTGAATTTGTTACATATCCATCCAATGATGCTGTTATCGTATAGGTTCCGTTTGTATAACCACACATTTCATAGTAACCGGTGGCATTGGTAGCAGTAGAGTTTATAGATGATGTATCCGATACCGTAACTCCATATATACCCGTCATTGTCACGTCAAGTACATATCCACTTATTGAATATGGTGCATAGTTCCCCGATCCGATGGTGACTGTGGCAGAGAATGCCTCCGTGCCGTTCTCGTAGCCATCGTTAGGGGTTATGATGAGTTTCCACGTTTCGCCATCTGATGTATTATCGGAGATGATTGTTGTGGCATCGTTTAGGGATGTGTTCAGGACACCGTTAATATACCAGCGATAATAGAGCGTGATTATGTCGCCTTCGGCATCTGTGACCGTGCCGTTAAGGGCTGTTAGGTTATCAGTGGTAACAGGTGTTACCGGAGATATTGAGACATTTGGGAGTACTGGCGCACTATTCATCCTGAATTGATCTGCTGTGGTGTAGTCTGACCAGTTGCCACCATCCCAACTGCGAAGCCTGTAATAGTAGGTGTTTCCGTCTGTAAATGGGATGTTGGTTCCTAAATCATAGGTTTCTGCTGTGGTGTTTCCTTCTTCTTCTGTGGGTGTTGCCGTAGTTCCTACATAGATATAGGTTGTTACGTTTCCACCGTCTGGATCGGTGCCTTTATCCCATGTGATTGTGGGAGTATGATCTATGAGATTGTTGCCTAAATCCGTCTGGTTAGTAGGGATTCCTACTTCAAGCTCCACTGTGTAAGTATAAGTGTCCAAACCACCTGTGAAATTAAGTCCTTCTGTGTTTGCATTTTTCCATTCAGTTACAACACTATCCTCTACAAATCGATAGAGAGAACCCTCAACAAATCCCTCTATAACATTTAGGAATGGCATTGTGCCGTAGTGAACCGTGAAATTCACAATTTCTGCACCACTCGGTTCATTGTTAGTGATTACATTCCAAGATGGTGCAAGCTTAAAGGTGTATCCGGTGGTTGTATTCTTGAGGGTTATATCAGAACATCCACTATCCAAATAAATAAAAGAATAAGGATTGACATTATCACATATTGCGGTATCAGTTGCATCACCAATGAAATAATCCTTTGACCATCCTTCAACCCAGTGTGTCTTGTAGTCCTCAATTACGATATTATTGTCAGAGAATTTTGTATCTGTACTGCCGCCATCAGCCCAAAACGCATTAGTGGTCATTGTTCCGGTTATAGAACAGTCATACACGCTGCTATTATCACAATCATAAATAGTTATTCCATAGGCACCACTTGTACAGGTTATGTTATGGACTATCAGATCAACAGTCTGATATGCTGAAATACCAACTCCGCCAGCTATGGCATTGAGTGTAAAGTTGTAGATTTCGGCTCCATTGACCCCTGGACTTACGTCCATGACATCATAGCTTTTTCCTGTGATGTTTACTCCATTCTGAGACTGCCCCATCAATGTTATGTTTGATTCAATATTTGCGTAATCGATATAATCACCATTGTAGACAAAGACTATTTCGCCATCCGTAGCATTAGATACACCACATTTTAAGGGATCAGATGTGGCATTGAAAGTTTCTCCGGTTCTCCACCATCCAGTAGTGTTGACGTTCAAATAGTCCGTAGCGGATGCACCAGCTACATTAATCATCAACGCAAGAACAATTAAAAATAATATTCGTCTCATACTACAACTCCAGACCTCACCATTATATTTTTGAATGCACTCTTTCCACATCTGGTATTGATCGACTGCATGGCTGTTGAACAATCGTGTGCATAAATCCTCTGAAAAAATCTCATGATATTATACTCATCTCTATTTATAAATATCTTATGTCCATTTTGCGCCGGTGCATTTATATACATTGTATGCAATATATAAACTGCGTACTGTCTGGTTAACCGTGCCACGTTTACAATTATCATGAACTGGCACGGTATCCTTTGTTATCCACATCTAAATACGTGTTGCCTCATCAACTGCTTCCATTTCATTTCTTCTCCTTATATCCGAACACCTGCATATTCGATGACCACAGTTACCACACACAGGACTTAGATGACTATGCAGACCAAGCTTATGTGCTTCTCTGATGTATCTACGATGCGAGTCTGCGTATTGTTTCAGTGGAACGCTTTTCTCATTCAGTTGTTTTAATAGTTCAGGTTCTATACCAGTGTCTTTTACTATTTTAGGTTGATTATTCATCTCCATGCTACATCACTTCCTGTTCATCTTATTCAATTCCAAATTACAATTGGTACATACCATACCTTTGTAATTCTCATACTTAACATATGAAATATAATCTTTTAACTTTCCACATCTCTCACAGAACCCTACATAATTCCCTTCAGCTTCTATAAACCAGTTATAAAACAACTCCTTGTGTCCATCAAACCAATTCTTAGTAATTCCCCTCCCAGCGTCATCATTGAAGTCCGTATCAAGAATATAGCATATAGACTTCTTCTCTGCTCTCCGGGGAAGTCTACCATACGCTTGCATGATCGTATTCGCAATCTCAGCATTCTGCCAGTTGGTAGTTCTTAGCAATCCATTCTTAGCCTTCACCAATTCATCAGTTGGATTAAGCCATGGTTGTTTAACAATAACATTATTGCATATCTCATCTTCAGGGAAGTCTACACCTCGGATAAGGTTAACAGACAACATGATTGAATTCTCGTCATGCGATGCTTTAAATGCACTTATAATATCACGTCTGGTGTATCCGTCCATGTACACACTGCCGACCTGTAAGTACAATGACTTGGAACATCGTATCTTGTTCAATGATTCCTTGATGCTATCAGCAATTGCGTATGAATGACAGTGCACAACAGTCTTGCCATCTAACCTGTTCAGGAACAATGCGATCTTATCAAACGTATTACCCCTATACTGTCTACCCATCTTACCAATAGGTACATGTATCCATGGTCTATTCTTAACAGGGTACGTGCTGTCAACTTCTATTACATGCGAGGATTCTAATTTATATGGGGTTGCTGACATCCGAATAACGATTTTATCACTTAACTTGCTATCCAGATACTTAGAGACATCAATTGGTTGATATGTCGTACCCCCCTTGTTGTTTGATACGCACCAAGCCTTTCTTTTCTCGTAATCTGATAATATGCTCTGTATGGAGTTCACTGCTCTCTCACGCTTAATCAACTCCTTTACTTCCAGTGGAGTTATATTATCATCATGAAGTTCTATGTCAGCAATAGCTTCATCTCTGATACCTTCCAGTCTCTCCATGTGACGAGAGTACTGCTTTGATGTTATGTTCTCTTGAATCGTGATACTACTATTCATACGAACAAAAGACTCAACCTCATCACACTCATCGATTATCACTATCTCTGCATCTGATAACCCTATCATAAATATACTGAAGTTAGTGTTTCCTATCTTAGCTCGCTTGAATGCTCGTAACTTTTCAGTGTATATACAGTTTCTACATGGGCATTCTCTTTCTGTACATTCTCCACATTCTCTTGGTACTGTTTTAGTGATACTGCACTTCCTCTGTTTACAATATCCAACGCTACAGTTCTGTGCTCCAGATAGACATTTCTCATATTCTCTACCTTTGATAGTTTTAACATACTGCCCACCAAAATTGTCCTCCATCTGATCAACAAGGGTATTCAATGGTGATGTGTAGACTGCTGTCTTTTGAAGGATGTCGGACAATGCGAGTGCTGCCCATAACCCCATGATTGATTTACCGGTTCCTACCGGAGCACATAAGGTTATATCGGTTTTACCATTGTTTACTATTTCGTTGATTATATCGGATACTACATCAGCTTGTGTTATGATGTCGCCTGATAATCTTTTAAGTTCTCTTGGTGATGTTATACTGTTGGTAGTTGGAAAGTATTTATTTATGTCTATATCCATGTCGTAATGTCCTCCGTGTTATCTCTGTGAATAGTAGTAAATTTTTTATGCTATCCACCGATACTGTTTTTTATGCGCTTGTAATATATCCGATGCTAAACTACTCCAGCACTTCATCTTCATTTGCTTGTGCTGCTTTCATACGATAGAATTCTGATGCAGATATTTCTTTCAGGGATTCCATATTTTTGATCTTACTGATATGTTCTGGACCCAAGTTTCTGCTTTCCATCACAAACGAAGTTGCTTTGTTGAACGGATGCACCGATGCAAAATTACCAAGTCCGAACATTATTGTTAAATTAAACACTTCATAATATTTTAAATTGTGTTTCTCTACTAATTCGAGATACTTCTTATTGAGTTCTGAATTCTTTTTAGCTTGATATGCGTATCCAGACTTGAAATTGTATTTGTTTTTCTTGAATTGGTCTCTGGTTCCTTCTGGTATTATAGACAACATTAACACAGTTGTATTGCATACCAGGTTTTTTGTACAGAATGTGCCGATTACTTCCCTGAATTCTTTTTCAAAATCGCCTTTATACCAATCTTCCATACAATGAAAGACTTTATATGCCATGCCGTATGCTTCGGTTCCTTCCACTATTTCGTAATATTTTATCATGCTGTATCTCCTATAAACCTAAAAATGATTACAACCCCCACTCTTCTCTATAATACCTTACATCTTCGCCAAGCGTTTCCATCAACATAATAGTCTTCTTCTTACCAATCACATCAGCTAAATCCTCGGTTTTCGCACCGAACAATTCACCTATACACGAATACTCTTCAACCAACTTACCGGATATCCGTGGACCTATACCAGGTATTTTCAACAACATATTCCTGAACACCTGCTTATCATTACCCTCGTCTAAATGTAACCCTTTATGATCCTCATTTGTAACATAATTCAACATTGAAACTACTTGTCTAGGGAACTCCCATATATCTTTTATCTGACCTACTACAACCCCATCGTTTGCGAATGACCTGAGCGTATTCTGTAAGCTCGAATAATCCGTATACAGCGTTAAATCTTTCTTAACGTTATATCTATACCGGAACTTCTCATACGTGTCATAGTTCGCATCTAATATCGAATTATGGTTATGCTGTAAGATTAATCCTACGTTATCATATACTCCACATGCTAGAGCAAGGCGATTGTTTAATAATGTAAAGCTGCCTGAGAAGTCCACGCCTGTTTTGTATTCGATACCGATGTTAATCTCTTTATCGGCGTAGTATCCTTCTAAATGATAATCTACGTATTCACACTTTAATAACTGGACACTTGCACCACGAGAAGAAAAGAAGTCTGTTATAATTGATATTCTGTCCTCGTCCTGTTCACGGGTGTCTATTGTAAGAGAGATTCCTGATAGGTAGTCGTAAGCTGACATTTTATTACTCCACTTTACTAACATTATTTCTTTTCTTTATTACATTTAATAATTGTAATGTCCCATATGACATGAAACGGAATGGCGTTTATCAATGATTTAATCAATTCACAAACGGCTACTACAATCAAAAAACATACCATAACCACGAAAAATGATATAGCCCCATATAACAGAATATTAAAAATAGATAATACTTTGCTGTTAGCCATTACATAACCGTATCCAAATATTACCCACAATGTATCTATGACACAAATATTAAAAAACGTACTCGATAACATCCCGAGTGTGATGTTACAAGCATCATAATATTCACACATCCATTTATTTAAGTAATTAATTTAAATCATCTCCTTACTTATGAGCTTCTACCAACTTCTGTGCCAATTCGAAACGGCATGAATCACATAGCGGTAACTCTATTGCACAATAATAAGAATTGTGAATATCTATTACAACGGTAGCATCGTTTTCATAACAATTCAAACATTTCTTAACCGAGTCTGCTTTAATAACTTCTATTACCATGTGCTCACCATAATTAACTACGGCATCTTACCAGATTCGATTGCTGTAATACGTTTCTTTGATTCTACTATTGTTCCATTCGCTTTATCGATCATATGCATATGATGAGTAATTTCTTGTTCACACGCAAGTATCAGTCTCTTTTCCCGCAATATCATTATTGCTTTTCTATGATTGCTATCTTCAACTTCCATGTTACCAACACCTATTTCTTAGAATTAACTTTTACAATGTATATGCATGAATAGACTCGAGTGTACACCATTCTGGAATTTCAAACTCATCATCAGAGTGTTCGAAATCTGTTCTTGTAAGTTCGTGTCCTTCAACTCCACATTCCAAGATCCATACACCATTATCATTGACATGTTCATGATAAGGACACTCTTGACAATTTTTAATCACTACGTGTTTTACCATATTTCATACCTACTATTTCTTATTATTATCAGCTTTTAATTTTTTCAATCGCTGTCGTTTATTATCATCAAACTCCTTGCGCGAAGTTGCATGTTGTTTTCTGTGCTCGGTTATCCTTGATAGTATGCTCATCAATCCTCCACATGTTTCCATGAGAATATGTACTGGGTATTACAAACATCAGAAAATTTGAACGGTGTTATGTCAGTGAGTTCTCGGATGAACGATTCTCCTGTTTCAGTGTTCTCAATATGAATATGAGTTATTTTACCAGCCGCTTTGAACTCATCTTCTTCTACTGGACATAGGAATCGCTCAGTATTTGGTTTAATAATAGTCTTCTCCTTGCTGAACATCTCCGGAATTGATTTGAAATATATTTTATTACCTAATATATACATTTTATAACCTCGTTTAAATATTCTATTTACTTCTGAACACAAGATGTTCGTATCGTCATGACACCACTGTTTAAATCTGATCAATTAACTCTTTCTTCAGTTCAGCATTGGCTTCCAACGCAAGTTTTACAGCTTCCTCCATACTATCAGCAGACGATTTCACTTCCCATCCATAACCTTTTGAGTTCTTTGTTATCTGACAGCTACATTGGAATGTGTTTTTTATCACTGTCTCCATCGTTTCGGTCTTCGGCACTGGTCCGAGTACTTTATCCACTGCGTCCTGCACAGCTATATCTTCTGTTTCATTTTTATTCATTTTCATATCATCCCTTTCTCTTCGAATACAATATCAAGTGCAACCTTTCCAGTGATGTCTTCTACCCACCCACCACTATTTGACCTGGTGCATATTGCAGTATACGTATCATGTTCTTTCGTGCTTTCCATCATTATCGCAGCATCTCCAAAATGCTCAATAAACGTAGGCACATAATACGTTTTTCCAACACACTTGCCATCAACATATTCAGGTACAAGATGGCATGTCATGATTAGTGTTTTATGCGTAGCTCTACAATAGTTGACCAATGGTTCAAGTATTCCCCTGACATAATTATTAACTTCATACCAACCATTCTCCCCAACACGTTTCTTCTTATGTATAGCACAACTGTATTTAGCACACAATGAATTCCTCAAGTGTGTAACAGAGTCAAATATAATAACATCATAATCAGATGCTAATACTTCGTTCACGATTTTCTCTAAATTGTGAAACGTCTTGATATGGTTGACATGATAATCATCATTATATACAACCGGACATTTCATGTCGATGTCTCCAGATACCATACCCTGTTTAATCAGAGTATTTAACGTGGTATCCACTTTATTCTCAACATCAATATACACTTTCTTACACTGGCAATCCTGATACAATAACCCCTGCATTGTTTTTCCCGTTCCTGGAGCACCGCCTATTAAGCATATGAAACCTGCTGATGATTCTTTTACCATGTTCGCCTCCTCGAATTAATTGAAAAAAAGAAAAGTGGGGAGATTGCCCCTCACACCACTTTGTATATCCCACCGGTACAGGATAATATGAACTCGTCCTGCATCTCTTTCAGCGCTTGAACCCTCAGCTTGTTATGCATCTGCTGGTCAGCCGGTTCGACCATTCCACTGGTCTTAACATGCTTGATGATGTCGGCTGCTCGGAATGATGGATTCTCCTGTGCATAGTCAAAGATCACTGTCTTCACTGCATCGATGTCCACGTCATTGTTTGTATCCGCAACAGCCATGTCACCACCTGCTTTGCCTGTCACAAGTTCGAGTATCTCAACGTTCCAGTTGGTGTACTTCTTGATCTCCCCGTTAGTATTGACCTCTGCGACAACCGGAACCATTTTTACCTTTGTTCCTGATATACCTGGTGTGAACCTTACAACCGTCATATCTTTCTTAAAGTCAACCTTGATACCCTTCGCTGCGAATGCGTGGATCACTTTTCCAACATCAGTAAATCCTTTGATGTCAATAGGATCCATGCTTTTGGGCAGGAACATCTGAATTACTGGGCCATTATCGTTGTATTCAAGTTGCAATGCGCTTGCGATGTCTCCACTCTTCAGCGTTATATCAACAACACTGATATCTACGATCCCTGCTTCGAATTCAACTGCTTCTCTATAATCACTAGGCAATACCTGTTCTGTGGGTATGTTAACCCATTCATCATTATTCGTCATTTTATTTACCTCAGATATATTTAACTATTATTTTTGTACCAGACATTACACTTGCGTCTACTAACGCCCTTAATGCAATCTCATGATTGGAAATGTCGTCTTTATCGCACATGGTGTAAATTAATCCACATGCGAGAGCACCGTCCCTTGTATCTATACCGGATTCTTCCATTAACCTGATGATCTTGTTAGCATCATCTGTTATCTTTACTATCGTGCATTTCCATTGTTACAAAGGATTTGAAACATCCTTCGTAACAACTCTTACGATCCTTCCTGCCCGGTATATTGTCCTCAGCGTTCACTTCATCTTCGACATCCTGAACATACTCATCTATTTGTCGTACACACACTTGCGACATCATGAATAGGTTCATGGTATTCCTTATACCACCACCTATTCTATCAGCTCCAACTTTATACACAAAACCGGTAGCGAGTAACGCTTCTTTAGCGTTAAACTCCCGATCGCGTATGAACTGTTTTATCTCATCTGCTATTCCCAGTATACGGGAACACCGTTCCATACCCTGTATCCCTTCGGATTCTTCAGTTTCCATTGCTAACATCACCTTTCACTTCTTTATTAGCATCGTCTGACATGCGTTTAATGTTCAGTATGGAAGAAGAAGCAAGTATTGCATTGCAAGCTTCACACATTTCCTGAATTGACATGCCTTCTCCTTTACAGAATTCCAATATTTTATGTGCCCTTTCAACTCTATGTGCTGTTTCCTTGTTAGGCATTGCTAACATCACCTTTCACTTCTTCATTAGCATCAGCTAACATGCGTTTCAGTTGACATCTGGAATAAACAACAAGTACTCCAATGCAAGCATCGCACATCTCTGCAACTGACATGCCTTGTCCTTCACAGAATTCTGTTATTTTCTGTGCTCTTTCGACTCTATATGCTATTTTCTTGTCAGGCACTGATAACATCTCCGCAGTTATCATTCTCGCTGGAATCATAACCACATCTTCTGCAAGTCATGGTTTTATCTTTGCGGAAATATATATTTCCACTATCACACTTTGGACATTTTGGTTTGTCATCCATATAATCACACACACACATACACACTAATAGTATATAAGTATTCTCGTTGTTAATTCTACTACCACTTGAATCACCACGCACTATATGCATTCTTCTTGATGTGTTTGAGTCCAGCTAATGGCCATCTATCAATGATAGCAGAGTTGAATCTTGACCAATCAATTACACCGTTGGTTCCATGCAGGTAGAAAGCCATCTCATACTGATCTGAAGCTTCGCCTCTATTCTTACATTCTTCGATTTTTTTAATCAATGTTTCTGTTTCCACAATTACCATGCCCCAATGAATTGAACATCTGCAAAACCTTCATCACGAATCATTGTCATTTGCATGGTCCACGAATTTCTGTGTTCCGTTCCTTGATTCTTGAACGGATCAACGGCTTCTGTTATTGTTAGATTTTTGAACATTGTTCCTCCTTTGCATATCATCAACACATCTATCGACACTCACAGCCAGACATATGCCAGTGTAACTTGACATTAATGGACAGTCTTTGCATTCCACATCAAAGCACTCAACGTCCATAAGTTTCGCATGGATATCCATGAGAACAGTTTTAATGTTTTCAATTTCTATATTTTCATTTTCTTTTCGTTTCATGTTTGCCTCATTTTATTGCCACAAACTTCCATTTA
>Ga0172380_10008094_pt1 | contig 11646 bp, 23 predicted proteins | sample Leawe162metaG_FD_119747 | JGI IMG/M metagenome (GOLD analysis project Ga0172380, IMG submission 119747) | Leachate microbial communities from a municipal landfill in Southern Ontario, Canada - Leachate well 162 metaG | ecosystem: Engineered > Solid waste > Landfill > Unclassified | place... | reverse complement strand
TATGGCAGGTGGATATGATTTGTACGGAACTTATTATCCGAACATAAACGATGCGATAAACGCTGAAATGTCGCAATGTAATGAAATAGATAATCGTTTTAATCAAAAGAAAATAAACGAATTGGAAAGGAAATTACATGAACAGCAACGACCTTCAAATGAAGAAGAAATTCATCATTTATGGGGCAAAATTCAAGAACTCGAAGAACGTATTGCAATTTTGGAAGGGCGGTCTTAGCATTGCCCATAACGTATTTGGGCTTTGCGTAGTAGCCCTTAGTAGAAACTTAAAATTAACCACGACACTTGATAGGGCTATTACGCAAAGCCCTTGTTATGTGCCGTTTTTATTCAGATTATGACAACGAAAGAAAAAGTAATAAACCAAAGCATTGAGCAAGTCGAAAAGCGATTGAAAGAAATCAATTTTATACTTGAAGCCAATCCATTAAGTGAGATTTGTAAAATTAGACAAGAAGCACAAAAATTGCTCGATGAAAATAAAACAGTAGAGCAAAGAACAAGCGATGACTTTATATCAAAAATAGAAGTCTTGTCTAAAAGAGAAAAAGAGCAATTTTCTTTAGCTGAAAAGTCAAAAGACAGTATAAAATTGATTGATGAAAAAGTCAAACTTGAATTTGAATTATCAGACTTGCGAAATGAATTGTATTGCATTGAACGTAGGAAGGTGTCCTAAAATGGCACATAACGGCTACAGGTATGGTGTCGTGCCGTATAAAATGAACTAAAATATCAATTATGCAGACAGATAATAAAGAACCGAAACTTTTTGAATTACCCGAACAGCAGGCATGCACTATACCTGATGTTAGCAAACGTTTAAGAGCGTTGGAAAAACGGGTATTTCTATGGGGTGCTGAAAGTGAAGCCGATAAAAATTACTTCAAACAGCGAATTACTAACTGGTGTAAAGAACCTGAATACACTATTAGCCTGATTAAATTAAGTTGGGAAATGACCTGGGAGCGAAATAATGAAGGTAGAACATGTAAATACTTATACTTCAATGAGCGTTCCCAAAGGCTTTACTTAGATAATGATTTCTTCGAGTGGGTAAAACTGATTACCGGAGAGATTGAACGTGCGTTGGCAAATGTTTGATAACTACCTGCTAAGAATTTTAACCGTATAACAAATTATTATAAATGTCTAAAGCACTGTTAAGTAAGGCATATCCGGTAAGGCTCAATTTAAGAGTTGAAAAAGCCTGGAATTATCTTAAATTGCATAAATTAAATCCGGCTTACTATTTGCGTGAAGGCGGTGAAAAAGAAATTATTAGAAAAGCTAATGAATTTTATTTTGAACGAAAAAACAAAGAAAAATGTCCATTTTAGAAGAAAAAATAGAGAAGATAATCGAAGATTCGCCATCATTATCGCTGATTTTCGGTGATCTGATGATATATGATTATTGCCAGAATTAAATACCTTTTATTCTTTTAACTAAAAAACGACGTATTTTAAAGATGTATTTTGACGAACGTACGATTTTCGTTGACGAATGACTTGCAAAAGTACTCATTGGTGTAGTATCTTTGATACATGTTTAACAATTAAAACTTACGACAATGAAAACTTACTTTGTGACAACCTCGGAAGGCTACATTAAGACAGAAAACGCAAACGAAGCCATTGAAATTTTAAAAGAGACTGAAAACGCAATTGAAGCGGTAGAAGTAGAGCATGAAGATGATATCTACAGTACAGAACGTACAATTTTAGCAAAAAAATAAATTATGAAACATTTCCTAAAGTAAAGCGCAATAGAAGATTAACTGATGAGGCTTAAATAGCCGAGACCCCGCGAGGGGTCTTAATCAAAAAAACTTCGCAAAATGAAACATTTAGAAATATACTTAGAAAGCTTAACTTTAGAAAGCTTATGCAACCAAAGCCCTGCTGATTATCCTTATGAAATGATATTAAAGGCAGGCATAAGTAAGAGACAAATCATTGATGCAATGTTAACAAAGCAGAGTCGATATTTATTGAATAGATACTAAAATCCTGCCAATCAACCTGCGAAGTTTTAAGGCAGGGTTTGCCCGAAGTTGAAAAAGCCTTCGGGTTTTGGCAGTGAAAAACGAAATGTTTAACTTAAATTTGCAGGTCATGAAAACAATAGAATTAAAATCAGAAATTGAAAACAACTTAGTTAATTACTATGCAAATTCAATTACTTCAAGTGATTTTGTGAGTAATCACATAAGAAAATTCATTTCTATCGACGAAGAAAAAGAAGAAAAAATATGTGATGTTCTTGCACAGAGTCAAATTGGATGGAATAACATCGAATGCGATGTTGAAGGTGCAACCAAAGAGCAAGATGCAAAAATGGATGAATACTTAGAAAAAGTAGCATCTGAAATATTAGAAATTTGCTAATAACCTGCCAGACCTGCAAATCATAGCAGGTTATCGCCCCGCATATCGAAAGGTTGCGGGGCTGCGGCAGTAGAAAACGAAATATCATGAAAAATTTATCTAAAAAAGAATTAAAAGCTCTAAGCGTCGAGATAAATGAAGTTGGTGGATTTACGCTTTGGGCTTTTGAAAAAAAAATAATAAATGGTAAAAAACATAAAATTAGGCATTGGCTTATTGATGGTAGCTGCGTGACGGAAGATGCATCTATACGTATTTCAAATTCTAATGGTTATAAAATAAATGCCATTTATGATGAATCTGAGAATTTAATAAAGTTGGTTAAGCAGTAGAAGGTAAATAAAATGTACAACGAAATTTAAATTATGAAAGCAAAATCAATCATATGTCGTTATATTTATAAGATTCATCGGCACGTATACGATCATCAATATCGGCAGAATTATAAAATAACATATAAAGACAGGCCTATCCTGCTTTGGTATTCGTTTTTATTTTTGTTGATACCAAATTTTAGAGATTATTTAAATAAAAATTATGAAAGCACGACTAGACAAGATCGAATCTGATCTAATAAGACAGATCGAGAAAACGAATCAAAGAATATCATTATCAAATAATGTTCGATTATTAGGCAATAAGCTGATTGAAAAGAATAACCAATATTTACACAAGATATGAAATCAACAACGATATTAATTTTAAAAATAATGGCTATTATAATTGGGGCATTATTTATTTTCAGCGCAATAATCTTAGGTGGTATTAAGCTGATCGCAGTAGTATGCGCATTAATAGCAGTAGTAATAGGGTCTATAGTTCTTTTTGAAAAGCCTAAAGAATTCGAAGTATTCGATAAAGATTTTGTGAAAATAGATTCGCATAAGGCCAAATTTCTAAATGAAGAGTTTAATAAGCTCTCCGGCGAAGACCAGGATAAGGTAGAAAAACTTTTGAATGAAGATATTACCGAAAGTATTATGAACGCCATGGACAGGCATACTGTAGATTATTGCAGAAGATTAGATAAACTTTAAAATAAATAAACAATGAATATAACCGAAAAACAAATATTACTTAATTTTGTAAATTGGAACAACAAAGAATATCCTAAAAATTATATTCCAAATTCAAGGATAGGAATATTCCTAATGCAAAAACTAGAATCGGATATAGAAATAATTGATTTTAATTTTACTAAGCCATAAGTAATCATAAATGAAAACAGCATTAACCATATTAACTATATTGATTAGCCTATCATCTTTTTCTGCTCCAAATCAGTACAAGAAACCACTATTTGAGATAAAGAAAAAAGAGTTGCCCAGAGAGATCATCCAGGCAATTTCATTAGTTGGTGTTGTTTATGGCGGCTGGACAATACACAAAGGCATAGAATCTAACAGCCCAAAGCAGGTCAGCAACGGACAAAAGATATTGTTCCCATCGTTCGCTGTAAGTGTTACAATAGATATTTTTAAAGCTAAAAAGAAAAAATAAGATGACTTGCATAGTTGGAATGATAGATAATAAAACTAAAAAAGTTATAATCGGAGGTGATTCATCTAGTACTTCTGATTCTAATATTTTTATAAGAAAAGACCCAAAGGTTTTTAAAAATAATGATTTTATATTTGGATGCACTACGTCTTATCGAATGATTCAATTATTAAGATTTTCATTTATTCCACCTGAAAAGATTGAAGCAAAAGGCATATATGAATATATGTGTACCGATTTTATAAATGCGGTTCGAAATTGTTACAAAGATGGTGGTTTTTTGCAAAAATTTGATAATGGAGATGAAAGAGGCGGGCATTTTTTAGTTGGATATAAAGATAGACTTTTTAAAATTGAAGAAGATTTTCAGGTAGCAGAAAATTTAAATGGGATTGATGCTTGTGGCTGTGGAGCAGATTTTGCGCTAGGCGCCATATCATCATTATCTAAATATAAATTGTCAACAAAACAAAAAATCATAACATCTTTAGAGGCGGCTGAATTTTTATCACCCATGGTTTGTCGACCATTTATTATAATTAGCACATAAATAACATGGAAAACACCTGTAAAAATTGTAGATTTGTAGAAGAGGTATGTTATCTGAACTTGGAAGCAATGAATGGAGATAAAAAAATTCAAAAAGTAGTTAACAAATTCTTGGCAGAGCTTGAAAATAAAAAGATAGACTACATTATTGATTTAGAAAATGATCATATGCATAAAAGGATAATAATTGAAATACCGTTTTAATTATGGCAGCACCTAAAGATACAGTACCACAAATCAAATTTGATAAGCGTAATTATCGTAAACATTCAGATAAGAATAAGAAGATCATAAAAAAGTCTTTGGATGAATTTGGGGCCGGCAGATCAATCCTTATAGATCCCGAAAATGAAATAATCGCAGGAAATGGAGTCACTGAAGCATGGGGAAATAAACCAATAAGAATAATCGAAACAGACGGTAAAGAACTTATAGCAATAAAAAGAACCGATCTCAAGACTAAAGATAAGAAGCGTAAAGAATTAGCCCTGATTGACAATCATGCGAGTGATACATCTGAATTCGATAATGATTTGATTCAGGAGGATTTCAATAAGGATTTGTTAGAAGATTGGGATATTGAAATTAATGAACCTCCAAAAAAAGTAAAGCAAGAATTAAAGGCTTATAAAAAGCATCACATACTTATTTCATATCCTCCGCAACTTCATGCGGAAATAATTTCATTAATTGAAGATATTTGTAATATTGATGACGAAATAGAACTCGAATCTGGCTCAAATTGAAAACTGATAATTCATATTTAAAGGAGAAGGTCTTATTAAGACTCGAAACCATTGATTTAATACCTAAAAAATCAATTAAAGTATTAGAATGTTATTCCGGTGAAGGCATTATATGGAGAGAGGTAAAAAAGGCCTCTAAAAAGCAAATATCAATAATGCAAATAGAAAAGCAAAAAGGCAAGAACAGATTTGCTATCTGTGGTGATAATCTTAAAGTAATGAAATCGCTTGATTTAAACGTTTTTGATATCATAGACTTAGATGCCTATGGAATACCTTACGAACAGCTAAAAATTATATTTCAAAATAAGTTTAAAGGTATAGTTCACGTTACTGCGATTCAGTCAGGAATGGGTAAGCTCCCAAATGGTTTAATAAAAGAGCTAGGCTATTCTGAAAGAATGATTAAAAATATTCCTACATTATTTAATCGAAATGGACTTGATAAATTGAAAAATTATTTATATATTTATGGTGTTCAATATATTGAAGGATATTTTATAGATAAAAAAAATTACTTTTATTTTAAAACTTAAAATTATGAAAATCTACGAACCAACAGGCCGGGCTAGAGAATATAGTCCATTAGCTCTGAATTATTTTAAAGGATGCGACCACGGCTGCCTTTATTGTTATGTCCCAAACATGCTTGGACGTTTTAATTCTAATTACAATCATTCAGAAGTCATTAATCCAACTGACTTTAAGGAGTTAGAACAATCAGCTAGTAAGATGCGTGATTGTGGAAAACAAATACTTCTTTCATTTACCGGTGACCCATACTGCAATGCTGAAAGTGGCGAAACTAGGAAGGTATTAGAAATATTAAATTTCTATGGCCATAAGGTTGCTATATTGACTAAGCAGCCTATGAAAGCCTTAAAGGATATTGTTATCTTTAAAAAGTTTGGGGATCGCTTTAAGATAGGAAGCACTATTACTTTTGATAATGATACTGATTCTGAAAAATGGGAGAAAGGGGCATCTTCGCCAGACGATCGTATTAATGGATTAGAAATATTTGCTAAAGAAGGCATAAAGACTTGGGCAAGTTTTGAACCTGTAATTATTCCTGAACAATCATTGAATCAATTGAAAAAGGTAGTTAACTTTATTGATCATGTAAAAATTGGTAAAATAAACAACTACAAAGGCATTGACAAACAAATTGATTGGGCTAAATTTATATTTGACTCAGTACGTATATTGAGAGAATCGAATATGAACGGTCGGTTTTATATAAAGAAAGATTTACTGATCCATAATACTGGCGTTTATTTGTCTGGCAATGAAACAAATGAGGATTATTTAAATTTGTAGTATATTTGTACGGGAATACAACGGATAAACAACGTGGCGAATAAGGATAATTTAAAAGATAAGGGGTTTGATAAAAGACCTGAAAATATCAACAGGAAGGGCCGGCCAAAACCAGTTCTTATGTCCGTAATGGAGTACCTTGAAAAAGAATATGGGAAACCAATTCCCAAGGCTGAGAGCATCCGACTATTAGAATATATCGAAACACTTCCTATCGTTAAGCTTTCTGAATTTGTTAAAGACCAGAAGTTGCCGGCTATAGTCCAGGCCTATGGAAGATTATTATTGACAGGCGATCAGAAAGACATGAGAAGGGTAAGTGCTGCTGAACTAATTAAGGATCGGGTTCACGGTAGGCCTAAGCAATCAGTTGAACATTCAGGTGAAATAATTACGCAATTAACTCCAAAAGAGCGAGAAGATCGGATAAAAGAACTTCAAAAAAAATTGAATGATAAAAGATAATGAGCTTATAGAACTTGAAAATCTTTTATTACAAAGAGACATAGAAAAGGCCAAAATACATTTTTGGTCTTTTTGTCAATTATTAGAACCGCAATTCTACAAAGACTCAAGACCTCACTTAAGAACTCTTTGCGATACATTAGAGGCGTTTCATTACAATCAATTAAAAAATAGTGATGGGAATATTGTAAGCAAGTTAATGATCAGAATGCCGCCGCAATTTGGTAAAAGCCGCACTCTTGTTAATTTTACTAAATGGTCATTGGGTCGTAATAATGAAGAAAGAATAATCACGGCTAGTAGATCGGATTCATTAGCTGCTGATTTTGCAAGATATACACGTGATGGAATAAGTGAGGTAAAAAATATTAAAAGTCAGATTGTCTTTAGCGATATATTTCCAAACACAAAGATAAAACAAGGTGATGGAAGTGTCCAAAAGTGGGCATTAGAAGGGCAGCATTTTAATTATCTGGGCGTTGGGGTAAGTGGTGGAGTAACTGGTAAAGGGGCAACATTAAGAATTATAGACGACATAGTAAAGGATGCAGAGACAGCATTAAATGATAACGCATTAAATAAAATATGGGTTTGGTTATCTGGGACATTTTCAAGTAGAAATTCAGCAGAAGAAGGAGAAGTAAAAGAAATATTCTGTGCAACACTTTGGGGTGAAAATGATCCACAGGCTATTCTAGAAAAAACTGAACTAGGTGAATGGTATATATTGTCAATGCCTATATATGATGCATCTAAAGATAAAATGTTATGTTCGGATTTTATGAACAAGAAACAGTTCTTGAAATTAAAACATAGGATGGAGATTGACAGCAGGACAAAGATGATATTTAATGCTAACTATCTTTGTGAAGCTTTATCAGATGACGAGACAAAAGTATTTCCAGTCAGTTCATTGAAGCGCTACAAAGATTTTCCTGAGAATGTAGAGTATTTTACTATTGCGTTTGCTGATACAGCTGATCAGGGCGATAACTATTTTGCAATGCCTATAGCACGTGTATATGGATCGCGTGTATATGTATTTGATGCTATACATGATCAAGATAATCTAACTATCCAGGAAGGTCAAGTAATTGATAAAATAAAGACTAATGGAATAAAGGAATTTGTGATTGAAACTAATAGTTTTGGCGCTTATTTTAAGAGACGAATAAGCGAAATAATGCCGGATTTATATATATTTGGGCAACCAGCCAAAACTAATAAGATGGGTAGAATCCTGGCTAATGCAGGGTTGATTAAATATCACTTTTATTTCCCTGAAAATCCTAACCCAGTCCTGCAAAAAGGCATGAATCAAATGTGTAAATTAATGAAAACTTCCACTAAAGAGGATGATTTTGCAGACGCAATGTCTGGTTTATCTGCATACTTAGAAAAGTTTTATAATTGTTTTATTGAAAGTTAGTATCCATTTATAGTTCTTAGCCCTCTATGTTCTGCCTCTTTATTTATAAGCTGTCCAACGAAATCAGAAAAACTTAGTCCGTCTCTCATCGCCATCTTTCTGCCTAAATCTATTTGTTCTTTTGTCAGGCAATTGTTGTGTTGAAATTTTGTTACTGCCATTTAGTTTCGTATTTATCACATTCAACAATAATGCAAGAATTACCAATATAAGTATTTACTGTTAATGGAGCGGCTCCAAAATTACTAGATAAACACATACTACTTCCATGTTTGCATGAATTACATAAAGGGATTAATTCTTCTTTAAAAGAACTAGCAAGCCTAGCTAATTCTATACCGGCTAAGATAGGCTCATTTATTTTACCTATCTCATACCCTTTTATTAAAATGTCTGTCCTTGTCATATTATTTATATTAGTGTCCATGATTTCTTGACATAAGATTTCCTTTGCTAAAGTATCTAATATCACTTATTTTTCTTGAAATAGCTTCAGCCTTCTTTCTTGACTTAATCCTATTCTTATTTATGCAATAGGATTTAACTGAATGCTCTTCATGTAATGATTTTGCTAAACTTAATTTAGCGGCATGCTCTGCTAATTGATTAGCAAAAATTTTATTACTGCCTGGTTTTGTTATTCTATATTCAGCTTTAATCTTTAAGATTGTATTTAATATTTCTTCTATAAAAGATATTCCATCAAAATAATAATACACCCATAGAAGATAACCAACGTTATTCGTATTTATTATTTGCTGCACAGATTTATTATTATGTTTTCCAAACCATAATACACTTTTAAATGTTAATATTCTAAGTTTTATTGTATCCATTTTTTCGCTAAGTTAAAAATAAAAGGTTGATTTTATTATATAATTTATAAACAGGAATTATATAATAATTATATCAGTTTAAAAATCACTACTTTATAGCGTTAATAATAATTACATTTGCCTTACTTTAATAAAGTAAATGGCAAACACATTTTGGAATTTTGTTTCTGAATTCTCTTCAAAACGCGCTGGAATATCGCGCTCCAATATTACTGCCTCAAATTATCAATACTTAGTCGACAAGCCTGCCTGGCTTTCTTTAAATAAACCTTCTCAATATCGCGAAGCTGTTGCAAGTAATCCAATATTATACGGATGTATTTCGATTATTGCTAAAGCTGTTTCAAATGGCCAAAAATATTTAGTTGATTTAAATGGAAAAGAAATTCCATGGACATCGAAGATGAAAGGCGTACAGAATGCACGTAAATTATTTATTGAGCGTCCCAATCCTATTCAGTCATCATTTGAATTTAATTATGAACGTATGTTTATGTTCTACACATACGGAAATAATTATGTTTATCTCAACAATCCTTTAGAAAGCTTCGAGACTGATATTACGAATATCCAAACTATGTTTAGTTTGCCGTCTGAGTTTGTACAGATAAAACAAACCGGTAAACTCTATGATCAAACTACACTTGACGGGATTATAGAGAAATATATTTTAACCTGTTATAATCCAGTACGTGAATATTCAGTTAAAAACATTATTCATTTCAATGATATAAATGTTTCAAATATTGGTAATTCAATCATTGGATCATCACGTCTTGAGAATCTAAAGTATCCGATTACAAATACTCAGCTTGCATTTGAAGCGATGAATGTGCTTTTAAAATCGCGGGGCATGCAAGGAATTATAAAAAACTCATCTAAAGATGCTCAAGGTACACAGATACCAGTACACTCTACGATTAAAGAAGAGGTAGATAAAAAATTTAAGGAAGGATATGGAGTTTTAGAAAATCAAAATCAATTCTTAATTGTAAACGCTGATATTGAGTATATCAAAACTATAATGAACTCAGATGAGCTAGGTATATACAATGAGATGTCAAACAATGCACAAATAATTTGTAACGGTTTTGGTTTGCCTCAAGAAATGTATAAGGTGGTTATCTCAGGAGCTACTTATGAAAACCAAGTAGTTGGTGAAAGAAAGATGTATCAGGGAACTATTATTCCTATTGTTAATAATGAGGATGCATATTGGACTGATCGTTTACAGATGCGAAAATATGGGTTTGAGCTTAAAACAAGTTTTGAACATATTGCCGCTCTACAAGAAAACTATAAGGACTTAGCTACTTCATTAACGTATAATGTCAATTCAGCTAATAAAGCATATACCGACAATGTAATAACATGGAATCAATATCTTGAAATGATAGGTTTGGAGCCAGTTAACGGAGGCGATGTTTATAAGTGGGAAAGAAAATTAACAGTTGAACCAATTGCAGAACCAATATCAACACTATGAAACCAACTAAAGAAGAAATAAAAAAGCTAAAAGAGTTGAAGAAAAAACAACTTGACGATAAAGAACTGATAAAAAAATAGTCATGGAAATCTATAACGGAAAAGAATTTCAAACACGCAAAGAAATGTTTGATTTCATTGTAAAAAATAAACCTGAAATAATTGCACAAAAGAAAGCAGTTAAAAAAACTGTTGATTGTGGCGTTATAGTTCATCCAACATTTGTACGTGAAAATAATGAACTTAAAAATAAAGCTTTATCAGATGACCCTAAAATTAATATTGACTTATTAAAACAATTAAGAGCTATTGTTCTTATTAATACTACAAACTATTTTGATAAACATAGAGACGTTCACATTCCTGGTATATGGGACAAAAGTTTGCGTGAGAATAAATTTATTATGCATGTCCAAGAACATGACTCAAGTGATTTTGAAAAAATTATTTCAAGCGGTAAGGACTTAAAAGCATATGTAAAAAAATATACGTGGGCAGAATTAGGCTACTCATATGAAGGTGAAACAGAAGGTCTAACATTTGATTCATTGATTAGAAAAGAGCGTAATGAATTTATGTTAAAGCAATATGCCTATGGGTGGGTAGTGAATCACTCTGTTGGCATGTATTATGTAAAGATGGATTATGCTTTTAATGATGAATCATATCCAAATGAGTATGAGGCATGGAAAAAATACTATCCTCAAATAGCAAATAAAACTGATGTTGATGAATATGGCATGTTTTGTTATGTATTAGAAGCTAAATGTATCGAAGGGTCAGCTGTTCCATTAGGAAGTAATTCAGCAACACCAACATTAATTACAGAAGGTTGTAAACCAGATGAACATAAAAATGAGCCGCCACAAGGCACTCAAATAAAAATAGAGCCGGACTTGTCCACT
>Ga0172380_10008093_pt1 | contig 11647 bp, 8 predicted proteins | sample Leawe162metaG_FD_119747 | JGI IMG/M metagenome (GOLD analysis project Ga0172380, IMG submission 119747) | Leachate microbial communities from a municipal landfill in Southern Ontario, Canada - Leachate well 162 metaG | ecosystem: Engineered > Solid waste > Landfill > Unclassified | place... | reverse complement strand
CCAGCCACCATGGGCGATTCGAGGCGAGCTTGATGCAAGACCTGATCAAACCTTTATCGCGCGAGATCGTCGCATCCGAGCCCTTTGGAGGCACCCGATCACGCATTCCGCAGGATCTGAGAAAACATCCGCGTGTTGCCATCATCGGTGTGTCGGGGTATGCCAGCATGCTTCTGGATTCTGTCATCCCGGCGCTGAAGGTGGCGCGAGGAAGCCTGGTGGCGGCAACCGCGATCGGGGCCGATAGGGAATCTTCGACGGCCAAAGCCCTTTCAAACGCTGGCTGCGCGATCTTTCCGGACTACAAACAGATGCTTTCCACGTTTCGCAACCGAATCGATCTCTGCATCATTCCGACCAGTATCCACTGGCATGCGCGAATGAGCGTGGACGCCATGCTTGCGGGGGCCCACGTCCTGGTGGAAAAGCCCCTGGCTGGCTCTGTGGCGGATGCCTTGAAAGTCACGGAGGCATCAAGCCGCACCGGTCGCTTTGCCGCTGTCGGTTTCCAGGACATGTATTCAACGACAACTCACGAGATCAAACGATTTCTCTGCTCGAATCGGCTTGGCCGTGTCCGCTCCCTTGTTGCCTCGGGAAGTTGGCCGCGGGAAAAACCTTATTACGACCGCAACGACTGGGCCGGAAAGAGCTTCAAGGAAGGCTGGGCCGTTCAGGACTCGCCACTCAACAACGCCTTCGCTCATTTCTTGAATCTCGCACTGTATTTCTCGGCGACAGAAGCCGGGGAATTTGCCCGGATCGGGAACTACGGTGGAAACTTGCTCCGATGCTACCCCATCGAGACATTCGATACCGCCAAGGTGAAACTGCAAACGACGGAAGGCGTTCAAATCGAGTGCGCTTTCACCCACTCGGACGAAGACCTGGTCGCTCCCACCCTGACGATCTCACTCGATCATGGATATCTCACCTGGGATTTTGAGAATGTCGCCCACGCCACTCAAAAGGACGGTGCCGAGGTCGCCCGTTGGAAACTTGATACTTCCGACGAAGCAAGAATGGCCATGATGACAAATATCCTGCAGTGCCTCGACTCGGGAGACGAACCGATGTGTCCTGCTCGGACCGCGTTGATTCACACGCAGGTAGTCGAACGCATCATGTCCAGTCTCCCCATCGAAAACTTCCATTCGGAATCCCCCTCATGGCGATTGCGAAAGGGTCTTTTTAGCTCGTTGCTTCAAGCCTAGCATTCGCTCTCCTCCCAAAGGATTGCTTCGTGTCTTTGAATGGACCACTTCGAGTGAAAGAACTCACATACATGGACGATCCCGAATCTCCGTCCAAAGCGAAATGCCCATCCTGCGCTGAAAAATCCGGCACGTTAGGCATAACACAATTTTCAACTTGTGCCGCGACAGCTCCCGTTACATTTTTGCCTCCATATGAAATACCTCCCACTCACACTCACCTCGATTGCCGCTCTCGGTCTTCTTGCGCTGTTCCCCGGCAGCCTTCTCGCTGCCAGCAACACTTGGGATGGCGGAGGTGGAGATGGCAACTGGTCAACTGCTGGCAACTGGACGGGCGATACTAATATTCCCGGTGTCGCTGACAGCGGCGCCACGACGACAAATACCGATACCGCCACGTTCATTCAGCCTCTTGGAACCTCACCGGTTGTCATCGACCTGGGAGGACGGAATCTTCAAAATATCACCTTCGATACGAACACGAGCGTGGCCTTCGTGATCGGCACAGTTGGCGGAACCAATCCTCTTTTCCTCACGAACGGAGGGGCAATCACAAACAAGACCTCTTCATCTACATCCAACGCGCAAACGATCAATGCGCCAATCGTCATCGAAGGCAATGCGGGCTCCTACACCTTTGATCAACAAGACGGAGGAACGGGAGCCAGCATCACTTTCAACGGGGCGATTTCTGGAGTATCCACCGCGGGCAATACCACCACGCTCACTCTGACGGGGAACAACAATGGCGTTTCTGTCATCAACGGGAAAATCAGCAATGGAGGCAGCGGAGGGAAACTGGCCATCTCATCGACTGGAGCAGCTACCTCCTGGCGGTTGAATGGAACCAATGACTATACGGGCGGCACGACAATCACGGGTGGCGGAATATTAGTGGGCAATAACTCGGCTCTAGGCACGGGAGTGGTGACATTTAACGGGGCCAATGCGGGCACGCTGGGAGTGACGGGAGCCACCGCGATCACATTGGGCAATAATATTAGTCTTCAGCATAGCGGCGGCTCCGGATCCGGAAATATTTCCTCCGCCAGCAGCACAGCGGCGCTGATCCTCGGCGGAACGATCACAAATGTGGGTGGAGGGACTCGTGTTGTGACACTCTCCAATACCAATGGAACGACCCTGTCAGGAAACATTCTCCTCTCGGATAACACCACTGCGGGCACCCTGAACTTCCAACCCGGGACGGCTTCGACCACGACCGCGACGATCTCTGGTGTAATCTCCAACGGGGCGGCAGCATCCGGAGCTGTCACCAAAAGTGCTGCCGGCACATTGGTTCTCACCGGCAGCAACACCTACACCGGGGTGACCACGATCACTGCCGGTACGCTGCTCGTCAACGGAGACAACACCGCTGCAACTGGAACGACCACGGTGAGTGCCGGCACGCTCGGCGGCAACGGGATCATCGGCGGCAATGTCACGATTGCCGATGCCACGACGGCCATCCTGGCACCCGGCACGCAGGCGGATTCCACGACGACCCTAACCCTGAACAACAAGAACCTCACGTTTTCCGGGGCGAGCTCCCAATTGAAACTCGACATCACCGGGACATCCGCGGGGAGCTTTGACAAGATCACCGGCATCAACACCCTCGCGCAATTCGGGGCCATCACCTTCACTCTCAGCGGCACCTATGGAACGACCTCATGGGATGTCCTCGACTTCACGGCCCTGTTCGCCAGCAGCCACTTCAGCACGATTTCGCTGGAGGGAACCTACGTCGGCAATCTCACTCGCGGAGGCGGGGTCAGCAACACATGGACCGGCAATGTCAGTGGTCAGACTTGGACCTACGAAGAAACGACCGGTGTGCTCTCCGTGGTTCCCGAGCCCTCGACCTGGGCGCTGCTGGCCTTCAGCCTGACAACCGTGATGGTCCTGCGCCGCCGCCGCTCGGCTTCGTTCGGGCGATATTTGGAGTAATTCGAATATTGGGCGCGGTCTCACGGAGTTTTGACCAGACGAATGGAATTCTCACCGCAGCAGTGCCGGAGCCTGACACCTCGACCCTGCTGCTGGGAGCGTTGGGCATCACGATTCCACTTAATCGTCGTCGCTCTCCCAGGCCGCCTGGTTGGCGAGGCATCCCCACCATCAAGGGTTGGGGCAACTTTTTTCCTTGCTCCATCATTTTCGCTGCATGGCATCAGGATGTCTGAGGTTCTCGTTTTTTGAATCCGCCCCCTTCCTTTCTCCCCAAGCGTGAGTCCGATCCCCACCCTCATCAGCGAGTTCTCACAAAATCGCTACCTCACATATCCTCATGCCAACGGCTTCGCCGATCACGGGAACGCACTCGTTCTTGGAGAGCTTCAGGAAAACACAATCAATCTTTGGAAGATTGATATCGCGACACGGTCTGAGACGTTAATTTGCTCATTTCCTCGAGAGCCCGAACCCGAGAAGCTACTCTGGTTCGATATTTCTCTCGAATCCAACAGATTGGTGACGGTTGCCCAAAATGTCGTGTGGCTCTTCGAACTCGACGACATTCCCAAAGGCGGCGTCGAACTTTTCCGCGCATCGCCGGGCTGTATTGTTCACCCCCTTCCAAGTCTCTCCAACGACGGACGCCGACTCATCGTCGGCCATTACACGGAAGGAAGGCACGTCGCGATCCTCATCAATGTCGGGGATCGAACTGTAAAGAGGCTCTTCGAACACCCCTGGTTCGCAAATCACTTTCACTTTTGTCCGTATAACGAGGACTGGATCGGATACTGTCACGAAGGGGATGCGGATACGGTTCGCGACCGCGTCTGGGCCTGGCACGCGGAATTGGCTCCTTTGGGAATACCGCTGTTCGATCAGACGGCAAGCGGTATGGCCGTCGGTCACGAGCGGTGGAACTTCCACACCACCTCCGCGCTCGGGATTGCCTACGGAGTTTCCTCTTCCATACCAGGAGGCCTGTTTGAATTCTTTCCCGATGCCCGGCCACCGCGTCTTGTCAGTGCGGGAGATCGCGACTGGCATGTCGGAGTGAGCCGTGACGGACGATGGGCCGCACTCGACACCACGGGCCCGCACGATGTTCCCGGCTACAGGTGGACCGCCGCCGCGGACATCAGTGATGTTCTCTTGGTCGACATGAACACAGGTGAACGCACTTTCCTCGCGCGGTCACGGCAATATATGCGTCACCCCCGTCATCCGCATCCGACCTTTAACCTGGACGGCTCAGCAATCTACTATAACGAGTCGAGTCCGGATGCGTCCCGGAACCGGGTCCTGATGATTACAAATCCAGCTTGGGACGGCTGCCTCTAAGCAGCGGGTGTCGTCCCGGCCCTACCGTCCGCGGGAAATGCGGACGGGTGCCGCGTCAAGCTCGCGAAATCTCGCAAGCTTTGCAGAGTATTCCCCTGGCATGGAGAGCGGAGAAGCTGGCGCTTCCCAAAAAATAATTCTGGCTGTCAGATCGCTATCCTCATAAGCAACGGGCAGCAATGAGACGGCATCGATCCAGAGAATTTCGATGCCAGCATCGCTGGGGCTTTTCCTTTCAAAGCGCAGCACGCGTTGATTCTGGATCACTTCCTCTCCTTTGAACGCTCCATTCTTCGCCCAGGAGCCGAAGGCGGGCAACGTCAGCGGCCTCCAGACCGAAGGATCCTCCGTGCTTCGCATGTTGATCACATTCAGCCAACCGCCCACGCTGCTTCTCGTCACGAGGATGGAACCATCGGACCAGTCCTCCGTTCTTTTTCCATCGACCCAGGTGATCTTTGAACTCTGAATTCCATCAAAACGCTGAACAGCAACTTCACCGGGCATGGTATTTCCAGGGGATACAGCCGCTGCGGCTCCTTTCTTCCAGTTGAACTTCACCGTATAGGATGCACGATCCAGAGTTGGATGCACGGAGGGTGCCTGGCCGAAGGCCAGGAAGCCCAGCGTCAGGAACAATGATAACATCAGTGTGAATGTCCTATTCATAAACTGGTTCCAATTGACGCGAGATAACGGTGCCGGTGACGCGGTCGATGGAGATATGCAGCCAGTAGCGCTTCTCTCCCTCGACCATGAAGTCTGAAGCGAGCGAGGTGGCCTGCGTTGAATACCTGCCCGCTTGAGCGATCACGTCTAGGAACAGATTCCAGGTCCTGACGTCGCTCACGTCGGCGATGCTGCGGATAGCGGCTTCACGGTGGGTCTTGTTTCCCGCATCGGCATAATTGTTCGTGGGGACGACTGCCGACAACGCCCCGCCCAGAGAAGTCGCCATCTCCCCTCTGTGTAGGAGCGGTGCCTGCTGAAGCTGGGCAAACACATTGGTCGCCAAATCAGGAACGTAGCCGCCGAGCAAATCCGCGGATGCTGGATCCGAACCAACAAAATTCTCCCTCTTCAGCCCTCCGGTAAGAATTGCCTGTAGGACCTCCGCCGGAGCCGTATTCGGATTGACCTTCCCTGCGACGATGGGAGCATCGTCGACAGAGAAGACGTCCAGTAGTCCTAAGTCAGCACTCTGATCGGTGAAGAGATCGATCGTCTTGAACGGCAGATCTCGAAATGCGTACCCTAGTTCTGCCACCGACCTACAGGGACGGTTCAGAATAATGGGCCGCTGACTTCCGGTGTTGTTCCCGGTCGCCAGGGGAAAGCCATTCGGAAAGCTTGCGGCCGTCTCGCTCGCAAATCCGCCATCGGCCATCCGTGATATTCCATCGACATCCTTGTATTTGACAGTCCCGGAATCGCTATTTTTGGCAAGAGACGCCGGAAAATAGCCCGCACTGGCTGTCGGCATTACCGGGACCGGCGGCGTTCCGTACAAGAAACCCGATGCGACGTCAGGACCGGGACCGACAAACTTATTACCGCTAACCGGTAAATAGGCCGGACGGAAGGTCAAGTTGGCGGGAAACAACGCCAGCCCCATTCCAAACCGATCCGTCCTGCCATCGAAGCTCACATAAGAATCGTGGGCCAGATCATCGCCCAAGATCCCCGCTGCATCAGGGGACACTTGTGTCTGCATCTTGGGCTTCACCTGTCGGACATTGGCATACGTGCGCCAGACAGTGCCGTCCAACCACTGAAGCGCGAAGGATACCGATCCCACTGGCTGGAAAACAAAATAGATCGGATTTACTTTGGTCGTGCCATCAGGAAAATACGGCATTGCATCGACCGCAAACCCCGCGGGTCTGGCCGTCCATGTTGCGGTGGGAAACTGCTGGCTGGGGATATTTTTGATATCGGTCGCGGCAGGATCCACGTTGCCCTCATTCAGTGGAACGGGCTGCGTCCGAAAATCAATCGATGCCAGCGGCTGCGGCTGGATGATGGCGGCCTTCAGATCGACAGAGAAATCCGTATCCGGACCATTAGCGACCTTCTTGGGAGGCGTCGGTTGTGGAACCGGGCTGGTATACGAGTAACTCGCCGTCATGCGGGCCACCCCGGAGGCTTGCACGCGAATAACCGCCGGTGTCGGCACGCTTTCTACATCCGCCTGGTGAGGGTTCCAAAGGGCGGGCTGGACCCAGCATCTTCCCAGGCTCTGAGTTCCATCGAAGGCTGGCGGCGTGACATCCCTGAGAATTGGTGCAAGCCTGGTAAAATACGGGAGATTTTCAATTCCATACGCGAAGTTTGCGCTGTCGGTCAAAGGAGCAAACATTGGGCAGAAAATCGTCGTCGGATAATTGTCGGCGTCGAACTGATCGATGATATTCGCGCCAATCTTGAAAATTTGCGGGTCATGCTCCACGCTGACGGAGCGCACATCGGAATAGACCCCCGGATCAGTCGAGTTGAATTTGATTCCGCCGGGATCACGGCCGAGGGATCCATCCAGGATTGCCGCTTTGAGCAGTTCGAAAAAGTCAGGCTCACGATTTGCGGCAGCCACCTCTTCCAAGGTCATGATGCGCCCCGGCGAGCCATGATTATACGTCCATGGCTCGTGTCCCCCAGAACCGCTCAAACCAAGATACTTTTGAATGTCAGTGGCATTTGCGGCTGTTTCCGCCAAGAGACCAAGCCGCTTGAGCGGAAAGCGATTTTTCAGAAGCGGCTCTCCAGTCACCGCCAAACCACCGTCCGCTCGAACCCATCCTCCGGTCTTCACTCTGACGTTCGCAATGGACCGATTAATCGACGAAGTGCTATTTGCATTATCCTTATACGCGTAGCTGCCACTCGCCACGGCATTTGTCGTCGGGGAATAATTGGGAGCATTGAGCGACCTGTGGATCGCTGTCAGATACGGGAGAGCGTTTGTCATTCCGTTCGCCTGTGCATATCGAATAAGATCCTGACGATTGACAAACGAGTTGTCCCCGGCATTGACAGTCACTCCTCCATTCGTTCCCAGATAGTTCGTCGCATAGGAGCTTGCCGTGGGGAGGCTGGCTTTGTTCCGCCACTTGACCATCTTGTCAATTTGAGCCGCGCTGAGATTTTCGCTGCCGTTGGGAATTTGCGCAAGATCCGCGAAAAAGGAGGATCCTTTCCGCGCAATGAACCTTCCGGTCAGGTCCGAACCGTCTTTGGTAAAGCCCGCGATGGAGACATCGAGCAACCCACCGACATCGTACACCGCATAGCAGTAGCGTCCGATGACAAATTTCGGATTCGACAGAGCCCCATTTTTCGCCTCGGATATTGTAACAATCTGAGGGCCAGAACGGGTGACATTGATCCAGTCAGGCACCGCCTGATTCGTGGACCATCCATTGGTGAGAAGTGCTGGTTTGCTCCACCGTTGCAGGGTTATCCTCCGGCCATTTCCCGCCGGGACACTGGATGCGGCCGCGCTGGCGAGACTCGGCCCGTTGGTGAAGAAAGGCACCCCGGCTTTGCTGACCTTGTAGAGCGTGCCGGCATTCGTGGTCGTTCCGGCCCGCTGAAGCACCATATCGGTTCTCGCGATAGGCTCAAATACGTAAGGGCCGTTGGTATCGCTGCTCGTTCCAGTGGCCCCGTAACGGACAGACCCATTCTCGATCTCCGCCACAATCTGATCCTCAAGAGTCTGTACCGCACCCAAGGCAATCTGGTCCGCTCGAATGCCCTGCGAGTAGCTTTGTGTGGCCGCGCGATCCATTCGCATAACCGTCACGAAAGCTATGAGGATCGAACTCACGACAACGATCAGGCAAAGAACCAGCACCAAAGCAAATGCCTTCGATCGGGAGTGAGCCTTCATTTTTGCGCAGTGTTGGGAATCGGCACGACCGTCTCGAAAACCCGAATTCCCGTCCGAATGTTCTGAGGGAGATTCGCTCCGTCCGGTCCGCCAAGAAAGGAATCTATCGCGGCTTGCCAATGGGCTCTGAGTCCCCGGCTCAAGCTCCCCGGCTTTCCCCACGCGGGAGACGCGAGGAAATCGTTCAAACTACCCTGCGAAGCAAGCAATTTCTCGGTTCGCTCATCGAGCACAACCATGCAGATCCCCAAGGCGCGCGAGGATGACTGGGCCCCATTGGTGTAGGTATCCTGGATAACCGGAGAGTCTCCTTTCGGACCAGAGTTCAGAAAATAAATCCCGAACGCCACAACCCCTGTGACGAGTTCCGTGGACGAGCCCTCGCTATCGAGATCCGAAGCACTCGGGATGCCATTGGTTCCAAATGCCATTCTCCCCGAGTTCAAACCGTCCCAGTCAATGGGCAATGTCTGCCTCTCCAAGGTTGCATTGTTGCCGAGCCGGTATCGAACGAGAGAGATGGCGCGATCCCCCCGCCCCCCACGAGCAACATAAAGGCAGAAGTTTGCCGGCACCGATGAATCGGTCGAAACAAAACCACCGAGGTCGGGTCGCAGTATTCCCGCCTGAACGTCCCGCGTGATGATGTCAAATGCCGCCCGGGATTTCCCAAGGTTATCCGCCAGTTGTCGTCCCTCCGCCCAGCCCTTGACCGTCCACGAGATCATCTGGAGAAAGAGGAGCGCTATGATGCTGACAACGACCATCGCGACGAGCATCTCGATGAGGGTGAATGCCCCCACGCAGCTTCGACTCCTCTTTTTCACGGGACAGCGATCTCCGTTGAAATCTCATATCGCCCGATGGCATTCGTGAGATCGGCTCGTGGCGGCCAGTACAGCAAACAGTAGACGCTCGCGGATCGCACATTCCTCCTGATGATGTAACCGAGGGCATACTCTGCCGCCGCCACGTTCGTCGCATAGCCGTCGGCACCCACATAAACCGGAGTGATACTGGAAGAAGATGAATCGAAGTTACTTTTGCTCTCCTCGAGGTCCGGCAGAGAGAATCCCGACAGGAGAGGACCATTTGTTCCGTCGATCGGAACCATTCTCCTCTGGTTAAGGAGAAGAGACGACAAGTTGGCTGCCTCCGTTGTCTCCAAGGATTCGCTGCCGGTTCGCAGGCCAACCACAAACAATCCCAGGATCCCAATCACGACGAAACCCACAATTCCAATGGCGATCACCACCTCGACGAGACTGAAGCCACGTTGACCCCTGGGAAAAAGCAGAATCACAGGCTTCAGGAAGGATGCCTACTCCGAACGGTAGACATGGACGGAACCAGTCAAACCGGCGATCTGGATCACCGAGGCCCATTTCGCGTCGGGCTTGACATCCGGTCTGATCGCGAGCTCGATTCTTGTGGGCAAATCAGCGTCCGTACTCGCAGAACCATCCGGTGAAAACCAAAATCCAATCGGAAAAGTGGCTCCGCCGATCGGGCCAAATTCTGAACCTCCTGAGTCGATCGGCTCCACCGATTGGGAAGGATCCGGGCGTGATACTGCCGAGAGCGGAATCTGACTCTTCTTTTCCGTCACCATTCCTTTCAGCTTAAGAGTGTGCGTCAGCTGCCGACCTTCCGAGTCCCCCGCGCCAACCGTGAATGATTTTGTACCCCGATCGGCAATATCTGATCCGCTATTGGAGGCTACAGCTGTGACCCACAACTCGGCCTCGGGTCCACCGCCAGCACGCGGCAGAAACGAAATGTAAACGTAAGTGCTCTGAGAGGTCGCATACTGACGGGCTTGTTCGAGGAAAGACGCGAGTTTCAGAGTGCTGTTGGACGCGTTCCCTCCGTCTGTGATGCCCGTAAGGGCCGGAACCACAGCCATAGCCAAAAGCCCGATGATCATGATCACCGAAAGCAGCTCGACTAAAGAGAAGCCAAAGCGACGACTGGGGATAGCGAAATTGTGGACCATCATTGCTCAATTTCAAATAAACAGTATGCTCGCAGGCATTTCCACTCAATCTTTATGTTATTCGTAACATTGAAGGCGTTTTCCGCAGGAACGCTGACGCCCGTTTACTTGCCCGCCAGAGCGGTGAGGTGGACCGTTTAATTTGTTGGCACAAAGTTGTTATCCGTCGTCAAAACAATCTTGCTGATTTGGACGCCTGCATTCCCAGGCCAAATATTGAGAATAGACCAACCTGGAGCCGTGCTGTGCATTTTGAACCAGGCTGAAACGCCAGATGTCGTCGTACGGCTCCAAGTCCACGCGGTGCTGCTAAATCCCGTAATGTTTGTGGCTTTGGCATAGCTTGCATCGTCGTATAGCCCGTTCATCCCTATATGCACGGTATGCGCTGTGCTTGAGGCTTTTGCTTTAACCCATACATAATACTTCCCAGCATTAATGTCGAAATTTACAGGAACCTCAAACATGGGCGCTTTGTAGGTTTGATTTGGCGTAAAGTTCAGGGAACTTGACGGAAGGGCGGCAAGGTATCCAACGCCTCCGCTGTTTCCAACCTGCCAATTCAAACTGCCATCATATCCAAATGTTTTATGCAGGTAATCTGTGTCTACAGACACTTCGATGCGCCCTTGAGGAGCCAGTGGTTGGACAGCCGGAGGAACCGACAATCCGGTTCCGAGCAGATGAAATATCTCTGCGGCATAGCTTGTCTTGCCGCCAACTGTCGCTTGTGCCTCCAAACGCGCAGTATCGTCATAGCGCTGAGTTGAAGTCAGGAGATACCGAACTGTCACCCGTCCCATGCTTGGAACGGAAATCGTCGTGGAATCAATCGGAGTAACGCTCCAATTCTTGTTGCCAATTGTCGCATTAATGGTTCCCGAGTAGGCTATCGTGGCAAAATTCACTACCTCCAGTGTGACCGCCAGCGAAGTTGCGCCTGATCCGGATACGGGCATCTCGAGATAATCGGTGAATTTCGGTCCTCTTACAAGATTTCCCGTGTGCCACCTCATGACCAAGGTGCTTGGAGCTACACCCACCTCCGTGCTGTTGGGGAACGGATCCGTCGCCGAAGGAGCATCTAATTGCGCGGCGACCGTCCCTCCCAACGACACGAAACTAAGGAATCGTCCAGAAATAACTTGATACAGCATGGAGTTTCGGCGATTGTGCCGATGTGAAAGATCGCACCAGCGACTTGGAGGCAATAGCGCAAAGGTTTGATTTGATGAAGGGGCGACT
>Ga0172380_10008092_pt1 | contig 11647 bp, 7 predicted proteins | sample Leawe162metaG_FD_119747 | JGI IMG/M metagenome (GOLD analysis project Ga0172380, IMG submission 119747) | Leachate microbial communities from a municipal landfill in Southern Ontario, Canada - Leachate well 162 metaG | ecosystem: Engineered > Solid waste > Landfill > Unclassified | place... | reverse complement strand
GCCCCTACATCGGGTTGGCCGTCGCGGTGAAGAACCCTCGCAATATTGTCCTTCTATAGCTGCGGTGCGCATATCCTCACCCTAACCCTCTCCCTGCGGAGGGAGAGGGAGATATTTTTTAAGGCTATCTCCCCCTAACCCCCTCTTCTAAAAAGAGGGGGAACTATTTACGAACTCACCCCAACTCTCTCTTTTGTAAAGAGATGGCGAGCTAAGCCCTCCCTTCCTTGAGGGAAGGGAGTAAGAGGGAAAGAGATCCAAACTAAAAAAGTCCCCCAACGTATGGGGGATTTAGGGGGTTCGGATAATGTTTCCCCCAAGATTGGGGGACAGCAGGGGGATAACCTCACTTCCCCCCATCCTGAAATTTGACCTAATCATCGCCAGCGATTAAAATATTCAGGGTCGACTTTCACATTTTGAACCATTGAGAGAGGAGCGAACAGTGATCGGGATAAAATCTTTTGGCGCTTATGTACCTGTTTACAGATTAAGCGAAGCTGAACTGGCCCGAGCCTGGGGCGGAAGGGGCGGAAAAGGGGAGCGGGCGACGGCCAACTACGATGAGGATAGCCTCACAATGTCGGTGGAGGCCGCTATCGATTGTCTCACCGGATACGACCGCCAGATAGTTGACGGCCTTATATTTGCCTCCACAACCTCGCCTTACGATGAGAAGCTGGTTGCCAGCATCGTCGCCGCAGCGGTGGACCTGCGCCCTACCATCAACACGGTCGATCTGTCCAGTTCGACCAGGTCGGGAACGGCCGCGCTCAAGATTGCCTGCGACGCGGTCAAGGCCGGATCGGCCAAGAACATGCTGGTAACCGTGGCAGACTGCCGCCTGGCGCCGCCGGCCTCCGAGTCCGAGCCCGTGTTCGGCGACGGCTCGGCCGCCTTCCTTATCGGCAGCGATGACGTGGCGGTAGAATTCTTGGATAGCTTCTCCATCTCCAGCGACTTTGTTGACGTATGGAAACGGGCGGAGGACGCCTACATCCGCACATGGGAAGACCGCTTCGTAATTGATTGCGGCTACACCGAGAAGCTGATGTACGCCATCAAAGGGCTGCTGAAGAAAACCAACATGAAAACCAGCGACTTCGCCAAAGTCGTGTTCTACGGCCCGGACGCCAGGAGCCACGGCCGATTCGCCAAAGCGCTCAAGCTTGAGGACAGCCAGGTGCAGAACCCGCTGTACGGGTACCTGGGCAACACCGGAGCCGCGCTCGCGCCCATGATGCTGATAGCGGCATTGGAAGATGCCAAGGCCGGGGACAAGATCCTGCTGGCCAACTACGGCGACGGCGCCGACGCCTTCGTGCTTCAGGTAACCGATAAGATCGAGAAGATAAAGAACCGCAGGGGCATCAGGAAGCACCTTGCCTCCAAGATGCCGATATCCAACTACGAAAAATATATAAGATTCCGCAACCTTATGCAGGGAGAGGCCGACCGCAGGCCGCAGTACATCAGCTCGCTGCCGATGATGTGGCGCGACCGCACACAGGTGATCCCGCTGCACGGATGCAAGTGCAAAAAGTGCGGCAAGATACAGTTCCCCATCCAGCGGATATGCGCGTACTGCCAGTCCAAGGACGAATACGACGAGGTCAGGCTTTCCGATAAGAAGGCCACCGTTTTCACCTACAGCATGGACGAGCGCGCAGTAGAGGTCGATCCGCCGCGCGTGTGGACCATCAGTGAAATCGACGGTGGCGGGCGCATCTACCTCACCATGACCGATCGCGATACATCGAAGATCAACATCGACATGAAGGTCGAGTTTACCTTCAGAAAAATTCACGACGGTGCCGGCGTGCACAACTACTTCTGGAAGTGCCGCCCGGTGAGAGTATCATAGGAGGAGATGACGAAATGTCAGAGAGTATTAAAGATAAAGTAGCCATCATCGGGATGGGTTGCACCAAGTTTGGAGAGCTGTGGGACAAGGACAGCTATGACCTGGTCATCGATTGCTCCTATGACGCGTTCAAGGATGCCAACGTCGGCCCCAAGGACATTCAGGCGGCATGGGTCGGCACTATCATGGGATCGACGGCCACCCAGCTTTCAGCCCCGTTGAAGCTCGATTATATACCGGTCACCAGGGTCGAAAATGTTTGCGCCACGGGCATGGAGTCGCTCAGAGCGGCGGCATTCGCGCTGATGGCGAAAGCATACGACGTGGTGCTCGCGGTCGGATATGAGAAACTGAAGGACACCGGATACGGCGGACTGCCAATGGCGGTCCAGGCCTCCGGCAGCGAGAAGTGGCACCCTGTGATGGGCTCCGGCGACTCGGCCCCCGGCCGTTATGCCATGGCCGCCACCCGCTACTTCCACCAGTTCGGCCTGAGCCCGGAAGAGGGCAAGCGCACGCTGGCCAAGATTTCGGTCAAGAGCCACTATAACGGCTCCCTCAACCCGCGCGCCCACCTGCGCATGCAGGTTACTGAAGAACAGGTGATGAAGGCCCCCATGATCGCATGGCCCCTCGGCCTGTTCGACGCCTGCGGCGTGACCGACGGCGGCTCGGCGGCTGTACTGTGCCGCACCGAGGACGCCAGGAAGTTCAAACCCAACGGCGACTTCGTCACCATCAAGGCCTTCGGCCTTTCCACCGGACCGGGCATGGGCAAGGTCAGGAGCGACTACGACTACACGCACTGGGAGGAGACGGTCAGGGCCTCCAAGCAGGCCTACAAGGATGCCGGAATCAAAGACCCGCGCAAAGAGATCGGCATGTGCGAGGTTCACGACTGCTTCTCCATCGCCGAGATGGTCACCTATGAAGACCTCGGCATGTGCGAGAAGGGCAAAGCCAAAGCGGACATAGAGGCCGGAGAGCTCGGGCTCAAGGGCAAGCACCCGTTCAACGTCGGCGGCGGCTTGAAGTCGTTCGGACATCCCATCGGCGCGTCGGGCATCAGGGAAGTCTTCGAAGGATACCAGGAGATCCTGGGCAAGGCCCAGTTGCCGGAACGCCAGCTCAAGGATGTTAAGTTCGCCCTCGGCCACAACCAGGGCGGAAACCCGGGCAGGTTCATCTGCAGCATCTGCATCGTGGGCCAGCCGTAACATCAACTAAGAGATAGCGAAGGGGGAGCCGCAATGGCTCCCCCTTTTTTATTTATCGTCGCCACGTAGGGGCACGGCGTGCCGTGTCCCTGCTAAAAAACCTCTACGTTGACAAATCCCTTCGCATACATGTATATTATCTTAGCTTTCGTTCTATATTTACCATGATAACTGAATTATGGAACTCAACTAAGACCCTGGCCGAGTTGACCGGGGGCTTTTTTTGTTGAAAAGGCTTAATAATTTATTCGATGAAGTTTTAGAGACGAAAATATGAAGAAACTTATCGGTTTACTAGTTGTTATCTTACTAATCAGTGCCGGCATCGGCCTCGCCGCGGCGGGAGCTTCCACTCCCGAGGTTTCCGCCGTTTCCTGCGATGATACCGACAGCGACGGTGTTGACTCCTGCTCTGATAACTGCCCAAATACATACAACCCTAGCCAGACCGACTCCGATGCTGACAGCGTCGGAGATGCATGCGACGGCTGCGACGATGACCCCTACAAAACTTCTCCCGGCATCTGCGGCTGCGGCGTCTCCGATGACGAAGATTCAGACGGCGACGGCATAGCCGACTGCATCGACACCTGCGATGATACGATCGATTCCGACTACGATGGCACGCCCGATTGCTACGACACATGCGATGATTCGATCGATTCCGACGGCGATAGCACGCCCGACTGCAGCGACGGCTGCAACGATGACCCCTACAAAACTTCTCCCGGCATCTGCGGCTGCGGCGTCTCCGATGACGAAGATTCCGACAGCGATGGCACGCCTGACTGCGTCGACGCCTGCCCGGATGACTATGGCAAAGACGCCGACGGCTGCCCGATAACCGAGGTCTGGGTAGACGATAACTGGGCTGTAAATAGCAGCGGCGATATTGTCGATGGTCACATCTTTGGAACAGACGCCTTCGCCAAAATACAGCACGGCATTGACAATGTCTCAGGCTCAATCGTTCATGTGGCCGCGGGCACATACTACGAGAACATTGTCTTGAAGGACGGCGTTGAGCTGCTGGGCAATGGCAGCGCCAACACCACCATCGACGGCATGCGTAACGGCTCGGTCATCACGGCAACCGACCTCGGCAATACAACGCGCGTGGACGGCTTCACCGTAACCAACGGCAGCGGTACGATTGTTTCTGTCTCTACTTATGGCGGCGGGATGTATAACAGCAATTCCTCGCCCGCTGTCACCAACTGCACCTTCATCAGAAACTCGGCAAAATACGGCGGCGGAATGCTCAACCGACTCTATTCCTCACCCGCTGTCACCAACTGCACATTCATCAGCAACTCAGCAACAGTCTCGAACGCCTGTGGCGGCGGGATGTATAACGACCACTCTGTACCCATTATCACCAACTGCACCTTCACTAATAACTCGGCAATATACGGCGGCGGCATAGCTAACCAAGTATCCTCGCCCGCCGTCTCCAACTGCACCTTCATCAGCAACTCGGCAACATACGGCGGCGGAATGTCCGACGCTCTGTCAGCACCCGCCGTCTCCAACTGCATCTTCATAAACAACTCGGCCAGCGACAACGGCGGCGGAATGTATAACATCGTATCTTCTTCGCCCACCGTCACCAATTGCGTTTTCAGCAATAACTCGGCAACAAAATACGGCGGAGGGATATATAACACCAACTCGGATCCGACCATTACCAACTGCACCTTCACTAATAACTCGGCAATAAATAACGGCGGCGGGATGTACAGCTATGAATCCTCGCCCGCCGTCTCCAACTGCTCCTTCTCCAACAACTCGGCTTCAAACAGCGGCGGCGGCATGTCCACCTCCGGCGTCTCAAATCCCACCATCACCAACTGCTCCTTCCAAAGCAACTCGGCAATAAAGAACGGCGGAGGGATATATAATAGCGATTCCGTAACCCTGCCTATCATCATCGACTGCAGCTTCCAGGACAACTCGGCATTAAACGGCGGCGGCGGGATGTTTAACGCCGCATCCTCACCCACCGTCACCAACTGCTCCTTCACCAACAACTCTGCCGGCTACGGCGGCGGGATACATAACGACCAATCCTCGCCCGCTGTCACCAACTGCTCTTTCTACAACAACTCGGCCAGTATAGACGGCGGCGGGATGTACAACTATGCCGGATCGCCAACTATCACCAACTGCACCTTCGCCAACAACTCGGCAAACAGCGGCGGCGGGATGTACAATACCCCCCAGTCCTCACCCACTATCACCAACTGCATCCTCTGGGACGACAGCCCTAATGAAATCGCCAATTTTCAATGCACACCAACCGTCACCTATTGCGATGTGCAAGGCGGCTACAGCGGCGATCACAATATCGATTTAGACCCCAAGTTCGTCAACGCGTCCGGCGGGGACCTGCATCTGAATGCAGGCTCACCCTGCATCGATGCGGGCAACAACTCGGCGCCTGCCGTGCCGGCAACGGACAAGGACGGGATCGCGCGCCCGCAGGACGGCAACGGTGACGGAACCGCCATCGTGGACATGGGCGCGTACGAAGATATTTACTGCGGCTACAGGGTGATCTATATAAACGGGTCGAACGGCACAATCACGGGCAATGCGTCCCAAAACGTGTCCTGCGGCGGGAATAGCACCCCGGTCACGGCGGTCCCAGATGCAGGCTACTTCTTCACAGGCTGGAGCGACGGCGCTACCGCCAACCCACGCACCGATACCAATGTCCAAGGTAATATCAACGTCATAGCCAACTTCCACACGATAGCAGGCGGTGGCGGCGGCGGCGGAGACGCCGGCCCGCTCTCTGCCAGCCTCTGGGTAACGGGTAACGGTAGATACTGGGGGATAACACAGGAAGGCGTCCTCCTTGAGGATGCAGTGATAACGTCGGAAGATGGCTCCGTAACCATACTAATTCCAGCTCAGACAAAAGCGTTAGGCCCTGATGGCAGGCCTATATTTGCAATTACGGTGGATCCGATCGATCCTCCGCCCGCTCCGGAAGGCATGCACATCCTGGCGGCATTCAGCTTCCAGCCCAGCGGAGCTACCTTCAGCCCGGGGATACAGATAACAATTGCCTTCGACCCCTCAGAGGTAGCGGAAGGCGAGACCGTGGCCATAGCCTTCTATAACGAGGCCACTGGCGCATGGGAAACGGTAACGGGCACAGTCGCCAACGGCATCGCTACCTTTACTATGAATCACTTCACCGTCTTCGCGGTTATGGCCGGCATAGAGCAGCAATCCGTCAGCGACATTTCAACGCCTGCGCCGACATCTACTGCCGAATCCGCCGCTTCCTCTACAAATGGATCGGGCGGGTTAAACGCAGGGGCATGGGCGGGCATAGCTGTAGGCGTAATACTGGCCATCCTGATTATCATCCTGCTTTTTATGCGCTGGAGAAGGTCGCTTAACTACTAGAGACCAAACGAAGCTAAAACGAAGGGGGAGCCGTTGCGGTTCCCCCTTTTTTCATCGTTGATGCGTAGTGGCATCCTTCCATATACCTACATATCATGGAAGGACCGTGCCCCTACATACGTGGTCGACAGGTATCCCGTTCTCCCCGTTAATAAAATTGTGCGATAATAAGGAAAAACAGAGGACAAAAGATATGTGGTACCAGGAAGACTACAATGTCGGCGAAATCATCGAATCCATGGAGCCGTACCGCGTCACGGAGGAGGAGATAATAGAGGTGGGCCGCCGCTGGGACCCCCGCCCCTACCACACGGACCCCGCCGCCGCGGCGCAGTCCATCTTCGGCAGCGTGGTGGCCTGCTCGGCGCACCTGTTCTGCATCGTCTCGTGGCTGGCGCACCACGTGGAGGACGACGTGGCCGCCGTGAGCGGCCTCGGCTGGAACAATATTAAGATGCACGCGCCCGTGCGCCCCGGCGACGAGATCTCGCTCAAGGCCCTCTGCATTGAGTCCCGGCCGTCAAAATCCCGGACGGATTGCGGCGTGGTGACGTGCAGGGATGACTTGTTCAATCAGAAGGGGGAGCTGGTTTTTCAGGCTGATATATCATTCCTGATCATGCGACGTCCTGAATAAGGGAAGAGAACGCTGAAGCTCCCGATAAGGAATGCGTAATCCTCTACACACCTTAGACACTAATGAATCAATATAATAACAAGAATAGATTCAAAAAGTGCCCTTGTTCGTATATAATAACATAACATATTAAACTTTAACCTATATTGCCGTAGACACTCATTTATGGAGCATGAAATTGAGCGATGTTGAAGAAAGAGCCCAGGAATGGGTGAAAGCACCAGTAGATAAGAAGGATATTCCTACCCCTGTTCTTCCTTATGAATCAAAATTGGTCGCATATATTGACATATTAGGAGTCAAAGACAAGGTCGAGAACAGTGGAGATGATGCTGCTCAGATAGTAGATATCATGAACCAGATTCGAACATACGTAGATTCTGAGTGCAGCGAACTAAAAAAAGAAGATTTATTGAATTCATTACAAATCGGTGATGGATTCTTTATTATGGTTGATTTTAAGTATGTGAATGAAATATGTGAAATATTGGCTGCTGTGCAATGTCAAATACTTATCAACTCTCATATGTTGCTGAGAGGCGCTTTAACTGCAGGGAAAGTTGCCATAGGCGATGACGAAGAATATTTTATTGGTCCGGCCATTATCGATGCGATCACTTTAGAGAATCAGAATGCAATCTTCCCTAGAATAGTCTTTAACAGTATGGAAATAGAAAAATACGTCAAAAAGCGAGATATTAAATACAAATATATAGCTGAAGACCAAGATAAGATTAAATATCTAGATTATATAAAATATTATATAGAAAGCGATAAGTTTAAAATCGAAAACCCGGAGGATTTTTTAAAGAAAAATGGAGTTGATAAATTCCTTAGAGAAGCATATGTAAAACATCTTAATAGTAAAAAAAGAGAAGCCAAAAGAGAAGCTCAGAAATACGGTTGGCTAATTTACAAGTTTGATATCAATGGCATAAAAATGGTTTAAATACCCAGGAAGGTGGAGCCTATGGCTGAACCAACAATAAATGTTCGGTTAGTGGAGACGCTGACCACGGCATTATATGATGATCCAATAATACTCTTTCGCGAATATGTGCAAAATTCACTTGATGCGTACATCGAATCGACAAGAGACGATAAGTCAAAAGAATTTGATGGCTTTGCAGTAGAAATCAGAATAGATAGAAAAAATTCAAATATCGAGATAATAGACAATGGGTATGGAATTCAGGAGAAGACCTTCTCAACTATAATGAAACGTATAGGAGCATCCGACAAGAAAAAGGACCAAATTGGATTCAGGGGTATAGGCCGACTTTCGGCAATGCCTTTGTGCAAAGAATTAATATTTGAAAATAAGCCTCAAGGAACAAAGGAACGGCAAATTTTTAAATGGAATGGCGACGAATTCCATAAATCATTGAATAAAGGCCAAGACATCGAAACTAAACTTGATGATCTAACGAAGCTTATACCCGAAAGCTATAGCGGAAATATTGATGATCATTATTTCAAAGTTAAAATCTGCGGATATAAAGAAGCAATTGATGATCTGCTAAAAAATAGTGATTTTGCATATAGACTTTCAGAATTATTACCTCTTAAATACTCACCAGAATTTAAAGGGCAGGAAGAGATAAAGAAAAAATTCCAGGATTTAATGGGGAAGAGCTTAGATAAGTATTCCTGTACAGTAAGATTGGAAGGAAAAGAGTTATATAAACCATATAATAACACTCATATTTTGAAATCAGGAATAGTTTTCTGGGAGTTAAAATATCCGGGCAAGGGAGAAAAGGCCCCAGATGAGAATATAGGGATACTCTGGTTTACCTTTAATCAACTAATAAAAGCATTACCTAAGGAAGGACCTTGTGGGATTTTGGTAAGATCAAAAAATATGTTAATGGGCAACAGATTCTCTTTAGCGGATGATGCTATTAAGAGCAAAACTGAATATATCACAACTTATCGAGAGCTCACACAGATGCTTAGCGGAGTATATGGAGAGATGCTATTAGATTATGAACTACAAGATAATGCTAGAAGAGACTGGTTCAAGATTGATGAAAAGTCAACTAAACTAAGACAAATCATTGTGGAATTCATGAGAAGATTACACACGTACAGGTACGCTGCTTCCAATTATTTTAGTGGTAAAGAAGCGAAGGAACAAAAAGTTATTGAGGCATTTAAAGGACTCATAGTAAATTACGTGCCAGAGAAGTTAACTTCAGATATTAATATTTTTCTTAAAAAAGAAATGGAAGATAGTGGCCAAGTTTTTAAATACGCAGATGAGGATATTCCAAAATTATCACTCACTCATAAAAGGTTCTACGAACGCCTGATTGCAGGTTTATATCAGTACTTTATGGTTCAAGAGAAAATTGAAGAGTTTATAAAAGTTCGAACATATTTGAAAGAATACTTAAAGACAACACCGAAAAACTGAATGGAAAAAATATTACTTGTTGAGCCAAATTATAGAAACAAATTCCCACCTTTAGGTTTGATGAAAATTGCTACCTATCACCGAAACAAAGGTGATATCGTAGAATTCTATAAAGGCGAAGCTCCATATACTCAAATTATCTCTAAAGATAGAATATACATAACAACATTATTCACTTTTCATTATGACGTCACTCTAAAGTGTATCTTACATTACTGCAAGTATTTCAATAATGATTCAATTTTCGTTGGCGGTATTGCAGCTACTTTATTAGCAGCAGATTTTAAAAAAGATGCAGGAATAAGCAATATCGTCGAAGGGCAGTTAACAAGCTCAAAGATTTTAGGATATCAAGATGACGTTAATATAGATTCTCTTCCTTTAGACTACGATATCTTAGATGATGTATTATACAAATACCCGGCAGGTGATAACTATTTCGTTCATACAACTCGGGGCTGTCCTCGCGGTTGCCCATTTTGCGCTGTCAGGATTCTAGAGCCAAAATTCAAAACCACGAATTCCATTATTGATCAGGTAACGATAGTAGATCAGACATATCATCAAAAGCGTAATCTCCTCGTAATGGATAATAATATCCTCTGTTCTCCTAAGCTTAAAGAGATAATTAGCGATATATACTCTCTTGGTTTTACAGGTAAGGCCACCTACATCAATCCTAATTCCTTTGAACAGATGTTAGGCAAAATAAGAAGGCGCAAAGCTTTCGGCGTGGATTACTCGAAACAGCTATTTGAGACGATTGATTTATTAAAGAAATTCGCTATTAGACTACAGAGATATCCTAAAGTCTACAGAGACTTTGAAGAGGCAATAGACTCAATTAGCCAATCTTCCAGCATTGAAAAAGATTTGGGGAAGAATTCCGAATTCTTATTGTCAATCACTGAAAAGTATCGCTCAAAAACCAAGATGGTTAGATATGTTGATTTCAATCAAGGTATTGATGCAAGATTAGTAAATGAACGAACCATAAAAATACTCTCAACAATTCCTATAAGACCGTTTAGATTGGCTTATGACAGCATTACTGATACTGATATTTATCAAAGAGCCACACAACTAGCAATAGAAAATGGTGTCAAACATTTTTCAAACTATATACTTTACAACTGGGAAGACAAACCTGAAGACTTATGGATACGGCTTAATAATGCTGTAGCGCTATACGGAGGCAATAACAATATAGGTGGCTTTTCATTTCCAATGAAATATGCTCCTGTTAACGAAAAGGACAGAAGTTACATTGGAAGATTCTGGAACAAGAAATACCTTGATGCAATAAATATCATCATTAATGTAACAAATGGTGTTGTGGCAAAGGAGCAGGATTTCTTTTATGAAGCCTTCGGTCATAACGTTGAAGAGTATTTAGAGATACTGAATATGCCTGATGACTTTATCCGAAACAGATTCTTCTTTAGAGATAATGGTTTACTAAATTACTGGAAAGATTTATTTCGTTCGTTAACAAAAAAGGAAAAGGCTTATCTCCTTGATTTACTTTGTGGATATACAAAAGATAAGGCTATCGATAATCAAGACCATCCTATTAGAGTGAAAAAAATTCTTGTTTTGTACTCTATTCAAAAATCTCAATTTGATAAAGGTGAAAAATCGTATCAATCGGTAATAAAAGAGGTTGAATCAATACAGTGAAAAGAGGAGCTTGTAACTATGGCTGCAACACATAAGCCTAAGTATTTCTTCTTGGCTTTCGGGGAATCATATGCTGGAAAACATTCCGTAGATGGCGGCGTTTATCCACATCGCAAGGGATTTGTAGGCAGCTCAGAAATATCTGCAGGAGATGTGATGCTACTATATTGTTGCGCTGACTACCCTGAGTACGATCAAGAAGCCCCAGGTATCGGCGTAGTAACTAGCATAGACACAATACAAGATATTATCTACTACCAATATTTTCCACTTGATAATCCTATTGATTGGGACATTATTAAGGCAAGTATCCCAGAGCTTAAAGGAAATACGAACTTTAGCTTAACTGGTAACTGGCTACGTGAGATAAGCAATAAGTCCTTCAGAGCAGCAATGGCCAACCGCCAAAT
>Ga0172380_10008091_pt1 | contig 11649 bp, 24 predicted proteins | sample Leawe162metaG_FD_119747 | JGI IMG/M metagenome (GOLD analysis project Ga0172380, IMG submission 119747) | Leachate microbial communities from a municipal landfill in Southern Ontario, Canada - Leachate well 162 metaG | ecosystem: Engineered > Solid waste > Landfill > Unclassified | place... | reverse complement strand
GGGGTCTAACGTACCCAAAGCAATTTGATATTGCAATTCCTCATCACTAATGTTAAAATTAATTTCCAAAGATTTTTTCTTCCAATTCAAGTATTTTATCATTCATTCTTTTGATATTTACAGGATCTATTAGATGGGAAGAGGGTCTTACCCATAAGGATTTTTGATATATCCGTCCAACTAGTAAATAGTCTTTTAATTCTTGATATATTAAGGGATGATTTAAAAATGTATTAGTTATTTTATCATTGTTATTTCCATCACGATATGAATACGTTTTATGCACCCACCATTTAATTAATAATTTGAAAATTTCTAAATCTTTACAATCTTGAATAAATTGTAGTGTAAACTCTTTTTCTGGAAAAGATCCAAGTGCAATTTGTATTTTTATTTCTTCGTCGGTCATAGAATTTGATAAAGTTTTCTAATTTCATTTACTATTTTATTAATAAAAATTCGAGTAGTGTTGTTTGTATTGGGATTATTTAAAAATTGTTCATGGACGAGATTGGCTTTTCTATAATATTGTATTTGTTGATCGGTATAATTTTTACGGGCGGCAGTAGTATATTCATAAGCAATAGCATGTTCAATCATGTGGTATTCTAAATATCCACTATAAAAAATTTTGGCAAGATTTTCTAAAAGTTCAGGATCTTGAATTCCCCACACAAGAATGGGCTCGATGTGTTCAGGTTTTATTAAACCAAGGGCAATTTGAGCTTTTAATTCTGCATCTGTCATGTTGTATAATACATAAATAAAATGAAATAATTTCGTAATTTTAGTGTATAAAATAATGTAAATAAGGAACTATAATAGAATAAATCTTTTAAGCGAGTTGGAGAAATGCGACTTCAAAATCTACAAAGTCAAATTTTACAAATTATCCGGCTTGCAATCTTTTCATTATCCCCAAGTTATATTAGATGGCAGCCGGCGACAGTTAATCATACCTATTCAGGAATGGTTGAACGCCGGCGAAATACGTCATCGTTGTTGGGCTAAGTTTAAACCCTACAACGCACGACGTAAGAAAGCCGGCAGGCAGTCTGTCGTGCGCTGTTGTAAATATTTTAGCAGGCGAAGAGTGATGGTTAACTCACCGGTCTCATAAGCCGGTTAACAATTAGGGGTTCGATTCCCCCGCCTGCCTCCAAATTTTAGGTCGGTGGTGTAATGGTAACATGGTGGTCTCCAAAATCATTGATGTGCGTTCAAGTCGTACCCGACCTGCTAGTTTAATGGGATGTAGTTTAATGGTAGAACTCTTGACTCTGACTCAAGGAGTGGAAGTTCAAATCTTTCCGTCCCAGTTGAATATTTAATAGATAAGGGGAAATTATGAAAAAAATAATGTGTAAAATAAAAGTGATGGCGCGCCCGACAAAACAGGGTGCGATTGTAAAAATAAAAGCTACGCCGGAGTGGCGAAATTGGGAGACGCGCTAGCCCTAGAAGTTAGTGTCGAAAGGCGTGTTGGTTCAAATCCAATCTCCGGCACCAAAATTTTTTTGGAGTAAAAATGAAAATTAAAACTAAATACGTTTGGTATGATGGAGAAAAATGGAAGGTAGAAAAACTTTTTTCTCCTACGAAATTTGATAATTTTTTATTATTATCTATGGAAGATTCCACACATATTCATGAAGACGACAAAACAATTCCTGTTAGGATGCAGTTAATTGATGTAGAAAATGAAACTTTTTATTGGGATACTTTAGAAACTCGTAAAATTATGAAACAATTCAATAGTCTCGAAGAGGAACATAGAAAACAAATTGATAAGTTGCAGACAGCTTTAGTTGATGGTTGGGTGGATAAGGATTAATTTGGCACCAAAAATATATGAATGATAAAGAAAAAGAAGTGCAGATTGCATTAGGTACAGTTGAGAGGTGTACTGCGTGTGGTGAATTATATAGTACGAATCAACTTGAAGTGGTGCAATCAACTATTGACGAAAAGTTTTATTTCATATGTATTAAATGTCTTAATAATGTTTCAACAATTGTGAATGTACGGCGCTGTGATGGAAATGGTATACATGTTCGCCTCAAGAGCGAGATTTTATAGGTTCGAATCCTATCAGCGCTATTAAAATATGGCGGAGTGGTGGAACTGGAATACACACTGGTCTTAAGAACCAGTGCCGGGTACGGCTTGAGGGTTCAAATCCCTCCTTCGCTATAATAAAGTTTTTTGTTCTTTGAAAAATTAATAACTCACCAAACGTGGGGCAACTGCGGAGAACTATTCAAAGAATGTTGCCTGACTCGTGAATAGTCTTGGTGAGCAAAATATAAGATCTCTCTGTGGTGTAAGAAAATGGAAACACGCCGGGAAGACCTGGAAACGTGGGAGTCGATGACCTACCAGAGGGATTTTTAAATTTGCCGAGGTAGTGTTAATGGTTAGCACGTCGGGTTGTGGCCCCGGAAAAGTTGGTTCAAATCCAATCCTCGGTATTAAAGCAGGTACTATAGAGGTCCACTCTTTAATAATTTTTGTAACCCCCTGTGGTGGGCGCAGAAGCTGCAAAGTTATTAAAGACTCTATAGTACCATTGAATAATTGCCCCTGTAGTATAATGGATAGTACGATTCGCTACGGACGAATTAATCAGGGTTCAACTCCTTGCAGGGGTACCAAATTTAACGCCTCTGTAGCTTAAAAGGTACTATATTAAAATAAACCTTTTAAGCTACTGGAGAAAGTTATGAAAATTTGCCAGGATTGCGGAAAAGAATTTCCATTTAGTATAGTAATTGATGGGAAAAAACGTAATATAAGTAATCGAAAATTTTGTTTAGCGTGTTCACCATTTGGTGCGCACAATACCTCTAAACAATCTTTACGTAATAGAAAAAAGCGGAAAACGCGGGGGGAATATCACCGAAAGTATATGAGAAGAAGAGTAAAATTAATGAAAAACAAGGCAACGGATTATGCAGGTAATGCATGTTTTATTTGTGGATATTCTAAATGTAAAGATGCGTTAGAATTTCATCATAGGCGGCCAGATCAAAAAAATTTCGGCATTGGTAATAGATATGCATGTAGTTGGAAAGTTTTAAAATGTGAAATTGATAAATGTGTACTTTTATGTGCGAATTGTCATAGAGAAGTAGAAGCTGGTATAACAAAACTTATATCTGCGGTAGAGGTCGAAGGTTCAATTCCTTCCAGAGGTACCATAAATTAGATAATGGGGGTGTCGCCAAATTGGATAAGGCCTTTCGGTTCTAACGAAAAGATTGAGGGTTCGAGTCCTTCCACCCCTATAAATATTTATAGAAAAATTTTGGCCACTAACTCAATGGTAGAGTGCCGTCCCGTTAAGTCGGAAGTTCAGGGTTCAAATCCCTGGTGGCCAGCCAAATTACGGGGTGTGGCGCAGCCTGGTAGCGCACTTGTTTTGGGAACAAGTAGTCGAAGGTTCAAATCCTTTCATCCCGACCAAATTAATGTGTTGGTGGCAGAGTGGTCGATTGCACCTGACTGTAGATCAGGACTTTAGGGCGCGGTGGTTCGAATCCATCCCAACACACCAAATTTTTTATAAAGAGGTATAAATAATGCGTTCTTGTGATATGATGGTTGATTTAGAAACATTGGGCATGCCTCCTGATGGTATTATTGTTTCAATTGCGTGCGTTCCATTTGATCCGGAAGATGGAATTATTGATGAAGGTAAACGATGGAATATAACAATTGATTCTAATATTGCAGAAGGAAGAAAATTTACTCCTCAAACAGTTGAATGGTGGTTAAAGCAATCTAAAGAGGCACAAGAATCTCTTTTTGATATTGAACCACAACCTCTTGTAAATGTATTACAAGAATTTTGTGAATATGTACAAAAACATCTAGGAAAGAAAAGAAGTGTTTGGGTAAATGGTGCATCTTTTGATTTTATACTTTTAAAAGATGCTTTGATTAAAGCAAATATAAAAATTCCTTGGCATTTTAGACAAGAAAGTTGCATGAGGGCACTTTTACGTATTGGTAGATCTTTTGAGATAGAATACAAAAAGTATTCAGATGAAAATAAAGGAATCGCCCATAATGCATTGGATGATTGTATAATACAGGCAAGATATATTATAGATTTTATAAAAATTATGAGGAAGGTTGACTGATCGGTAAAGTACCCGGTTGCTACCCGGAGGTCGGCCCGCAAGGGCTGAGAGGGTTCAATTCCTTCACCTTCCGCTTAAAATTATGACTAAAAAAGAATTTAACATTCAAAAATCTTTAGGATTAATTAAATGTTGTATTTGTAAAACAAGTGAAATTGAATATAAGGAATTAGTAGTATTGGAAGCATTTGGTACGCCGCATACTGAGATAGTATGCGGGAAATGCCGTAACGATATTTTATTAAAGGCAAAATAAACGGCGCTATCGTCTAATGGTTAGGACATGAGACCTTCAATCTTAAAATTCGGGTTCGATTCCCGGTAGCGCCACCAAATATGCCGCTTTAGCTTAACGGTAAAGCCACCGCCCTGTAAGCGGTAAGATCCCAGTTCAAATCTGAGAGGCGGCTTTAAATAAACGGGGTACAACGGACGAGGCTTAGGCGGGTAATCAATCCTGGTGGGAAGCGTGCGGTTGACCAACCCCAAAAATTTTGCGGGTAAAGTGTTGATGGGTGCACATCAGCCTTCCAAGCTGAGAGAAAGGGTTCAAATCCCTTTACCCGCTCCAAAACATGGTGAACTATGGAAAATGAAAAGAAGAAACAACGAGAACTTTTATTTAGTATTTCAAAAAAAGATTTTGAAATACAAACATTCCGCGCAGGTGGAAAAGGTGGGCAACATCAAAATAAAACAGAGACGGGTGTTAGAATAATTCATAAAGCTTCTGGTGCAAGAGGCGAAGCACGGGATTCTCGTAGTCAGCATATAAATCGTAAAAATGCTTTTAATCGTCTTGTTGAATCTTCTAAATTTCAAGCATGGTTTAAAATTGAAGTTGCCCGTAGATTAGGTACATTGAAACAATTAGAACAGGATGCGGAACGATGGGTTGATGCCCAAATGAAAAGTGAAAATTTAAAAATTGAAAATATTTAATGTATGACGAATAAAGAAAGACAAGTCCAGAAAGCGTTGGGCACCCTTTCAATTAAAGGGTGGTTACAAGAAAAAGGAATTGTTTTACGTGAAAAATGGTGGTATTTCCCTTTAAAAAAATCTACACCGGCAGACAATAAAAATGTTGTAATCATAAATAATCAAAAGTATTATAAAGTTGCAGATGAATACATTGATCAATTTGTTTTTCCTATTTCAAGTGTAAATGAAGTAATCGCAGAACAAGTAATTGAATCTGTATATTGGAGTATAAGTATTGAAAATGGTTCAAATATTTGTTAAAATTCGCGCCAAATATTTTTAAAAATTTGTATAAATAATAAAGAGCGTGTTTTAAAATGATGGGGTGTGGTGAAATGGTATCACATATGACTTTGGATCATAATTCGGAGGTTCGACTCCTCCCACCCCAGCTTAATGTGGAAGGAGATTTAAGTGAAAACGAAGTTTAGTCATCTACGTATGAAGGGACAATTAGTTGCTACAATCGCTTTCAAAGAAGTGGGCGAGCATGCTGTGTATTATGGAATTGCAGTTGTATCAAAAAATGAATCTCAGGTTTCATATAAAAAAGGTCGTAGGATTGCAGAGGGGCGTTGCAATAAAGCATTTGAACTTGAAGATTACCCGATTGAATGGCAAGAGTACGAAGGCGTCATCCCGGCTTCAAATGATATTATAGAAATTTTGAAAGCGCGGGGATTAGTTAAGTTTGGAGAGTGTTCTTCACAAGCTTTTAAAGACTGTATTCAAGAACTTCGAAATTTAGGGTTTTAATTTAAAGGCGGGAGCAGCTTGTTTGGATCGAGCAATCGCCCTACGCGCGAAAGGTAGTAGGTTCGACTCCTACCTCCCGCATTTTATATGACTGAAGAAGAAGAAAAAATACAAGCGGCATTAGGTACTGTATTTACATGCTGCTTTTGTGAAAAAATTAAACCCACTTCTGAACAGTATCAATTTGATTACGGTGATACTGCTGTGACGTGTTGTAAAGATTGTTTTACATCTACAGCGGAGGCATTATTTCCGGATAGTCGTTCTTTTAGTTATAGTACGAAAAAACTCCAAAATAATGGGGGTGTAGTTCAGTTGATATGGGGCGCGAACAAGGGTTCAGGACATCCTTGCACGGTGACCTCGCCGGGGGCGGTACCCGGGCGCTCCACCAATTTTAGATTATGGAGGATTTGCAATTTATTTGAACTATATTAAGTTATTGAATTTAATATAGATTTGAAAGGGATTGCAAATGATTGAAGTTGTAGAAAAATATGGGCGTAAGCGAAAGTGTAAGAAATTAGTTTGTGAACAGTGTAATGAAGAATTTTGGAAACCTGTTCCGTTAATTCGGGATCAAAAACATCATTTTTGTTCAAAACAGTGCGCAGATACATTCAAAAAAAGTTTTAGAACAATACATATATGTGCGAATTGTGGTAAAGAATTTTTACTCAATGCGCATCGAACAAATAAAAAGAATGCGACCGTGTATAGATTTTGTAGTAGGGGCTGTAAGGATAATGCGCAGCGACTTGATGGTTCTTGTCCTGAAATAAGACCATCACATTATAAAAGTGGTGAATGTGTTTATCGAAAAAGAGCTTTTGAATATTATTTACATAAATGTGCATATTGTGGATATAATGAAATTGTAGATATATTACAAGTTCATCATTTAGATAGAAATCGTTTAAATGGGTGTATAACAAATTTGATGATCCTTTGTCCTACATGTCATGCAATTCCTACAAAAGGTCTTGGAGAGTTTAAGTGGGAAGGTAAAAAGTGTGTTTTAGTTATGAAAGAAAAAGAAAAATGAAAATTGCTCCATCTATATACACTGATTGGATAAATATTCATCCAAAATTAAATTTTGCATCATTCTTAATTGAATTTAGATCAACTATTAATGGAAGATATTTATATTGTCCTAATAATCATTATATTATTCAAGCTACTAACAATATATTACCTCCTTTAGCATTACGATTTTTGGTGAAAGATTCTATATATCAATCTAGACCTACTACTGCAGAAGTAGTTTTTGTAAATAGTCTTTTTTGGTGGCGAAATGGTACTATTTATAAACAATTTCGATTTAGTGATATTATACGACAATATGATAAAATAATTATTTGGAGTTTTAATATTCCTAAAATTGATATTAATTTTATTAAAAATAATTGTTTACAGTTATTTTCTGGTAGTATATCTAATATACGTTATAATCGGCTGCAATTAACTATTGAGGCGTAATAATGAATATTTGGACAATTGCCGGAATTATTGGACTTGGAATTCCTATTGTTTATGAAAAAGCACGTAGATTGTTATATTATTGTATTCCAGATTGGTGTCTTTATTCAATTCAATGTAAATGGTATGCTTTTCGAATATGGAATATAGATAAAGGGGGCGCACAAATCCCTTCTCCTGGCGGCCATCAATTTTATCAAATTATAACTTTTCATAAGGGGAGTTATTGTGCAAATTGGTTGTGTTTAAAATTTCAAATTTTTATATTATGGACATATTCGTATAAAATTTTGCGGTGGATTCGTATTAAAGATTTATTACCGCAAGTAATATTTAAATGGAAAAAATGTCTTGAGAAAAAATGGAGAAATTAGGGTTTGAGCCCCTCCACCTCCACCAAATTTAATTAAAAGCCCCGTTCGCGGGGCTTTTTATGCATTTATTTTGAGGTATTTGGGTAAAATATATTAAGATGGTGCAGTTTCATTTAAATGATTGTCATGAACGTGTTTTATGGAAGTTGTTAACATTTGAAGGCAGTTTTCTTGTGTATTATCCTTCTGCAAAACGAGCCACCACGGTGGGTACTCATTGGTGTTTTGTTATGGAGAATAATTCAGAATTGGGTGAAATTATACAAGATAATGTTTGTGATGAATTAATAAAACATGGGTTTTTAGAAGCAGATTTGGATGAAAAAGAACATGAAGTGCAAACTGCATTAGGCACCCAAATAGGTCGAGTATTTAAATTATCTAATTCATTGAAAAATATTTTAAAAAGGTGAGTATAATATTAAGATGGATGCAAAAGAAAGAAAAACGTTTATTGCGCGGTTGGAAGAATTTTGTAAACAAAAACAACTTGTAGAAATAATTACACCTAGTCGCGAAGCTACTGGATACATTACTGAAGTCGGCGAAGATTTTCTGGGGGTTACTTTTTCAATCACTAAAGAAATTACAAAACAGGTTCCAAAAGAGGGGGGCGGAACAGATACTGAGAAACATATTATTGTAACGGAGCTTGAAGTTTTAATTAGATATAAAAATATTGATTCAGTTTCTCGAATTAAAAAGCAAGTTACTAAATAGGAGTTTCATAATGGCCAATTTGCTTAAAATCTCTGATACACATTTAAAACTTGCTAAATTTGCAAATGGTGAACCTGAAATTTTTGCAACTGTTCAGGGAGAAGGAATAAATACAGGTATCCCAACAGTTTTTATCCGTTTATCTTTATGCAATTTAAGGTGTCGGTGGTGCGACACCAGTTATACATGGAATTGGGAAGGTACAACGTTTAAGCATAAAGATATGAAAACTGGGAAAAATGTTAAATATTGTCCAAAAAAAGAAATTATTGAATTAACCTCAATTGAAGTTATGGAATATATTTCTAAAGTAAGTGGCCCGAATATCCATCACGTGGTTATTACCGGCGGCGAACCTTTAATGCATCGTTCAAGTGAGGCATTTAAACATTTATTGATGTTACTTAAAAGTGCTGGGTATCATATAGAAATTGAAACAAACGGAACGTTAATTCCAGACGCATACGTCGCGTCTTTAATTGATCAATTTAATGTATCTCCCAAACTTGAAAATTCCGGAAATTCTGTGCACGCGCGCCAAAAAGATAAAGTATACAAATTTTTTGCTCAATGCCCGAATACATATTTTAAATTTGTTGTTACGGGTAAAGCAGATTTAGATGAAATTTTTAAGTTGCAAGCGTTGTATAATATTACAGCCGCAAAAATTTTACTTATGCCGGAAGGACGGACGGATAAAGAAACTCAGGCGAGAGCACAAGAAATTGTAGAGCTTTGTAAACAAAATGGCTATAGATTTTGTAATCGTTTACATGTGTGGATTTGGGATGGTGCACTTAGAGGAGTTTAAATGAGTAAAAATGATGTACCCTGGGATGGTTCTGTTCCAACATCATCGAGCAGTGATCCCAATGATGTTAAAAAAGGGATAGAATACAAAGATGTTGTACAACATCCGCGTGCAAAAGAAATTCGGGATAAATACGATACAAAACATATTTATAGTGAATTATCTGTTGAAGAGAAAATATTCTTTGATGGAAATTATGAAAATCAGGCATTTGCGGCGTTTTTTGGGGACAATCCAGTTAAAAATTGTTGCTATTATAATTATTTGCAAAATAATATACATGCATACACAATTTATAATTTAATGCAAAAAAGAGAAATTAAATTATTTAGTTTTGATTCTTCTGCTGCGTTATCCGCACTTAAAGTTTCTCCTAAAAATGAAGTATTTGTGCCTATGATGGGCGCATTTGTAATTGAATACAAAAATATTACATTGATATTAGAAATTGCTCATTTGTCGTATACGGTTGAATGGAATTGGTATGCAAAGTCGGCAAAAGAATTTTCGGTTTTTGATAAATTTTTTACAAAGTCGGTGAAGAGATACAACCAGTATAAGGATCAAGTTTTTGATAATGATGGAAATTTTATATCACTTCCTAATGTTTCATTTAAAGATATTGTTCTTCCGGAGGGGATAAAAAAAGAAGTTAAACAAAATATTATTGATTATATTGATCCCGTGAAATTAGAAATTAAACGGAAGAATGGTCTTCCTACAAAACGTGGTATTATTATGGTAGGAGAACCCGGAACGGGAAAGACATTTTTATCTCGTGTACTTGCAAAAACTCTTAAAACTACTTTTATGGTGGTTACGATGGTACGGGGTGAAAATGATTTACAAGATATTTTTGAGTTCGCAGAACTTTTTGATAGAATAATTATACTATTTGAAGATATTGATATTTATAGTGGTGATAGACACCAAGGTGATATCGTTTCGTGTTTGTTGAATAAATTAGATGGTTTAGAAGTTAATAATCATTTAGTGGTGTTGTGTACTACAAATAATTTAGATGCGCTCGATGATGCGCTTAAAGATCGCCCGGGTCGCTTTGATCGTACTCTTCATTTCGATCCTCCGAATAAAGAGTTAAAAATCGAAATGCTTAAAGGATATTTGGTTGATAAAAATTTTGAGAATGTTGATTTTGAAAAAGTTGTAAAAGATATCCCCGCAGAATATACTGGGGCACATTTAAAAGAATTATATATTACTGCTGCTACTGAAGCAATTGAAAGTGGTAGCGTTGATTCAAAGAAAATTGCAGTATTTACTACTGAAATTTTTCTGGATGCATTGAAAAAGTTACGTGGTTCACGAAAGGAAAAGACACGAATTGGATTCGATAAAGAAGATAGCTAAAAAAATTTCTCTTATTGAATTAAAAACTCAATTGGGGTTAGGAACAATTGCAGATAATAAGTTAGCAACTGTTATTAAATATACACAAGATTCATTTATTTTGGAGTGGGCGGTAAAACATCGATCTGCTAAAATTCGTGCAGCTGCTACTGAAAATCTTTATTTACCTATCAATCTTTATGCGTTCAGGGGATTATTTTTAACTACTTCTACTGAACGTATTGCGTATGAAAAAGTTTTGCACGTACGACGCAAACAATTAGAACAATTATTCGCGACGGTAATTGCATCTTATCCACAATTAAATTTTATATTTTCAGAAAATGATATCAATACCTAATACAAATAAGATTCTCTCAGGCGTACATAAGTGTGATGTGTGCCAAGAAAAGGATGCCGAGTATTATAATTCTACTTGGTATATTCATATTTGTTCAAAAGAATGTTTTGATATTTTTATTGAAGAATATAATAAAGAAATAGATGATTTTACAATAATAAAATTAGATCCGGACCCAGATTCAAAGGATGATTTAGATGTTGTGTAGCGTTGAACTTCCAATCAAATATTTAAATTATTTACAATATGTAGATTTTGATTATATTATTGCAAGTACGTGTTTTGAATATCCTAAATATTTAGAGTATTTTGTAAATAGAAAAATTCCCCGTTTTACAATTTTAGATAACGGGGCATTTGAAACGGGTGAAGCTGTACCGGATGTACAATATCTTCAGCTTGCGCGTATAATTAAACCAAATGTTTTAGTTATCCCAGATGTTTTAAAAGATGCACAGGCAACTTTAGGGCGTTTTAATGAATTTATGCAATTAAATCCACTTAAAGGATTATCGAGAACAAAACTTATGGGGGTTGTTCAGGCCGAAGGTAGTACTGTAAATGCTGAAATTTTAGGTAGTACTTATAGTTGTAAAGGTGTTCAATGGATTGGGATACCGTACGTGGCAGAATTGGATAGATATCGACTTATTAAAAAACATCCCG
>Ga0172380_10008090_pt1 | contig 11650 bp, 12 predicted proteins | sample Leawe162metaG_FD_119747 | JGI IMG/M metagenome (GOLD analysis project Ga0172380, IMG submission 119747) | Leachate microbial communities from a municipal landfill in Southern Ontario, Canada - Leachate well 162 metaG | ecosystem: Engineered > Solid waste > Landfill > Unclassified | place... | reverse complement strand
TAGTCCTTTAGAAAAAATCTCCGTCTCGAGTAGGCGGAGATTTTTATATACCAGAGTATCTAACTGCGACTAATCTCAACGATGGTGTTGGCGCTCGGAATAGAAGCAGATGCTTTCACCTTATACTTCGCCGTTTGCTCCACTTCGCTGTTAAATTCCTTCTTGAAGGCATCGAGACTCTCCTGAGGCTCCGCATAGGTAATCGCCGAATCGGCATAATGGACGGGAATAATTACCTTCGCCTCGATAGTACGAGCAAGGTTTGCCGCCTGCAGTGCGCTCAGTGTTCCCCCGCCACCAACTGGCATAATCGCCATATCAATCACGCCGAGCGCTTCCTGTTGAGTCTCACTCAGCTCTGGCGCTATGTTCCCGAGCACAGCAATTCGCACATCTCCGATTTCAATACGGTACATCGTCAACTCTTTTGAGCCATTCGCTGAACCGTGCCGATCAACTGCAATAGCCTTTACTGAGACATCCGACACTTCATACTCACCGGGGCCATCAATTGTCAGTAGCAAATCATCGGCATAAAGAGCAAATTCTCGATCGGTCGCGATTACGACGTTATCTTTCGTTGCTAGATCCTTCAGTCCTACCACCGAAAGCTTAGGATCAACGAGAAGCTTTATTTTCTTCGTGGTGATAACAACTGCATTTGCACCCTTATACTCAATATCAAACATTTCTTTCTCCTTCTGCTACTTCTGTAATATGTGGTGTTCGTCACGCAAAATCACGTGCTTGCTCGATAAAATCTCCATAATGAAGCGATCGCGAATGCTCAACCGATAATAGAACTCGTCATACGGTAGTATCGTGTAGTTCAGCTCGCGTCCTTCCTTCTTTTCAAGCGTTTTGACGAAGGCCTTCAGCTTGCCCTGTGTCGTCTTTCCAATAAGTAGCAAGTCGACGTCGCTTACTGAATCCGGTACGAATATGCCTGATATGATGGCGACCTTGATGCCGCCGAGCTCATCAAGCTTACCCTGCCAGTCAAGCGTCGAGGGTGTTGCTTTTGTCATGCTTACATCATCATCCTGACCGTCGGCAAAAATCGCTCGTAGAGGCACGTAGTATTCGTAACGCTGATCAACTTCGTAATACAACTTGTTATCCGAGTCTTCGCTCTTGATAATACCGACATTCAGCATGTTCGAGAGTTCTCGACGAACTGAGTTAATCTGCTCTTCAATCAAACGAGTGATTTCGCGTACATAAAACGACTTACCTGGATTGTTGAGAAACAGGTGGAGTAATTTTACCCGCGTTTTCGAACCAAATAATGCGTCAATCATTCCCTCTCCGAGTACTATTTGTACGTATCATATCACAAATTGTACTCAGTAGCGAGCCTACGACCCACATAGTCATTGGCCTCGGTTACTTGGCACCATTCTATGTAGGGATTACGGCGAAACCAAGTCATCTGACGTTTCGCTAACTGTATATCACGTGTTGTAAATTTATCCATAGCATCCTGCAGACTTAGCTCTCCGTCAAGGTGTTGCTTGACTGCCCGATAGACATTGCTCGTCATTGCTTCAGCATTCCAGCCGTATTTTTTGCCCAATAAAGTAGCCTCTTCTACAACACCATTATCAAACATGTGTTCGGTGCGAACAGCGATTCTAGACTCTAGTTTTTGCCTACTTGTAGCAATTCCGACAATGATCGTATCGTCATTTGGCCTGCTCTTCCTTTGGTCGGTCGCACCCGAAGCGCTAATCGATCGGAGCAGGCGACGCTTATTCTTATCGTCCTCCGGAAGGTTTATGTTGTTTTCTACGCAATACTTTATTAAGTCCTCGCGTGTCATGTTCTCAAACCTTTCGCGTTCCATCGCAGTCATGGGACGCGGGAACTGATAGTCGAAGATAAGCGAATCCACGTACAGCCCCGTCCCTCCGACGATAATTGGCTGTTTGCTCTTCGCGCGAATTTCTTCAATCTTCCTCTCGGCATACTGCTTGAAATCTGCCGCGGTGTAGCGTTCCGATGGCAAAGCAAGATCAAGTCCATAATGCGGGATTCCTTCCCGTTCTTCCATACTTGGTTTCGCCGTCCCAATATCCATGCCTGTGTATAGCGTCCGTGAATCGGCACAAACAATCTCTCCGTCGTATTTCCGTGCCAGTTCGATAGCGAGAGCAGTCTTGCCGCTCGCCGTTGGCCCAATGATGACGATTATCGGGAAGTGGGTTGCCATCTACACTCCTCGAAATCAACAATTCGATAGTTCTCTATCGTAAACCCTTCGGCCTTCAGTGCTAGCCGGTGACCCTCCTTGCCTCCATAGTATCCAGTCGCGCATTCACCGAGGCGATTAACGACCCGATGCCACGGCAGTTCAGTCGGTCCAAAATGGGCTAGTCCTCCGACTTGACGCGCGGCATACGGATGACCCGCAGAGGCTGCGACGTCACCATAGGTCATTACTCTTCCTACAGGGATACGAGAAACGATATCATATACTGCCGTACGAAATTCCATAGGATTAGAGACTTTTCAGATACTCGCCGAGGCGATCAAGTGAGAGTTTCTCCTCGCCAGACTGCGTTCGGACACTCACTTCCCTGCTTTCTTTATCTTTCGGACCGACAATCAATTGCACAGGGACTTTCATCGCAGTAGCCTCACGAATCTTCTTGCCGAGGCTCTCGTTTCGATTGTCTGTCGTAAATCGTACTTCATTATATTTTAATGGCTTCATGGTTACTACCTCTGATAATGTTGTTTTAATCTCATCAACGTAATCAGAAACTGTATCATTTATCGTCAGTATACGAACCTGCTCAGGAGCGCACCAGAACGGAAACCAGCCAGCCGTATGCTCGATAAATACCGAGAAGAACCGGTCAAAACTACCCATAATCGCGCAGTGCACCATGATTGGCCGTTGCTTCTCGCCCGCTTCGTCGATATAAGTCAAGTCAAAACGCTCTGGCTGTACGAAGTCAAATTGAATCGTTGCCACCTGCCAGACTCGGCCAATTGCGTCCTTGGCCATAAAGTCCAGCTTCGGACCATAGAATGCCGCCTCCCCTGTTTCGGAGTAGTATTCTATTCCGTTACGCTCAGCGATTTCCGCCAGTTTCTTTTGCCCGAAGTCCCACAAATCCTGTGGGCCAAGATAGGCGTCACTTTCGTCTCGTAGCGACAGCCGTAGAGTTAGCTCCATATCAATTGACTGATAGAAATACTGAACTTTCTCGATCAGCTGGTCGAAGATTTCGTCCACCTGGTCGGGGCGGCAGTAGGTGTGACTATCGTCTTGGCTCAGCGACCGTACCCGACTCAGCCCATGTAGCTCACCGGTCTTTTCGTCGCGGTAGTTAGTGGTTGTCTCCATGTATTTAAGTGGCAAATCCCGGTAGCTTCGCGGATTTGCAGCGTATATCTGAGCGTGGTGAGGGCAGTTCATTGGTTTCATGACCAGCTCATCAGTTGTTTCCTGGCTCTTGACCAGAAACAGTTCATCACCAAACTTCGACCAATGACCAGATGTTTCATAAAGCTCTTTCTTGGTGATGTGCGGTGACCAGACTTTTTGAAATCCGACCTCTTTTCGAACACTTTCGGACAATTCAACCAACTTGTCGCGCACCACCGTACCCTTTGGCGTATAGAGCGGCAGCCCAGAGCCAACCAAATCAGAGAACGTAAACAAATCAAGCTCTTTGCCTAACTTCCGGTGGTCACGCAGCTTTGCTTGCTCAAGGCGTTCGAGGTATTCATCAAGCTCCTCCTGCGTCGCGAATGCCACCCCGTAGAGCCGCTGCATTTGAGCATTCTTGTCATTTCCACGCCAGTAGGCACCAGCAACTCGCATCAGCTTGAACGCGCCGACTTCTTTCGTGCTCTCGACATGAGGCCCCCGGCACAAGTCGACAAAATCACCGTTTTTGTAGAAGCTTACCTCATCAAGCACGCCGTCACCATCGGTGATTGTCCCCATTTCACTGGCGTCGAGATCCTTCGCTACAGTAGTTCCGCTGCGCTTTAGGTCATTTAGCAACTCTTCTTTATACGGCTGCCCGTTCTCCTTCGCCCATTCAATCGCCGCGTCAATCGGCATCGTGAAGTACTCGAATTCCTGGTTCTCCACAATGATTCGGCGCATCGTCTTCTCTATTTTGCCAAAGTTCTGCTCAGAGATTTTCGTTTCACCAAGGTCAATATCGTAATAAAAGCCATTTTCGACCACTGGACCAATCCCAAATTTTGCTTCTGGCCATAATCGTCTCACCGCCGCAGCCGTAATGTGCGCCAAGCTGTGCCGCATTGCATGAAGTTGTTCGTCGCTCATATCTGCTCTCCTATTGTTATTAAAAATAAAAACATGCGATGTTCAGATTCGTCTACAAATCCACAAATCGCATGTCTCGGGTCTCAGGCTACTTTTGCTGGGACGGTTCCACCGGACTTTTACTTATGATGCAGCGTTTTCGCACGCTCCAACGGCCAACGAAGCTCGGCGGGCGGTTACTCCGCGTCATTGCTTGCTTTTATCATATAAAATCTCTCTCTCGATTGCAACGTTCGCCCCTGTTTGCTACAATAACGTAGGTTCACGGGCGATTAGCTCAGCTGGCTAGAGCGCTTCATTGACGTTGAAGAGGTCAGGGGTTCAACTCCCTTATCGCCCACCACGAACAAGACATATAGAAAACGGCTCCTTTACAGGGGTCGTTTTTTGTTTCCCACACCTGCACATGAGTTTTCCACGAGTGGTATTAGCGCAATTTTATACAGAATATTCATATGGTGATATATAAGCCATAACCATGTTCTATTGACAAAATGTATCGCTTATGCTAATATGAAAGTATGGCTACAGACCATAAAACAATCCACCCAGTCCACCACAAGCAGTCAAAGCTTGATCAGTTCAAGCTGGACTTCGAATACAACCGCAGCTTCCGAGAAGAGCGCAAGCTTACTCGTCAGCGTCGCGGCGAGTAGACGACTCCTTCCCTTTGCAATATAAAGAAGCGCCTGAGGCGCCCTATCTCTCTTCGTAGAGGTAGCGGCGGCTTTAGCGCTTCTTTTTTTGTTTGGTCCGGTCGATAGCGATCTTGGTTGCCTTATCGGTGACGTCAAATTTCTCCATGTAGCGTGCAAATAATAGTCGTGTCTGGGAGTAGAAGGCTGATGCGGAACTGTACGTAAGCGCCGTCACGGGCATTAGAATCCACTGGAGGAGCATCCCGAGGGTACGTCGTCGTTTATAACGTGCTGGCCGTGCTGGAAGCATCTTGAAGGCCAAGAAGACGGTGATAATTAGCCCCACCATCGCGATGCGCTGCATGATACCGAGTACCTCGGGTAGCTGGTTCGCTGCCACGCTACGTGCGGCCTCATAATTGAGCAGTTGCGGGATATAGCCACCAAAGGTAATCAAAATAGGAATGCATGCCAAGGTTACATGCCCGTCGAGCAAACGAATGAACCTGAGTAGCCCCGCCCAAAGTGGTACGTTCCGACTACGCGAGAACACCCGAGTACCCACATAAGGAACATCCGAGGCACCATATGCCCATCGGCGAAGCTGGACGAATTGCGCCTTCAAGGTCTTTCCGTACGTATCAGAGAGCACTGCGTCTTGGTAAATCGGTACGAAAATCGGTACCACGTCATAGTTGCCCCCGAAATAGAACCAACTACGCCAATACTGGTGGCCGTCCTCGACGATCGTACGGGTGCTCCAGAAGTCCATCTCGACTAACGCATCCATCGGCTGCGAATGCGAGGCGAAGTTCCTTAGTGTATGGGGTCGCATGGCGCTAATAATATTCCAAAAAGAGTTGCCAGTTGCGATGACACGCATCGGGGCTGGCACATCCCAAATATTGTTGAGAAACAGCGAAACAGGCTGGTACGAGAGGTGCTTACGGTTGTCGTGCACGATGTATTCGTATGTCACATAGTCGAAATAGGTTGCATGCGGACGGTTGTCGCTATCGAGCGTCGTAACAATAACATCCTGGAAGTTAATATCCTTCTTGGCAAGCCATGTTTTGAGAAAACGACCGGCGTGCGTGACGTTACCGCCCTTGCCTACCACTTCACCAGGTAAATCTGCCGGATGTTCGACTGTTTCGAACGCGTAAAATACGTCAGCAAACTTCTTTTTCAGACGCTCGGCAGTATGCTTGGTCTCTTCACCACCTCGAGCCTCGTAGGCTAATACTATGATGAGTTGCTTATTATCGTAGGTGCCCTCTTGAACCGTCTTGATTGTCTCCTCGAGAATCTCGTAGGCTTCGTTGTACGTCGCGATGATGACAGTGTTGTAAATCGTTGATGGAACAGGAAATGGCTCGACAGAAGACGAAACGAGCCGTAGATTCTCACCGTGCCAGGCAATATCTTTCTGAGGGGCGTTCTGCCAGCGCACATAGGCCTCCTCTGGAGACTCTAAGTCTTTCAGCAAGCCATGCCAGTCGAGCTTCTGGGCTGCTTCTACTTTATTGCGACCTTTTATCGTATGGTACGCCACCGCCACGGCTTTAACTAGCACGGTTGTCGCCACCAGTAGCAAATAAATCGCCGCCAGAAGTGGGTTTACTACCGACAGGATAACAAGAAGAATGATTGCACCGTAACTCAGGATGCCCGGCAACATCTCTAGGAAGCGGTATCCAGGGGTACGCTTGCCGAGCGGAATCTCTAGATTAATCATAGGTGCTAGAGACGGTGTCCGATAGTTAACACTGAGTGTGCGATCAAAATAGCGATAACGAGAAGCAGTAGCGTCAGCCAGCCAAGGCTAATCGCCAGGGGGCGCATGTTGCGCTCTTTGAGTTTGGCCATTGCTCCGATATGTCCTACCGTAATCAGTAGCCCCAGTCCTGCAAACGCATAGAGATGATACCAGTTGTCCTTGTAGAACTGCGCTTCGCTGTAGGCGCTGTAGCGCATCCACAGAGTGACGTCCTCTGGTGACACCGAAAGAACCACATACAGGATATAGAAAATTCCCAATAAAGCGACGCCGATCGATAGAAGTAAGAGCGGTCGATCGCTCGTAATAAGTTTTAGATGAGTGAGTGCTCGTAATTTCATAAATATGTATTAATATGGAGCCGTTGACCGGGTTTGAACCGGTGACCTACGCTTTACGAAAGCGTCGCTCTACCAACTGAGCTACAACGGCATCGCTTGCCCCAGGCGATCACCTTAGATCACTAGGTATTATACCAGTTTGATAGCGTGAAATACACCTGGTTGCGTCGGTGGGTGATTTTTGCTATGATACCTGAAGTCAAATAGCATATGCGCTCGTAGTGAAGTTGGCCTATCACGCCTCCCTGTCACGGAGGAGATCGCCGGTTCGAATCCGGTCGGGCGCGCCACGAAAACAGCTCACCATCTGGTGGGCTTTTTTCGTGCCTGCCCTCCACGAACTCAAACCGGCGATGCGACAGCTTTAGCTGGCGCAAATCGTCGGTTCGGTGTAGCAAGTGAAGTAAAAGAAAGCACCGTAGGTACTTTCTTTTACGAGCGAGCGAAAAAGGCTTTAGTCGCTATCTGGTCGATCGATTATCTAAGCCTTCATGCGACTAGCGACAAACTCCCAGTCAACTACATTCCACCACGCGTTCACATAATCATCTCGTTTGTTCTTGTAGTCGAGATAGTAAGCGTGTTCCCAAACATCAAGTCCGAGGAGAGGCGCATCTTTGCCCAGCATAACCGGTGTATCTTGGTTAGGTGTTGTAATAATTTCCATATCAGGCTGAAGCCAGCACCAACCGCTTCCAAACACACCGAGCGACGTTGTAGTAAACTCATCGACAAACGCCTGGAAACTGTTGTACCGTTCGGTGATTTTAGCAGCCAACTCTCCCGTCGGCTCTCCACCGCCGTCCGGGCTCATCCACTGCCAGAAAAGTGAGTGATTGTAATGGCCACCTCCGTGGTTTCGAACCGCCCCTCGCACGTCTTGCGGTAAGCTCTCGAGGTTTTTAAGCATCTCATCAAGCGATGACTGTTGTAATTCTGGCTGACTATCGAGTGCTGCATTTAGCTTATCGACATAGGTTTGGTGGTGTTTCGCATGATGAAGCGTCATGATGTCGGTGCTAATATACGAACCGAGCGCGCCGTAATCATACCCCAAGTCGGGGAGTGTAAATGTTGCCATGGTACTGAACCTCCTTACTTTTCTTTCTGAATATCGATGTATTCAGTAATCTTGCCCTGTTCTTCCAGGGCAGCGAACTGCTTTTCGAACTCAGTCAGGGGAACGTGAATGAATTGGTAGCTCACCTGGCGGTCGTTTGCGCTCAGCCGTTGGACGAAATAGTAGCCGTCGCCCGTCGTAGACTGAACCGCGGGAGAAATCTGGCCATCTTTGAGCGTTAGAGCCGTTGTGCTCAAGCCGCCATCTTGGTTGTTCTTAGGAACAAGCCCAGAAGCTCCGAGATCGACGGTGACTCCTTCTTTTCTGAGCTGGTCGGATACATTTTGGAGTGATGGGTTTCTGGTTTGCTTTAAGAGACTTTCTACCTTGGCCTTGGTGGCCTGGGCCTCTTTGTCGAGCGCGTAAGCGACCTTGTGACGAAGTAGCGACTGTTTCAATATATGACGGTATTCCTCCGGGGAGTAGCCCAGTGTGTCCCTGGTAGACGCATCGTAAACACTCTGTGATATTTCACCGGTAGCTGTCTTGCGCGTCGTATCGATCGCCGCCTGCACTTCTTCATCCGAAACGGATATATTTAGTTCACGAGCTTTCTTCTCGGCGAACACATCGGCCTCTAGCCCGTTAATCACTTGTCGTTTATAGAAGTCGAGCTGCTGCTGCTCGTCGTTGCCGTTGAGCCCAAGTTGCCCTTGGTCACGGAGCCAGAGTTCCTGACTGCGATAGCGCATGAGGTAGTCGCTGTAGCGTACGCGTTCCCCATCAACATTCCCGACCGATACGGGAAGCACTCTTGTCACCCGGTACATAAAATCACTGGTATTCTGAGCCTTGTACAGCTGCCACCATCCGAGGATAAGCGCTACAATCACCACAACTACCGTGATGATAATCGCGTTGATAACCAGCTTGTGCTTCACGTATTGGTGTGGGTATTTGAATTTTCGGCCACCAGCCAAGATTCGCTCACGGTGCTCCGCTACCGTTTCGTTAGTAATGCGCGTATCGTTTGGTTGCTCCGTCTTGGCACTACGCCGCTTGACTAATTTTTTCAATTTCTTCTTCATGGTTTCCTTGCTTTTCAAGTGCCCTCATTACTGCGTCCTGTAGCTTGTTGTATGTCTTATCAGGGTGTTCGACCATATGAATCACAAGGTCACCCACAAATGTCTGTATCACTAGTGTTCCATAGCCGAACACTTCGCCACTGAATCCAGGTATATTATAGCTTATGTTTTGGATCTTTGACAGCTGGAGCTCGACGACATCTGTCCCGAAGAAGCCCTTTTGAGTCACCTGGCGTAATCGCTGATCAGTAACGATATAGATTGTGTAATACCACAGCATGAAGTGATAGCTAAAGATGACCAAGCCAATCACGAGCCCCCCGAGTGGGAGAAGAAATAACTCTAATTTATCTTGCCAGATGAGTGGCGGGATTGCAGTGATAGCAAACGGAATGAGGAGACCATAAAAGCCTTTTCGCATCGCGATGATGTGACGACGGAATACCACAAGAAGCTCCTCACCCTCGCGCTGGCCCTCAAAGTCTTTTGCCTCTTCGTCTACCCTTTTTCGCATTATGCTTCTTAGTATACAATAAAGGAGCAGCGCCCTCCTATCTTGCGTATGGCACAAGGCAGTAGCCGAATCTCAGGGGGAGGAGCAAGTTTTCGAATTTATTTCGAAAACGTAGCGGAGGGATATGCCCCTCCTAACGGTGCGCGCCTCGGTAGCTCAATTGGATAGAGCTGTTCCGTCCTAAGGAAAGGGTTGCAGGTTCGACTCCTGCCCGGGGTACCAAATAAAAAATCCGGCCGTGTCGGCCGGATTTTTTATTTGGCAAGCTATGCCCCTACCTTGTGAACTTCTCGTTGACTACTTCATAGTCATAGAGCTCACTGTCAGAGAACCAGTGATCAATTTCTTTTATAGCTTCGTCTGAATCACCAGATGCATGGATAAGGTTCGGGATACCCTTTGCGACACCATCTGCGTACTCAAAACTCATGTGGGAAAAGTCACCACGAATCGTACCCGGAAGGGCTGACTTCGGTTCGGTGCCACCAACGAGCTTACGGACTAACGCTACTGCCTCAACGCCCTCAAATACCATAGCGATGACTGGGCCAGTTCCCATCATCTGTAGCGTTACGTCGAAGGCCTTCTCCCCACGACGTGTTACCATCTGGCCAATACCTTCGTAGTGCTTGTAGTAGTGGTCTTTGTCTGGAAAAATCATTTTCGTACCGACAATCTTCAACCCTACCCGTTCAAATCGAGTTAGAACTTCTCCGACGAGTCCACGCTGGACCGTATCCGGCTTAAATAATACTAACGTCTGTTCAATGGCGTTTTTGCTCACAAGTTCTCCTTCGAGATTGTTATTAGGATTGTTTCTTCCTACAATTGTACCAAAAGCCAGACACCGATGACAGCTGCTAAGGCTAGTCGGTACCAGCCAAACAACGCCAAGCCGTGCTTGGCGAGATATCCTAACAAGAAGTGCACCGCGGCAATCCCAGAGATAAAGGCGACTATATTGCCGATTAGCAAATTCGCGGCGTTCATCATCAGGAAATCACCATTTTCAAGCAATACCTTCAGTGTCACGCCAGCCATAATCGGCAAACTTGCCAGGAAGCTGTACTCCGCCGCGTTGCGCGCGCTTAGTCCCATGAATCGCCCGGCGATAATCGTACTTCCAGACCTCGAAACCCCAGGAATCAATGCCACCATCTGGGCGACACCGATGGTTAACGCACGTGGTGCCGTCAGCGCACTACCCGAATCGGCCTTTGATAGTTTCGGTAGTTTCTCAAGAACTACCATAACGACACCAATAATAGCGAGTGTCAGCATCACGACCACAGTGCTGCCAAAAAATGCCGATTCAGCAATAAAATCTGCTGACACGTACCCAACTATCCCGGCAGGGATTGAGGTTAGCAAGATATTACGAGCTAATCGATAATTTTTACGAAACAGCACGTCACCAATAATCGACATGATGCGAGGCCAAAAATACACGATAAGTGCGATAAATGTACCAATATTAATCGCTTCGAGGAATAAATGGTTCGACTCATGCCCAAGCAACTGCTGAACGATAACAAGATGCCCTGAGCTACTGATCGGAATAAACTCCGTCAATCCCTGCACTAGCCCGAGAAAGATTACCTCAAATAAATTCATACCTCCATTGTAGCACTAGCGTATACCTGTTTTATCAAACTCACGCCGCTCGAAAAATGTCGGCAAGCCTCTCTTGCCGCGTATGCTTACGGTATACTAAAAGCATGTACACATCAGAGCTTATCCTTGACTATATTGAATCGCTCGAGGTCGAAGGCGGCCGCTCAGCTCGAACCGCCGAGAACTATCGCCTCTACCTGGAGCGTTTCGTCGAGTTTAGTGATGATATAAAAGTTGAGAATATAACAACGGAAGTCATTCGTCGCTATAGGCTCTGGTTGAATCGTCACAAGAATGACAACG
>Ga0172380_10008089_pt1 | contig 11651 bp, 11 predicted proteins | sample Leawe162metaG_FD_119747 | JGI IMG/M metagenome (GOLD analysis project Ga0172380, IMG submission 119747) | Leachate microbial communities from a municipal landfill in Southern Ontario, Canada - Leachate well 162 metaG | ecosystem: Engineered > Solid waste > Landfill > Unclassified | place... | reverse complement strand
GTACCCGGAAGACCTCTACGACGCCATCCTGGACCTGCGCGAGCAGATCGCCCGGCAGACTGACCGTGACCCCTTCCGGGTGTTCGAGAACCGGACGGCCCGTGAGGTGGCGACGCATCGCCCTCAGAGCATGGAGGCGCTGCCCGCGATCTGGGGGATCGGCGAGAAGCGGGCCACCTGGTTTGGACGCGCTCTCATCGACCTCGTAGCCGAGTGGGAGCGCGAGCATCCGGAGGCAGCGCCACCGCCGGCGCTGGTCGCGCAGCCACGCCTGGAGCGCAGGCGGACCGCGGCGGTTGACGAGGGGCCGGACGTGCGGCCGGACGATCCGCTGTTCCAGGCGCTTCGCGCCTGGCGATCGGCGCGGGCCCGAGAGGAGGGGCTCCCCGCCTACACCGTGTTCTCAGACCGGACGTTGAGAGAGCTGGTCACCGTGCGCCCTCGCAACGTGCATGCCCTGCTGCGCGTGTGGGGGCTGGGCGAGTCGCGCGTGGAGCGCTTCGGCCCGGAATTGGTGCAGGTCATCCGCGACTTCGAGGGGTAACGCGGGCTGGTGTCCGCGACGCTAGCGCTTGGCGTTGTCCCAGGACGCGATCTTCTGCGGCGTCACGACGGCGAAACTGCGCCCAGGACGAGCTTCGGTAGGCAGCTCGGCATCCGGGACACCACGGGCCCGTGCTCCTGCCCGGGTGAGCTCAAGGCAGCCCTCCGGGTCTTCCACCAGCCGGGCGTTACCTCGGATGACCACGCCCTTGAGGTCGCTCAACTGCGTGCCGGCATCCCATGAGAGGCAGACCCGAGGATCACGACGGACGTCCGCTTCGCGCTGCCCGCGCATGTTCAGCACGACTTCGGCGGCCAGCATGAAGTAGCCGAGCGGCACCACGTGCGGATACCCGTCGTGCCCGTTGGTGGCGAGGTTCACATAGCCTGCGTCGGACCGCAGCCACTCGAACACTTCGTCGCGCGTCATCTCGGCCATGTGTAGCTCCTCTGTCTCGTGCGCAGGGTAGCGCGTGGGCTAGAGTGCGGGCCGCCGAGGAGCAGTACGTGATCGACAAGACCGTTGCGACCTTCGACGAAGCAGTCGCGGACATACCGCACGGCGGGACGGTCCTCTGCGGCGGCTTCGCGTCGCCGTTCAACATGCCCTCCTACCTCATCGCAGCCCTTGCCCGACAGGGCGCGGGTGATCTGACGATCGCCAGCACATCCGCGGGCACCGGGGCGGACAACGCACGGGTCATCGCATCGACGCTCGCGGAGATCGTGACGTGGCCGGTCGACTACTGGGATCCGGGCCTTCTCGCGGAGCTGGGACGGATCAAGAAGCTCATCACCTCCTTTCCGGTGGGTACGGGCCGCGTCGTGTGGCCCTTCGAACGGCTGCTCATGGAAGGCAAGGCGGAGGTCGAGGGCACCGGGCAGGGATCGCTGGCGGAGCGGATCCGCGCGGCGCGCGCCGGGATCGCGGCGTTCTACACGCCGGTGGGGCCAGGCACCGTGGTTGCGGAGGGCAAGGAGGTCCGCGACTTCGACGGCGTCCCCCACATCCTCGAGCGGGCGCTCCATGCCGACTTCGGCATCATCCGCGCCTGGAAGGCCGACCGATACGGGAACCTGATCTTCCGGGGGCCACGGACGTTCAACCAGACCATGGCCGGCGCGGCCCGCGTCACCATCGCCGAGGTCGACGAGGTCGTGCCACTGGGGGAACTCGCGCCGGAGCAGGTCCACACCCCGGGCGTATACGTGCAACGCGTCGTCGTCCGGCCGAGCACGCCAGCGACCTCATGGCAGGCACCCTGCTGATGGCGGAACGGCTCGACCCGACGGTGATGGCAATGGTGGTGACGCGTGAGTTCTTCGACGGCGCCGTCGTGAACCTCGGCATCGGCCTGCCCATGCACTGCGCGGACGCGATCCCGCCGGGCATGGAGGTGCTGTTGCACGCCGAGCACGGGCTGCTCGGCTTCGGCGAGCTGCTGCAGCCAGGCGAGCCCGTCGATCCGTACGTGTTCCTCGTAGGAAACCGCCCCGTCCGTGGGAAGCCCGGAATGGTCTTCCTGAGCCACGACGAGTCGTTCTCGATCATCCGAGGAGGGCACATCGACATCACGGTGATGGGTGGGCTGCAGGTGGACGCGGTGGGGAACCTGGCCAACGCGCACACTCCGGGGAAGCCCGCAGCGAACTTCGGTGGCGCCCCCGACCTGGCGACGGGGGCGAAGCGACGGATCATCATGATGACCCACACCGCACCGGACGGCGGGCCGAAAGTCGTCGAGCGCTGTGACCTACCGCTGACGGCCCCGCGCTGCGTCCACCGCATCGTGACCGACATCGCCGTGATGGACATCGAGGAACGCGGCGTGGTGCTGAGGGAGCACGCTCCGGGCTGGAGCGTGGAGGCGATCCAGGCGCTGACCGGCGCGCGGCTGCTCGTAGCCAATGACTTCCGCGAGATTTCGCTCGCGTAGCAAGCGGCTCGCTACCCCGCGGTACGACCCGGCGACGCAGGGGTTGCGGGGGGAGGCCCCAAGGGGGCATGATGGGGCGCAGTAGATTCTCCACCATCATCACGAGGAGGCATTCGTGAACCTCACTGTCACCGACCTGGCGCAGGAGCGGCTTTCGAGCCTCCTTGGCGAGCGTCTGAACGAGGCCGACCAGGCCATCCGCGTCTTCATCGCGCAGGGTGGCTGCGGCTGCTCCGGCCCCCGCTTCGGGATGGGCCTGGACGCTCCTTCCGAGGAAGATTCGGTCATGACCGTCGGCGCCCTCCGCTTCGTCGTCGACCCGGCATCGGCCCCGGTCCTCGAGGACGCGTCCATCGACTACATCGAGGACGTCATGCAGCAGGGCTTCCAGATCACCGCCCCGAACGCCGGTGGTGGCGGATCCTGCGGCTGCGGCGGCGGCGCCCACTAGGCGCAGCTCGCTCGACGCGCAAGCGTGCACAGACAACAACGCCGGCCGCTGGGCCGGCGTTGTTGCGTATCTGTGCCTACCTCTAACTTCGCGCGGGCGCGAAGTTACCCCTTCGACGCAGCGGAAGCGGCAGCAGCGTCGGAGACCGTGATCTCCTCGATCGAGCCGGGGCATGTCGCGCCCGCTGGGAGGTCTTCCGTGGCGGGGGCGCGGTTGCCGCCGGGCGGAGTGAACACCCGCCCGTCTGTCCGCTCCACGACGACGATGGGCGCGTCACCTTCGACCTCAGCACCAGCCGTCACCAGCACCTCGATCACAATCACGTCGACGGGCGCGCGAAGCACCGTGCGGCCAACGTCCGCCAGCGCGGTACGACAGGCGAGCTGCGCTTCGGCGATGACCGCCTGCTGCTCCAGCAGGCTGAGCTCATACTCCGTCTGCTCCTGTGCGGAGGCGGCCGCGAGCGCCGCGACGACTTCCGCGTTGATCTCGTCCTCCGTGGGTTCCGGTGCACCTTCCGGCGCAGGCTCCGGGGGGCCACCCGCAGCGGTCAGCACCATCTCCGTCTGCTCCGCAAGGCGCTGGACGGACTGGAGCGTGGCGGCCGCGGAGCGGTAGTTCGCGTTCGCGTCCACCACAGCAACCGCGAGGGGATTCGTGGCTTCCGTCGTCAGGAGCGTGATGAACTCCGCCGGCAGTGGCACCGGCTGACTGGCGCATTCCGGCGGAGGCGACGCGGTGCCCTCGCAGTAGCGCCCAAGTGAATCGCTGAGCCCGGTGAGCGCCGTGGACGACACGGCTCGCGCGCTCTCGACAGATGCCTGCAGCTGTTCCAGCAACGCCTGCAGGAACTCTGGCGGCGCGGTGTTGGCATCCTCGCCCAGCAGCGCTTCGGCGTCCGCGACCAGCTTCTGGGTTTGCATGCCTTCTAGATCCACGATCGCGCGGCGCAGCTCCAGCGAGGCGGACTGGAACGCGATCTCGGCGTCTGTCCCGCGCATGCTCGCCAGGCGCTGCCCGGCAAGCACGAACTCGTTTGGCCGCACCTCCACGCGGTCCACGACCCCAGCGACGCCGAAGGTGAGCGGGCCGGAGAGGATGACCGGATCTGTCTGCGGCCGGAGGATGAAGGCCGCGATCAGGATGGCCGCCACCGGCAGCATGAAGCCGATCATGGTGAGGATGCGACCGTTGATGCGCGCGCGCTGCCCGAATGTGGCCTCTGCTCGCACCGCCTCCACAAACGGCGTGGCCTCTGCGCCCACGTCGCCCGCGCGGTCCTCCAGCTCCGCGGTGATGGAATACGGCCGGACGACGCCGGTGCCCAGCAGCGGACGGCGCGCCTTCAGGCCCACGGGTACACGGACCTCCTGGTCGGGGGGCAGCAGGACCTCTGTGTCCTCCATGCTGAAGGTGATCGCATTGGACGGGTCCGTCGCCGAGAACCAGAGGTTCACCGGGACGTTGCCGAGGTTCCGCGCCACGACGCTGGCTTCCGCCTCGCCACCGCCGACGACTGACTGCGGATCCATGTGAAGGGCGATGGCAGGCTGGGAGCTCACCGTGATCGGAAGCTCGGCGACGAAGGCGTGTGCCGCCTCGGTGGTCGACCGGATGCGAATCCCCGCAACATGGCGCCCGGCGAGCAGCTGGCTGGCCGCCGGGATGTCCAGCGTGAGCACCACTACCCCGGAGGTGTTAGGGAAGAGCGCCAGGGTCCGGGGCTGGGTGGTCACCCACTCTGGCCGAATCGGGTCCACAAACGGCCCGATGAGGTCCACCCGGAACTCGTCCACGATGGGGGAGCCATTGAAGACCTCCACCTCGATGGAGGCACGCTCCCCCAGGATGAGGGCGAGGTGATCGGGCTCGACGTGGACCTGGATCGTTGCGGTCGTCACAGGGTGGGGGTCCTGACACGTGCAAGTACGGACGCGCAACCGAGCGCAGATTCCCTGCACTATATCGGCCCCACGCCGTGACCGGTTGAGGTAATCTAGGGCCGCTCTGGGGAGGCTCCGATGAACCAACGGGTGCATGGCTCGCGTAGCGTGTCCGCTCCGGCGGCGCTCCGCCGTACGGTGGCGGCTCCGACGCCCATCGCACTCAAGGCGATGAGGGCCGCTGACGTCCTCGCCCTCCAGTCTGTCGCCGGCAACCGCGCCGCCCGTTCCGCGCAACGCTCGATGAACGTGGGTGCTGCCGGGGACTCCTTCGAGAAGGAAGCGGACTCCGTCGCGCGCGACATCCTCTCAAAGGGCGATGCTCAGCGTGCATCCGAAGAGGAAGAGCTCCAGGCAAAGCCCGTCCAGCGCGCCGCTGAGGAGGAAGAGCTCCAGGCCAAGCACATCCAGCGTGAAGCCGAGGAGGAGGAGCTCCAGGCGAAGCACATCCAGCGCGAGGCCGAGGAGGAAGAGCTCCAGGCGAAGCACATCCAGCGCGAGGCCGAGGAGGAGGAGCTCCAGGCGAAGCACATCCAGCGTGACGCAGCTCCCGAAGTCGGCATGGAAGGTGGCTCCGCCTCCGCCGAGACCAGCAGCGCCATCGAAGGCGCGCGCGGTGGTGGACAGGCGCTCCCGGATCCCGTGCGACGGGAGATGGAAGGCCATTTTGGCGCAGACTTCTCCGGCGTACGCACCCACACGGACGCCCAGTCGGCTGACCTGAACCAGCGTCTGTCAGCGCGGGCGTTCACGACCGGGAATGACATCTTCCTGGGCAAGGAAGGCTTGAACGCCGGATCACGCGGCGGCAAGGAGCTCCTGGCTCACGAGTTGACACACGTGGTCCAGCAGGGTGCTGCACGCAAGCTCGACCGCAAGCCCCGTCGCGCCTGACCGCCGTGTGACATAGCCCCTCGATAACGCCGCATGACGCCCGGCTGTGAGCCGCGCGAGACGAGGGACTGTAGCCAAAACTGGCGTCCGAGCACATCGCGCGGTTCTGCCACTCGCCCATCCCGCCTGCTACGCATCTGCAAGCCTCCGATACGTACGGTCTATGCATCGACCGCACGGATATGTATGGAGGGTCACACATGGCCGAAGAGAAGCAGAACCAGAACCCGAACCGCGAGCAGGAGCAGGCCCAGCAGCCGAACCGCCAGGGCCAGCAGGGCCAGGGCGCGCCGCAGCAGCCCCGCAACCCGGATCAGGGCCAGCAGCAGCAGCCGTAAGGCCGCTGACCGTTGTGAAGCGGAACGGCGTCAGCCTTCCGCATCGGAGAGCCCGCCCCTGTGGCGGGCTCTCCCCATCCGCTCTCAGCCTCGGTCGCCCAGCGGCGCGAAGTGAGGAAGTCACATGTCAGAGAATGCCCCGGAGAAGACACAGAAGAACCAGCAGCAGGACGCCCGCCCGATCGAAGATCCGGACGAGCAGAAGTTGAAGTACCAGTCCGCTGAGGACCTGACCGCGACCGAGGAAGCGCGCAAGCGTGATGAGGGCGCGACCTCTGCGGGCTAGCCCAGTCCATCGATCCCCACAAAAGAGGACGCCCAGGCTGGCGTCCTCTTTTGCGTCCGACTTCCTGCGGCGGTTACTCCAGGTTGCGGATCGGCTTGCCGAACACCGAAACCACGAGCATCACGACCAGCAGCACTACCGCCATGCCACCGATCGCCATCTGCACGCCGAAGAACTCCGCCAGCATCCCGACCACGAACGTGCCAAGCGACATGATGCTGTACTGCATCATCCACACCGACACGACGCGGCCTCGATACTCCGGCTCCGAGTAGACCTGCACGAGCACCTGGCCAAGTGAGAGGCGCATGGCCGAGATCACGCCCAGGACGAGCATGATCGGGATGGTGACGTAGTAGTTCGTCGACGTCGCGAACACGATCAGGTTGACCGACAGGGCGATCGCAACCCAGACAAGCATCTGCCCGCGATGCCGCGCCGGCATCGACGCGATCACGAGCGAGCCGAGCATGGCGCCCAGGCCCGACACGCTGACCAGGATGCCCTGCTCGATTTCGCCCTTCCCCAGCACGTCCTCCACAAAGCCCGGGAGCATCATGGAGTAGGGCATGGACAGGAGGACGATCACGAAGTTCACGGAGATCAGGGTGCGGAGCGCCGGGTTATGGATCAGGTGCGTGGCGCCCTCTCCCAGCGAACGGAGGCTCTGTTGGACTGTCGGCTTGGCTGCGCCGGCCGCGGTGCGCGCGGGGGCGAACGGTGGATACTTGGGCAGGCCAGCCGCGCACACACACGCGCCGACGGCCAACCCGGTCATCACCCAGAAGGCCGCGGCCGGGCTGACGATCGCGAGCAGCAGGCCACCCAGCCCCGGGCCGACGAGCTGCATGAAGTTCGTACCGGAGGTGTTGAGCGCGATCGCGTTCATCATCCGGTCCGGACCCACGGAATCGCTGATGATCGTGTGTCGCGACGGCGTGGCGAGCGCGTGCGTCGAACCCTGCAACACTGCCGCCAGCATGAGGTGTTCGTACCGCAGGAGGTCCAGACCCGCGATGACTGCGAGGACGGCGGTGCTGATCGCGATGACAGCCTGGCCGACCTGGATGACGGACCGCTTGGGGAAACGGTCCGCGATGACGCCGCCGAAGGGGTAGCAGATCAGGCCCGGAACAGAGTTCGCAAGCGCGAGCGTTCCCAACGCAGCGAACGATCCGGTGAGCTGGAAGACCAGGATGCCCTTCACCAGGGTCATCATCTGCATGCCGGCGAACTGCATGAGGTTACCGAAGAAGATGTAGCGGAAGTCGCGCAGCTGCAGCGCGTCGAAGGTGGAGAAGCGGCGCCTGCCGGGCGGGACAGCCGAGGTCAGAGGTGCCGCAGAGGCATCAGCCTCGACAGCTATCGCTTCCTTCGCCTGATCCGGGTCCGCGATCGCCATGGCCCCGACTCCAGTCCGGGCGCGTCACGCGTCCCGGCAGCAGCCCCCACCGACCTGCGGACTATAACTCTCGCGCGAGCGTGAGTCGCAGCCGCGACGCTCCGCAACGGTGACCACCCAGTTCGGTAAGCGTCGGCCACTAAGCGAACAGGGTGATCCGGCCGCCGAGCGGCATCTCCAGAAGCTCCACCTCAGGGGTGACGCGCGCAAGCTCCTCGTGGACCGCGGTCATGTCCGTGACCTGCGGCGCACGAGGGTGCCCGGTGAAGTTGTCGTGGTGGTTCAGGAGCACCTGCTTCGGGCGCAGCAGCAGCGTTTCATGAAGGATGAACTGCTCGATCGAGCCCTGAAACGGCTCTCCATCGAGGTTGCCGCGACCGCCGGCGGAGAGGATGGCAACGTCTGCCCTGATGCCGGTGTAGAGCCCCTGAAAGAACCCCATCGAGTCCTGGAAGAAAACCGAGCCGTACGGCGTCTCGATCAGGAAGTCGAGCGTGCCCCCCGTGCTGCTGCTACCCGCACCACGGTCGACCTCCGGATCCTGCCCCGCGGTGCGCTGCTCTCGACGTTCGTTGGAGCGCGCCTGGCGCTCGTTCTCGAACACGCCGTAGTCGCCGGTCACCACCGTCCCGGGCCGCGCCATGCGCGTCCACGTGCAGGAGTGGAGGCTGGGGAACACACGCACGGAGACGCTGTCGCTCAGCCGGTACCGCTCGCCGCCCTGGGCGTACCAGAGCTGCTCCTCCGGTACTCCCCGCTCGCGCATCACTCGGCCGGTCTCGTGGGAGCCGATGATCACGCAGCCAGTGCGCTTCGCGATCACGTCTGCGCCCGCCAGGTGGTCCCAGTGGCTGTGGCCAATGAACGCGTAGTCCGCCTTCGGCACCCGGTCCGTGGACATGCCGACGTCCGGCGCACCCTCCGGGCGGTCCATGAATGTGTCGAGGAACAGCGTGAGGCCATCGACCTCCAGCCGGAACGTCGCGCAGCCGTACCAGTCGAGCGTGACCGCCATCAGTGCCTCCTCGCCACGCCGCACACTGCGTGCGGGGCCGCGCAGGAGTAAGGGGCAACGCCCTCCCCCGTCAACCGCAGACGCGATGATGGGACTAGCGGCGCAGGCGGGATCGTCCCCAGAGGATCGCGCGGCGGCCGTACCCGGGGAGGCGCTCCGTGATCGTGCCTCGACGTGGATCGAAGTGACCGCCGATCGCGCGTCCATACGGGCGGGCGATGCGCGAGGCGTACGCGGCGAAGCCTTCGTCGTGCAGCGGCGCCCAGTCCTCCCGATACGGCGTGGTCAGATGCTCCCGGCCCACGCGCCGAGCGGAGGTGAGGAACGCGAGCCCGATACCGCTCGATACATCGAGGATGGACTGGCCTTCCGCGCGGGCGGTGTGTGACAGCCCCTCGAAGAGCGCGGCCATCTCACTCGGAGCCGGCAGGTTGTGGGCGTCGGCCCGGAGCTCCGCCAGTGAGTTCCGCAGCTCGGTGAGTTCGAGCGGCGGCAGGTCGATCATCGAGGCCGTCGTGCCGGCAGAGCCTTCGAGCGATCCGATCAGGGCGTCCACCGAGCCGAAGTGCGTGCCCGGCTGCAGGATGCCGCGCGCCGCAAGCTCCTCCTCAAGCGTGCGTAGGTAGACGCGCGACCCGTTGAGGACATCGGCCGCACCGGCCAGGAGCCAGAGCGGCGAGAAGCCGAATGCAGCGATCGAGCCCACCTCCACGACGTTGCCGGCGGCCTTCTTCACCGCGACACGGCCCGCGCCAAATGTGGCGTCGGCAGCTGTACCGGCGTCCCTCACACCACCGACGAGCTCGATGGCGATGCGGAGGGCGTTCTTGGCCGTCACCTCGTACAGCCGGGAGCGACGCACCATGCGTGGGAGCAGGAGCTGCGCGGTCTCGTGCGTGACGCCTGCAACCCCTGCAACAGCCGCGCGCACGGCTCGCTCCGGAAGCGTGACGGCGTATCGAAGGAGTCCGGCGCCACGTCGAGCCATGGTGCGATGGTAGAGCGCCCGCAGCATCCGCATGCGGTAGGGTCGCAGGGTGGTAGTGCAGACATCGGGCGCGACGGACAGCGGGCGGGGCGCGGGTACGTCAACATCGACGGCAGCGGTCGCCGTCCTGCTCGCGAGCACGGTCTTCCTGAGCGCATTCCTGCTGTTCCAGGTGCAACCGATCGTGGGCCGGCTGATCCTCCCCTGGTTCGGCGGCGGCGCAACGGTCTGGACGACGACCCTCCTGTTCTTCCAGGTCGCACTCCTCTGCGGGTACGGCTACTCGCACTGGATCGCCCGACGCCTCCTGCCACGCTGGCAAGCGATGGTGCACATCGCGCTCGTGGTGGCGGCCGCTGCGGTGCTCCCGATCGTCCCCTCTGAAGGGCTGCGGCCGGACAGTTCCGGGGACCCGACGCTGCGGATCCTCGTTGTCCTCGCCATGACGGCTGGGCCGCCCTATCTGCTGCTCTCGACGACCGGCCCGCTGCTGCAACGCTGGGCCTCCGCGATGTGGCCCTCGACGTCGCCGTATCCGCTGTACGCACTGTCCAACGCCGGATCACTGCTCGCGCTGTTGAGTTACCCCGTGCTCGTCGAGCCCCTGACGGGACTCAGGGTGCAGGCGTGGGCGTGGTCGGCCGGATACCTCACGTTCGCGGGCGCTACTTCGCTGATCGCCTGGCGGTTCGCCTCGATCCAGAACACGGCCGACCCCGTCTCCGCAGACCCCCGCAAGCCCTCGACAGGCGCGCCCGACGCCGCAGCATCGATGCCGCGTGTCGCGCTGTGGATCGCGCTGGCGGCCTGCGCATCCGCGATGCTGATGGCGACGACGAACGCGATGGCGCAGGACCTGCCGTCGTTCCCCCTGCTGTGGGTACTCCCGCTGGCGATCTACCTCGTGACGTTCATCCTCGCGTTCGGAAGCGACCGGGTGTACGAGCCCATCGTCTTCCTGTTCCTGTTCGTGGCTGCGTGCATCTACGGGATCTACCTCCTGGAGAACCCTCGGCTGCCGCTGTTCTGGCTGGCGTTGCTCAACTCGGGCGTGTTGTTCGTGGTGTGCATGGTGCTGCACGCAGAGGTGGCGCGCCGACGACCGCACGCAGCGCAACTCACGACATTTTATGTCGCGCTCGCGGGTGGCGGAGCCCTGGGTGGGCTGCTTGTCGCCGTGGTCGCACCCGCGGTGTTCCCCGACTTCTGGGAGTATCACCTCGCGCTGTTCGCAGCCGCCGTCCTCGCCTTCGTCGTGCGCCTGCCGAACCCCCGCACGTCGCACCGGTCGAGGGGGCGGGTTCGGATCCTCACCTGGGTCGGAGCGATCGCAGTGATGGCCTTCGGGCTTGTGCTCGCGGTGCAGGCCGGACGATCGCTGGACGGCGCGCTGCTGGTGGAGCGCAGCTTCTACGGGGTGGTGCGAGTGTACGAGGAGACCGGGCAGTCCACGGGACTCGAACGTCGCGTGATGACGCACAGCGGGACGTTGCATGGGTTCCAGTACGCAGCGCCCGGCATGGCGCAGGAGCCCGGCGCCTACTACGACCGAGGGAGCGGCGCGGCGATCGCGATCGAGGCGCTGCGGGGCAGCGAGGGGCGTCCGCTCCGCATCGGCGTGGTCGGGCTGGGCGCAGGAATGCAGGCAGCGCTAGCGGAGCCCGGCGACGAGTGGACGTTCATCGAGATCGACCCGCTGGTCATCGAGGTAGCTGAGTCACAGTTCACGTATCTCTCCGCAGCGCGCGAACGCGGGGCATCCGTAGTGGTGCGTGAAGGTGACGGACGGCTGGTGCTGGAGGAAGCACTCCGCAACAGCGCGCCGGGCGGATACGACGTGCTGGTACTGGATGC